>Ga0255755_1003275_pt1 | contig 12587 bp, 8 predicted proteins | sample 011ome_18_FD_179955 | JGI IMG/M metagenome (GOLD analysis project Ga0255755, IMG submission 179955) | Coastal salt marsh microbial communities from the Groves Creek Marsh, Skidaway Island, Georgia - 011501BT metaG (version 2) | ecosystem: Environmental > Aquatic > Marine > Intertidal zone > Salt...
TCTATTATATCCAAATGTAAGAGTTTCATTTTCTTTAATCTCAAATGCCAGATTTAAAGTTGGAAAAAAATCATTGTACTTCTTTTTTGTATTATCTCCGTTAACTAATTGAGTGACATTAGTTATTGACTCTTCAAACCTTAATCCAAATAAATAAGAAAAATTATTTTTTTTATTTCCAATTTGGGTGTAATAGGCATTTACTTTTTCGTTATAAATAAGCGTATTGCTTAAATTATTGTCTGATACATATTCTCCAGAATTATTTTCTTTCTCAACCAAATAATCAATATTTTGATGTTGATTACTTCTTCTGAATCCAGCTTCAAATTGCCCATCTGAATTTATTGGAAGAACATAGTCAACTTTAAATAATTCACTATTTTGATTTTCATCTGTTTTTATTTTTTCTGAATTGTATTGAACAAAATCAGGAATAATTTGTGTATTTGAAATAAATGAAGATTCGATTTCATTAGATTTTTCTTTTTGATAATCTAAAGTTAAAATATGACCTTCTTTATCAAACTCTTTTGAAAAATTAATTGAAAATTCATTGGAATCGTCAACTTCATTTTCATCTTCAACTCTTTCAGATAAGTTGTTTGTTCCATTAAAACTTTGATTAATAGAATTTAATGTATTAGTCGACTGGTTACTCGTGCTACTTACGTAAGAAGCCACTATACTAGTTTTATCATCAAAAAAGTATTCAATTCCTCCGTTGTAGTAGTTTGATTTTCTCTCTGAATTTCTATCTCCGCCTTCATTCAAAAAATTACTTCTACCACTATCAGTGTAGTATTCAGTTTGATTTTTGAAACCATTAATGTAGTTAGTTGTATTATCTCCAATATTTGAAAAAAGATTAATTTTTTTTGTTCTATAGTTTAAGTTTGACGATAATCCAATTCTTTTGGGATCACCCAAGTTTAAACTAGCTGATCCATTTAAACCTGCTAATTTATTTTTTCTAAGTACAATATTTATAATACCGGCTGTACCTTCGGCATTATATCTGGCTGAGGGTGAAGTAATAACTTCAACCTTTTCAACACTTTCAGATGGAAATTGTTTAAGAGCATCATTACTACTAATTCCCACTAGTCCAGATGGCTTACCATTTATTAGAATTCTAACACTTTGATTTCCTCTAAGTGAAACATTACCGTCTATATCAACCTCAATTGATGGTAAATTATCTAAAACATCACTAACACTACTTCCCTTAAGAGTTATGTCTTTTCCTATATTATAAACGGTTTTATCTAGTTTTATTTCTATTTCAGTTTTTTCACCAATAACTTCAATTTCATCTAAAATATTTTCATTGATTGATAAGTTTACTGTTCCTAAATCGATTGATTTTTCAATTTTTATGTTTTCAATAGTTTTAGTTTCAAATGAAATATATTCAATTTTTATATCATAAGTCCCCTTTGATACATTGATACTAAAAAAACCATTATTTTCAGAAACAACTCCATTAATTAAATTTTTACTACTAGCATCTAATATACTTACAGTGGCATATTCTAATGCTGTACTACTTTCGGAATCGTTGATAAATCCGCTGATTGTTAAATTATTGTTTTGTGAAAAAATAAGGTTGCAAAACAAAACTGAAATTAGAAATATTTTTCTCATAGCTTGAATAAGGCAAAGATCTTGCCATTAAGTTCTGGTATATGACAATTAATATGTTTAAAGGTTTAATTATTAAATAATTTTATCAATTTCAGTGTACGGAATTGCTATAACTCCTTTACTATTATTAATAAATAAGGGTCTTTTAATTAAATTAGGATGCTTGTTAAGAATTTTTAAAATCTCATCATTATTGTATAGTTTAGACTTATATTTTTCTTTCCAAGTTTTTTCTTGAGTTCTAACCATATCTTTAGGGTTTATCCCAATTTTATTAATTATACTTTTTAATATATTTAAATCTAAACCCTCATTCATATACAAAACAATTTCAAAATCAACATTTAATTCTTTTAAATAATTTAAGGCTTCTCTTGATTTTCTACATCTTGGATTATGGACTAAAAAAGTATTTTTCATTTTAATTTGACATTAAGTAGGATTTTAAAAAAGGATTAATATCTCCGTTTAAAACATTTTCAACATTGTTTGTTTCATGGTTAGTTCTAACATCTTTAATCAATTTGTATGGGTGCAAAACATAATTTCTAATTTGAGACCCCCATTCAATTTTCATTTTATTAGATTCAATCTCTTCTCTTTCTTTCATCCTTTCTTTTAATTCAATTTCATACAATTGAGATTTTAATAATTGCATTGCTTTTGCCTTGTTTTCAAGTTGAGATCTTGTTTCTGAGTTTTCTATTACAATTCCTGAGGGAGCATGCCTTAACCTAACTGCGGTTTCTATTTTGTTTACACTTTGTCCACCAGCTCCACTTGAACGCATAGTTTCCCATGAAATATCAGATGGGTTAATGTTGATTTCTATACTATCATCAACAAGTGGATAAACATAAACTGAAGCAAAAGAGGTATGTCTTTTAGCATTACTATCAAATGGTGAAATTCTAACTAATCTGTGAACCCCATTTTCACCTTTAAGCCAGCCAAATCCATAGTCTCCTTCAATTTCAATGGTAACAGATTTTATTCCAGCCACATCTCCGTGCTGAATATCTAGTTGTTTGATTTTAAATTTATTTTTTTCAGCCCACATGGTATACATCCTTGTAAGCATTTGAGCCCAATCGCAACTTTCTGTTCCACCAGCACCAGCAGTAATTTGAATTACTGCACTCATTTCATCACCCTCATTTGAAAGCATATTTTTAAATTCTATATCTTCAATATGCTCTTTACATTGTTCAAATTGATTTTTTAGTTCATCTTCAGTTACTTCTCCCTCCTTGAAGTAGTCGTAAATAACCTCTAAATCTTCACTTAATTGTTTTGCTTTTTCAAAATCTTCAACCCATTGTTTAAGACTTTGAATTTCTTTCATTACTTTTTGGGCACTTTTAGAATCGTTCCAAAAATTTGGATCAAAGGTTATTTCTTCTTTGTTAGAAATTTCTATTTTTTTTGAATCTATGTCAAAGATAACTCCCTAACGATTTAGTTCGGTTAAGGAGGTTTTTAATTTGATCTAAGGTTATCATTACAATAATTAAATTATAATCAAAAATACATTTTATATAAATGAAAATCAATCAATAAATTTTATATTAGTTAAATAGATTTATCATGAAAAAATTATTTTTTTTAATTATTAATTTAACTTTTATTGGAAATCTATACTCACAAGATGATTTCAATCGTGACATTGATTATAAAGGATTTTTTAATTTTCAATATGAATTAAAATCAAATAAAATTTTTTTGGAACTTGATGAGTTAGATCGAGATTTCTTGTACATAAATTCGTTAAAGACAGGCCTAGGTTCTAATGATATTGGTCTTGATCGGGGTAAACTTGGTAAACAAAGAATTGTAAGATTTAAAAGATATGGAAATAAGATTTTACTAATTCAACCTAACCTAAAATATAGAGCTAACTCAGAAAATATTGCTGAAAGAAAAAGCGTAGAAGAGGCTTTTGCATTTTCTGTTATTTTTGGTTTTGATATATTGGAAAGTAGTTCAAATAAATTTAAGATTGATTTAACTCCTTTTTTATTACAAGATTCTAATGGAGTTATAGACCGACTTAAAAATTCAAATCAGGGTAACTATACTATAGATTTATCCAAAAGTTCTATTGATCTCTCAAACACCAAAGCTTTTCCCAAAAATGTAGAATTTGAAACTTTGTTAACCTTCAAAGGAAATGGAAACGGATCTCTGATTAGAAGTGTTAGTCCAGACTCTAAATTGGTTAGTATTATTCAACATCATTCTTTTATTGAACTTCCTGACGATAATTATTCACCCAGAAAATTTGATCCTCGAAGTGGAGCCATTATGACTTCATATATGGATTATGCTACAGATATTGACGAACCTATTTTAAAAAGAAATATAATAAGACATCGTTTAAATAAAAAAAATATTGAATCTAGTTACAGTGAACCAGTTGAACCTATAATTTATTATTTAGACCCTGGAACACCAGAACCGGTAAAATCAGCTTTAATTGATGGCGCTTTGTGGTGGAATGAGGCTTTCGAGGAAATTGGTTATAAAAATGCATTCCAAGTAAAAGTTTTACCTGAAGATGCTGATCCAATGGATTGTCGATATAATATGATTCAATGGGTTCATAGATCAACTAGAGGATGGAGTTATGGAGCTAGTGTAGTTGACCCAAGAACAGGAGAGATAATTAAAGGTCATGTCAGTTTGGGAAGTTTGAGAATTAGACAAGATTTTTTAATTGCTCAAGCCTTAATGAACAAACCTTATGAAAATAGTATTAACAACAAACCAATGTTAGAGCTAGCATTGGCAAGAATTAGACAACTTAGTGCTCATGAAATAGGTCATACTTTGGGGTTTGCTCACAATTTTGCATCAAGTTCAAACGATAGATCCTCAGTTATGGATTATCCACATCCTTTGTTAGATATTAAAAATAATAAAATTGATTTTTCAAAAGCATACAGCGTAGGAATTGGTGATTGGGATAAGGTTAGTGTTGCATATAGTTATTCAGAATTTAACAATAAAAATGAAGAAAGGTTACTCGATAGTATAATGGAATCTGCATACAATAAAGGATTAAGATTTATTACTGATTATGATGCAAGATCTCAATCTGGTGCTCATATCAATGCCCATTTATGGGACAATGGTCAGGATATTGTAGAAGAATTAGATAATATTTTTTCAATACGAAATTTGGCAATATCAAATTTTTCAAAATTTAATATTAGAAAAGGTGAACCTTACTCAAAATTGGAGGATGTCTTTGTTCCTTTATATTTTATGCATAGGTATCAAACCGAAGCTGCTGTTAAACTTATAGCAGGAATGAATTATAATTATTCAACAAGGGGAGATAATCAATTGATTGTTGAGCATGTAAACAAAAAGGTTCAAAAAGATGCTTTAAAGTCTATTATGAATTCTCTTAGTGCTAAACATTTAGCAATTCCTAAAAACATATTAGAACTATTTCCACCCAGAGCGTACGGTTATCCAAGAACAAGGGAATCTTTCCAAAGTAAAACGGGAGTTTCGTTTGATCCTTTAAGTGCTGCAGAAACAGCAAGTGAAATGTCAACAGCTTTGCTATTAAATGTCGAAAGGTTAAATAGACTTCACACTCAGCATATACTTGATAAAACAAAAATGAGTGTCAGTGAATTTTTAGAAAATTTATTATCATTTTCTTTTGGATTAGATCATAAAGACGAATATTTAAATGAAGTTCAACACGTAATCAATTTAAATATTTTGACATATTTATTGAAAATTTCAACTGAAAAAAAATTATTTGTTCAAAACAAAAATTTATTAGTCAAATACATTGATAAGGTCAATAACAATTCATATAAAAACAAAAAGCAAATTCACGAGGACTATATTTTTTTAATAAAAGATTTTGTTAAAAATCCATCTTATTATGATAGAAAAACATCAGTTAAAATACCTGATGGATCTCCCATTGGATCAGAATCGTGTAGCCTAAATAAAATAAATAATGGAAATTAATTTAATTAGTGATACTGTAACTAAACCCTGCTCTAACATGCTGGATTTAATGATTAATTGTGAAGTTGGTGATGATGTTTTTAAGGAAGATCCAACAGTTAATAAATTAGAAAATATGATTGCTGAAATGTTTGGAATGGAGTCGTCTCTTTTTTTTCCCTCTGGAACAATGGCAAATCAAACAGCTATAAAAATTCATACAGAACCTGGAGATCAATTAATTTGTGATAAATATGCACATGTATATAACTACGAGGGTGGAGGTGTTAGTTTTAATAGTGGAGTTTCGTGTAAATTAATTGATGGGGATAGAGGAATGTTTACTTCTAAACAAGTCTTAGAATCAATCAATCCCCCTGATTTTTATCACAGCCCTAAAACATCTTTAGTTTGTGTAGAAAATACAACGAACAAGGGTGGAGGATCTTGCTGGGATATTAATGAACTTATAAAAATTAAAGAAATATGTAAACAAAATGACCTTAACTATCATCTTGATGGTGCAAGGCTGTGGAATGCTATGGTCAAGACTAATACAGATCCAAAAGATTATGGAAAAATTTTTGATTCAATTTCTGTTTGTTTAAGTAAAGGTTTGGGTTGTCCCGTAGGTTCATTACTTATAGGTTCTAAAGAATTTATAAATAAGGCTATAAGAATTAGAAAAGTACTGGGTGGTGGTATGAGACAATCTGGTTTTTTGGCAGCTTGTGGAATCTATGCACTACAAAATAATATTAATAGATTAAAAAATGATCACCTTAGAGCAAAAGAAATTGAATCCATTTTAATAAGATCTAGTTTTATAAGAAAAGTGGAAAAAGTTGAAACCAATATTTTAATTTTTCAATTAAATCAAGATATCTCTGATGAATATTTTTTAAAAAAAATGTCAGAACATAATGTTAAACTTATTTCAATGGGTGATAATAAATTAAGATTGGTAACTCACAAAGATTATTCTCAGGAAATGCATGAAAAATTTTTAAATATCCTTTCTAATTTATCTATTTAAAATCAAGCTTTAAATTTCAAATAATATTTTATTTTTACTCCAACATTTTATAATTAAAACTTATTGAAAGATAATAACCAGCCTAAAGTTCAAAAAAAACCTTTTGAATTAAAAAACTTCAATAATACCAGAATTGATAATTATTATTGGTTAAATAACAGAGACAATCCTGAGGTAATTGATTATCTAAATCAAGAGAATGAATACTATGAGAGTAATACATCTCATACTGTTAATTTTCAGAAAAAATTATTTGAGGAAATTAAAAATAAAATTAAAGAAGATGATGAATCGGTACCATATTTTCTAAACGGATATTGGTATGTAACTAAATTCAAAGAAAATTTAAATTATCCAATTTATGTAAGATTTAAAAAAACTTTAAATGCTAAAGAGGAAATTATTTTTGACTGTAACGAATTAGCAAAAGGACACAGTTATTTTAATTTATCAAATTTTAAAGTTAGCCCTAATAATAAAATAGTAGCCTACAGTGTTGATACAGTATCTAGAAGACTATATACCATAAAGTTCAAAAATTTAGAGACAGGAAAAATATACACAGAAGAAATTAAAAATACCTCAGGTAATTTTGCATGGGCTGAAGATAACATAACTCTTTTTTATTCTGCTAGAAATGTTGCTACGCTCAGAAACGAGAAAATATTTAAACATAAACTATCCAATAATCCCAAAAAAGATGAGTTAGTGTTTTTTGAAAAAGATGATACGTTTTACACTAGTGTATTTAAATCAAAATCAAATAAATTTATTTTTATCGCAAGTTCTAGTACATTGACCTCTGAATATAGGTATTTGTATAGTGAAAGTCCGGATGAGAATTTTAAATTATTTAACAAACGTAAAAGAGGAGTCGAGTACAGTGTTAGTCATTTTGAAGACAGCTTTTATATAATAACAAATAAAGATAAAGCACATAATTATAAATTGTTAAAAACAAGTATCAATAATACAACAGATGATCATTGGGAATGTGTGATAGATCATAGAAAAGATGTTTTAATTGAAGGAATAGATATTTTTAAAGATTTTCTTGTTTTAAGTGAGAGATTTAATGGTTTAAATAGGATAAATGTATTAAACTGGAACACTAAAAAAGACTTTTATATAAATTTTGAAAGTGAAACTTTCTGTGCTTATACAACTGGAAATTTAGATTTTAATTCAACAAAATTGAGATATGCTTTCAATTCACTTAATCAACCATTCTCGGTTATTGAATTTGATTTGAACTCAAAAGAGAAAAAAATATTAAAGCAACATGTTGTTTTAGATGAAAAATTTGATCCTAACAATTATAAAACTGAAAGGATATGGGCCAAATCTGTAGATGGTCAAAAATTACCTATTTCATTGGTTTACAATAAAAATTTAAGAAAAGAAGGAGGTAATCCATTATTGTTATATGGCTATGGTTCATACGGAAATACAATTGATCCTACATTCTCAGTTAGTAGATTAAGTTTGTTGGATAGAGGATTCGTATTTGCAATAGCACACGTTAGAGGAAGTGAATATCTGGGAAGATCTTGGTATGAAAATGGAAAATTATTAAAAAAGAAAAATACATTTAATGATTTTATAGATTGTACAAAATTTTTAATTACAGAAGGATATTCATCAAAAGGACATGTTTATGCTTATGGTGGTTCTGCTGGAGGTTTGCTAATAGGTGCTGTAATTAATATGGCACCCAATTTATATAATGGAGTAATAGCTGCAGTTCCTTTTGTTGACGTTGTTACTACTATGCTTGATGAAACAATACCATTGACAACTGGAGAATATGATGAGTGGGGGAATCCTAATAATGAAGAATTTTACAATTATATACTATCTTATTCTCCATATGATAATGTTAAAAATATAAAATACCCTAACATTCTTGTTACCACAGGATTACATGACTCTCAAGTGCAATATTGGGAACCTGCAAAATGGGTGGCAAAATTAAGAGAACTTAAAAAAGATGATAATAAATTATTTTTAAATACAAATATGGATACTGGACACGGAGGTTCCTCTGGAAGATTTGAAGCAATTAAGGATTTAGTCAAAGAATATGCTTTCTTGTTCGACTTGGAAAAAATTTATAAATAAAAATTTTATTTGGTTCTAAATTGTTTTTTTAAGTAATTTGCCTCGCAAATGCTACCAAAAGCATATTATGACAAAAAAAATTAAAGCCTACAATAATATTCTGGATTTAATTGGAAATACTCCACTAGTAAAGTTAAATAATATTACTAGTGATTTTCCTGGAGATTATTATGCAAAATTAGAAGCTTTTAATCCAGGTCATTCAAACAAAGATAGAATTGCATTGCACATAATTGAATCTGCTGAAAAAAAAGGCTTATTAAAGCCTGGTGCTACTATTATTGAAACAACATCTGGAAATACAGGCTTTAGTCTATCAATGGTAAGTATGATAAAAGGATACAATTGTATTTTGGCTGTATCATCAAAGTCATCCTCTGATAAAATTGATATGTTAAAATCGATGGGAGCTAAAGTTTATGTTTGTCCAGCACATGTTTCTGCTGACGATGATAGATCCTACTATCAAGTTGCAAAAAGATTACATGAAGAAATCAAAGGTTCTTTTTACATAAATCAATACTTCAATAAATTAAATACTGAGGCACATTTTAATACCACTGGCCCAGAAATATGGGATCAAACTAATGGAAAAATCACTCATTTAGTAGCCAGTAGCGGAACAGGAGGTACTATCTCAGGAATAGGCCAATTTTTAAAATCAAAAAATCCAAATATTAAAATTATTGGTGTTGATGCTTATGGTTCCGTATTGAAAAAATATCATGAGACTAAAATTTTTGACGAAGACGAAATCTACCCGTATCGAATAGAAGGTTTAGGTAAAAACTTAATTCCAACAGCCACTGACTTTGATATTATTGATGTTTTTGAAAAAGTTAATGACGAAAAAAGTGCTCATAGCTCAAGAGAAATTGCGTTAAAAGAAGGCATGTTTGTTGGTTATACCTCTGGCGCAGCTATGCAGGCAGTTAAACAACTTTCCCTAACAAATACTTTTGATAAAAAAAGTGTTGTAGTCATGATTTTTTGTGATCATGGCTCAAGATACATGAGTAAAATTTACAGTGATAAATGGATGTCAGATCAAGGTTTTTTTGATTCTCAAAAAACTCAACAAGAAAAACCTATTGAATACATAAAATAAGTATTATTTTTGTATCTAATCAATATCTAATTCATGAACGATTTATTTGATAAAATTATATCCAATAAAGGTCCATTGGGTAAGTATGCAGAAGTTGCTGAAGGTTATTTTGCCTTTCCTAAATTAGAAGGTCCCATCAGTAATAGAATGAGTTTTAATGGTAAAAAGGTAATTACTTGGAGTGTAAATGATTATTTAGGATTAGCTAATCATCCTGAAATTAGAGATTTTGATGCTCAGGCAGCAAAAAAATATGGTTCAGCATATCCGATGGGAGCTAGATTAATGTCTGGTCATACCGACTTACATGAAAAATTAGAATCTGAACTTGCAGATTTTGTCTCTAAAGAAAAAGCATACGTTTTAAATTTTGGATACCAAGGAATATTATCAACTATAGATTCTTTAGTTTCTAAAAACGATGTTATTGTATATGATATCGATTGTCATGCATGTATTGTAGATGGTGTTAGATTACATGTAGGTAAAAGATTTACTTTTCAGCACAATGATATAAATAGTCTTCAAATAAACTTAGAAAGAGCCACTAAAATTGCAGAAAAAACAGGCGGTGGTATTTTAGTTATTTCCGAAGGAGTTTTTGGAATGAGAGGAGAACAAGGTAAAATTAAAGAAATAACAGAACTTAAAAGTAAATATAAATTTAGATTACTCGTTGATGATGCACACGGATTTGGTACTCTTGGAAAAACAGGTGCAGGAGCTGGAGAGGAGCAGGGCGTTCAAGATCAAATTGATGTTTATTTTGCAACATTTGCCAAATCTATGGCAAGTACAGGTGCGTTTATCGCTGCAGATGAAATGATTATTGATTTTTTAAAGTACAACATGAGATCTCAAGTTTTTGCTAAATCTTTACAGATGCAGCTAGTCGCTGGTGCACTTAAAAGACTTGAAATGCTGAAAACTAAACCTGAACTAAGAACTAAATTATGGGATAATGTTAATGCACTTCAAACGGGTTTAAAAGAACAAAATTTTGATTTAGGAACTACTCAAAGTTGTGTAACTCCTGTTTTTTTAAAAGGTGATATACATGAAGCTTTTGTAATGGTTAAAGAACTTAGAGAAAAATATCATATTTTTTGCAGTATTGTAGTATATCCTGTTATACCAAAAGGTTTGATTTTATTAAGATTAATTCCTACATCTTCACATAATATTGATGATGTAAATGAAACATTATCAGCATTTTCCAAGATAAGATCAAAGCTTGAAGACGGTACTTACAGAAAGATAGCTGAAAAGGTAAAAATGGCTTAGTTATATTCTAAATTTCATTCGAATATTTCCTGTTAATCATTAATAACAAAAAAAACACTAATTTTGGCTCGAATTTAGGTGTTATGAAGCCAAAAAAAATTCTAGGATCTAATGAAATAGAAACTATACTCAATAGATTATCTTTTCAGTTAATAGAAGATCATAATTCATTTGAAGAAACAGTTCTAATTGGAATACAACCCAGAGGTGCTTATTTAGCTAAAAAAATTAGTAAACTTATTCATAGTTTCGATCCAAACAATAGTTTGAAATTAGGATTTTTAGACATTACTTTTTTTAGAGACGATTTTAGAAGGTCTGAAAAAGTATTAAAGGCAAGTTCAACACAGTTAGAATTTTCTATAGAAAATAAAACAGTTGTTTTAGTTGATGATGTATTATTTACTGGTAGAAGCATAAGAGCTGCATTAAATGCAATTCAATCTTTTGGACGGCCAAAATCAGTAAAATTACTTACACTAATCGATAGGAGATTTTCTAGGGAATTACCCATTCAACCCGATTATTGTGGTCTTCAAGTCGATTCTAGATTAAACGAGAAAGTAATCGTTAATTGGAAGGAAAATGATAATAATGATTCTGTTTATTTAATTAATAGTAATGAGTGAATTAAGTGTAAATAATTTATTAGGTATAAAGTATTTAAATACTGATGATTTAAAATTAATTTTTAAAACTGCCGATAATTTTAAAGAAGTTATAAACAGAAAAATAAAAAAAGTTCCTTCATTGAGAGATGTTACTATTGCTAATCTTTTTTTTGAGAATAGTACCAGAACAAAGCTTTCATTTGAATTAGCCCAAAAAAGACTCTCTGCTGACGTAGTTAATTTTTCATCCTCCGGTTCATCAATTTCTAAAGGAGAAACTTTAATAGATACCGTAAATAATATTTTATCTATGAAAGTTGATATGATAGTAATGCGTCATCCAAGTCCTGGGGCAAGTGTTTTTTTATCAAAAAATGTTGATTCATGCATTATAAATGCAGGAGATGGTACTCACGAGCATCCAACACAAGCATTACTTGACGCATATTCTTTACAAGAAAAGATAGGTAATCTAGAAAATAAAAATATTTTAATTGTTGGTGATATCATGCATTCAAGAGTTGCCTTATCAAATATTTTTGCTTTCCAAAAATTAGGTGCTAATGTTACTGTATGTGGACCTAAATCATTAATTCCAAATGATATTTCCTCTATAAATGTTAAAGTTGAAACTGATTTCAAAAAAGCTCTAAATAATTCGGATGCAGTCAATATGCTAAGAATTCAAAATGAAAGAATGTCTGAAACTTATTTTCCCTCAGTACGTGAATACGTTAAACAATATGGTTTAACTAAAAATATTTTAGATTCCTTAGATAAAGAAATTATAGTTATGCACCCTGGT
>Ga0255755_1003289_pt1 | contig 12533 bp, 8 predicted proteins | sample 011ome_18_FD_179955 | JGI IMG/M metagenome (GOLD analysis project Ga0255755, IMG submission 179955) | Coastal salt marsh microbial communities from the Groves Creek Marsh, Skidaway Island, Georgia - 011501BT metaG (version 2) | ecosystem: Environmental > Aquatic > Marine > Intertidal zone > Salt...
GGCCCGCTAATTTCCAAGAAACGTCCAAGATTTCGGCGAGAGCTGGCTCATTCGTCTTTGGCGAGGACATCTGCGCGACAATGGGTTTCATGAAGGTTCTGCTTATAGAGGACGATGCCTCTATTGCCGGCGCCATCGTTGACTCTCTGGATGCGCTGGGCTGGGAAATCGCCCACGAGACGGCAGGGCTGCCCGGTCTCCAGCGGCTACAAGCTGAACAGTGGGATGTCCTCTTGCTCGATCTGGGGCTGCCTGACATCGACGGAATAGAGGTCACTCGGAGGGCTCGCGAAGTCGGGACTTTTCCGATTATTGTGATTAGTGCCCGTGGGGATGAAGGGGACCGTGTCTTGGCCCTTGAGCTCGGCGCGGATGATTACCTCGTTAAGCCTTTTGGCATGCGGGAGCTCCTGGCACGTATTCGGGCAGTTCATCGCCGGAGTGCACAGAGTGCAGAATCCGGAAAAGAAACTGCTCTGGCTGTGGGGCCTCTCTCCGTCGACCAACGCGCCCGGCGAGCTCACCTGGGAGAGCGCGAACTAGAGCTCACCCCCAAAGAGTTTGAGGTCCTGGCCTACCTGGCCCAAGACCCCGGTTCCGCCCATCGGCGAGAGACCATCCTGCAGGACGTCTGGGACATGAATTGGTATGGCAGCACCAAGACCCTCGATGCGCATGTCGCTGCTCTGCGGAAAAAGCTCGGGGATGCCCGGTGGATTGAGTCCGTCAGAGGAGTGGGTTTTCGCTTACAGGAACCACGATGAGACGACTTCTTCTGGCAAGTTTTCTCGGCATCGTTCTTGTTGCCCTCGCGATTTCCACCGTTCCGTTCGGGTTCTTCATCCAAACGGTGGAGCGTGATCGGTTGTTGACTGCCCTTGAGCGAGACGCCTTTGTGATCGCAGGTAAGGCGGAAGAAGCTCTTGAAACACTGGATTCAGCCGATTTAGCGCCCGTGAGAGCGCTTGCGCAGGAATACCGTGACGCCGGTGGCGCTCGAGTGGTGATCACCGATGAGCGCGGAGTAGTGACCGTGACCAATGATCCCGAGGAAAACCGCGTTGGGGTGTCCTACCTCACTCGACCCGAGTTCGCCAATGCCACGGCCGGCCGAATCTCCACGGGAGAGAGAGTGTCAGAAACGTTGGGACTCACTCTCGTCTATGTGGCTGTTCCCGTCTTTAGCGGCGAAGACATAGTCGGAGCGGTCCGCTTGACCTTCGACAAGGCAGTCATTGATGCAGAAGTCAGTCGACAGTTGGTCGGAATCCTTATTGTTGCCCTGACAACATTGGGGCTCGGTGGAGCGCTCGCGCTGATCTTGTCGAGGACACTGGCGCGTGGGGTGAAGGAGCTCGAGGATGCAAGCGATGCCTTTGCGGGAGGCGATTTTTCTGCACGCGCCAGAGAAGATGTTGGCCCCTCCGACATCAGAGCTCTCGCTGCTGGGTTCAACGCAATGGCCGACAAGGTCTCGGCGCTTGTCGATACTCAGCGGCGATTTGCCTCCGATGCCTCTCATCAGTTGCGGACTCCGATCACGGCCCTGATGCTCCGCATTGAGGGGCTCCGTGAATCCCTCAGGCCCACGAAGAAGGTGTCGGAGCGCTTCGATGCATTGGAGACAGAAGTTGGTCGTCTCAATCGTTTGATCGATGGGCTGCTCGCGTTGGGTCGGGCGGGTGCGGAGAAGGCTCCCGTCGTGACCATTGACGCTACTGCAGTGGTGCGCGAGAGGGTTGAAAGTTGGAAAAGTTTGGCGGAGGAGTCGGGAATCACCCTGAGCGCCACAATCGACGAAGGGGTCTCGATTCGCGCAGTGGAGACGTCGCTCGAGCATATTGTGGATGTGTATCTGGATAATGCTTTGACGGTCAGTCCCGAAGGTTCAACACTCGACGTCGCACTGACTAAGGCGGGGCGTCAGGCGACGCTCTCCGTGAGGGATCAGGGACCGGGTGTGAGCGACGAGGTTGCCTCGCGCGCGTTTGATCGTTTCTGGAGGGGAGTTAGCTCCTACGAAGGGTCTGGATTGGGACTTGCCATAGTGAAGGAGTTTGCCACTGCTAGTGGGGCAAAAGTCTCTCTCGTAAACCGAGCGAGCGGCGGGGCCGAGGCCCTCGCGATTTTTCGTGCCTAAGTCGCCACCTCCCACAAACACGTCGGTTCGCTGCTGAGTCCCCGAAAAAGCCCTCCTTGTTCGTAAACGTTCGGTTTCGTAACGCTTCGTTTTCAGTAGCACCGTTTGTTTTCCATTTCGTGCGATCTGCGTGCGATAAGAAAACAACGGCGTTGGTTACGAAACTGCCCAAAAGCGCATAAAACGGGGCATTTGCCCACCCGTTGCGGGCTAGCCCTCTGGCGGAGGTATACCCCGCTGTACACTTGTGTTTACGGGCTTTTTGCCCCGAGCCCTCGTAGCTCAGCGGATAGAGCAGAAGACTTCTAAGTTTCTGACTCCGCCCCTACATCGCACTGTTTACAGGGTAGTAGGGGAGAGGGGTGTGGTCGTGCGATTGGCGTGCGATGAACTTCCAATCTTTATCGAGATGAGGAATAGCGTTGCTTCTCCTAGCTAGAGGGTATTTGCCCTCTGATTGTCCACGAGTACACCTCCGGCAAGCCCAGAAGTTCCTTCTCCGACTGCACGTTCGAACTCAACCCAAAAGCTTCTCTCACAGAGTCCAGAAAAGTGGAGGGCAGCGCCGTCGCTGTCCAATGTGCTTTCCACCTTGAATGCCGGAGATAACGCACATACCTAAAGCAGCTGCATCGCAAGGGCCAAGACGAGCACGGTGAACCAACCACCGAACTGACGAACCGCCACCGGTAGTTTCTCCCACCAGTGTTGGCCAAAACGCTCGTCGTGCCGGGCAAACAATTGCAGCGCGGTGTAGACAGCAACCATTGGGAGGAGAGACAACACAAAAATCATCGAGAATTTACTGCTTTCACCGTACAAAACGACGAGAGAAGCTTCCAAGACAACCTCGAGCACCAAAATTGTCGCGAAGGCAAAAAGGCCAAATGGCATCAACCGCCAGAGGGTCTTGCTCTGAGGAAGGATCCGCTCCGCGCGACTGAGCACCTGGGGAATAACCATTAGCGCTCCCGCGACCAGCGCAGATTCCCAGGTCGGCATGAATGATCCTGCCAAGAGCACAAACAGCCCAAACCGGAACACAAGCCAGATGATGCCTGCTCGATCGAGACGTGGGGCGGAAATTTCTTGGTCCCAGATACTGGCTGGGGTGTCTCCGCGCCGTGCCGCAACCACCTCTGCACCCACTCGAAGGAGAAGAATTCCGGAGACAAACATATGCACTGAACCCGTATAGCTAGCAATGGGCAGAGTCAACCCCGACAACGATGGCAACGCCCTCACTAGGAGGGAGGCAAGCCAGCCCGCAATGAGAGCAGCAACTAACGCTGACCCAAGAAGAGGAAATAGATGACTCCTGGTCGGACGCATCGAGGGACGGAATTCCCGAATGGAACGGGTCATCAAAGCCGGCGCACTCATGGCCAACAATAGCCCCATGACTGTGCGCCAATCAGACAGGAGAATGGGGTCGAATAGCTGGATTGACAAGAGAAAGAAAGTGATTCCCCCGAGTAAACCTGAGGCAGCATCAAGAGCACCGAGGCAAATAAGGGCGAGCATCACGCTAACTGGCGGCTGCATAACGCCCAAGTCATTCGTTAGGGCACCTACGCCCCCCAGAATTACCCCCGTGAGGGGGAACAGAATGTAGGCCCGGCGGAGCAAGATTCGCAGGTATTGAGAGTCATTTCCGACTCTGAGAAGGAGAGGAAGCTGAGAGATGCGGCGTTGAAATAGGGAGCCAATAATCTCTCGGGCGCGCCGCCCAATGGATTGTGGGCCCCTCGACCGGCGGGTGCCCAGCAAGCCTGAACTCCCGTCGGCAATCCCCACATCATCCTGAAGCGCTTGCCCACCACCACCAGCACCGGTGCCAGACTGGGATGACCCCGATCGACCTTGACCGCCACCCGAACCTGGGCCGGCCTGGCTCCCTCCAGTAGTGCCCCCCGCACGTTGCCCCCGAGAGTCGAAATCAGCCGAGGTGGCCGCATCGAGAGCATCTTCAGAAACATCCCGGAACTCAGAGGCCGTGGGCTCCCCATTACCTCCATTGCCTCCCACACCTGACGAACCAGCTTCTGTCGAGCCAGCATCAGACACAACCCCGGGCCCCCGCAAATCTGGTCCAGAGAAATTATCGGTCACAGCGGGTGCCGAGCTTCGCCCTGCTCCTCTTGCAGGTGTCCCCGGACCTTGAGGTGCGCCTGGTCCACCTGGCGCAGTCGGGCCACCCCCACCTAGACCCGGGTTCGCACCGCCTATTCCCGCACCGGGTGCCGACTGAAGACCAGAGGCAAAAGATCCTGCCGCGCTACTCAACCCGGCCCCAGCCGCGGACAACGCCGCACCAGCCACACCAGCGCCCGCCGCAATTGTGCTAACTGCAGCGGCTGACGCAATAACCTGACCGGCAGCCTGGGCAGATTTTGCGTTTGCGAAAGGACTAAATTGCTCAATTACATCTGGCTCGCCTGTCGCACCAATCTCAAGACTTTCCGCAGGGGCGAAGAGAGCTGCGGCCACGAACGAATTTGCACTGCCTGCAGACAAGACTCGAGTAGCTTGATCGGCAAACGACTCCGGACCCAGTAATGCGTCCTTCTCTTCATCAGAAAGAGTCGCAATGAGACGCTCCTGCTCGTCAGTAGCTGATCCGGAGAGAACTGCCCGCCTTAATTCGGCCTTATCTGCCTCAGAAAATGTCTCAAGGATTCCCGAAGGCGACAGTGTGTCGTTCGATACCGCCCGGCTAACGACAAAGGTCTCACCAGATTCGAGGTCAAAAAACTCCTGCTTCTTAATTTGTTCGACCTTGCCATCTTCTCCAACAACCTCTGTTGTGGTCTCCACTACCTCCACGGACCGGCCATCGATTTTGATCACCGATTTGGAGGTTTCCGACTTTTCACTCGGAACAGACTCTTCCCCTACAACCCCTTCTCCCCCGGTTGAGAGCTCCCTGTCCAACACCCCATTCTCTTTACACTTTCCATCAGGCCCGGTCTCGCATTCCTGATTGCTTGAAACGTCGGACAGCTTTTCGTCGACCCCACTGGTTTCCTCTACTGGGTCAGCGCCCCTTACCGGGTCTACCTCGTCAGTCGTGATCGAGTTGGAATCCGTCTGCGGATCGGATTTGTCCGGGTTTGTTTCCGTTTTCCCGTCATCGACAGGCTCCTGCACGACTCGCTCGGGTTCTGGTTCTGGTTCTGGTTCTGGTTCTGGTTTAGGTTCATCTCGCTGCTCCTCGACTGGCTCAACTGACTTGCAATCTCCGTTCGCATCCGTCTCGCAGTGTCGCTCAGCAAAAGCAGGTCCGCTACCTACGAGAAGCGCAAAAAAAACGATTACTGAGAAGAGAGACGCCCTTGCGCGAAGAGCCTGCGTTCGGTTTCTGATAGCTCGCATTGTCGTGGAAGAATTGAACAGTGTTAAAAAGAAGCTACCAAACGGCTCGATATTGGATCGACAATTCTTTCTCGCGCCGAGGATCCCTAGCCGGCTGGACCATTCTTCTGTTCTCCTTGGCAATCATTACTGGGTTGGGTTTTGCTGAGGTAGTCAAGCAAGCCACTCCTGTAGATATTGAGCTAGATCAGACGCCGACCTTCATTTCTGCCTTCTGGACAGGGGTTCAGACTGTTCTTGGTCTCTCGGCGACCCCAACAGTGCTGACCGCTATCGTGCAACTCTGGTTCTGGTTCGTCGGAATCATGATCCTCGGAACGATTTTTGCCTGGCGAACATCAGCTTTAGACCAGCTTCGACAGCGGATGTTAGCGGGGCGCGCACCGATTCGAGTGACCAGTCATTTTCTTATTTTGGGGTGGTCCCCTCTGGTATTCAGTCTGATCCGGGAAATCGCTCGCTCCACCGAGTCGCGACGAAAAAGTGTTGTCGTGATCCTGTCGGAAACAGCAAGGCAGGAGATTGAGCGAGACGTCTCGGAATACCTCGAGCGTCTCGAACTGGGGGGCATTCTTAGAGTCATTGTGCGAACGGGAAACCCGGTCGCCACCGTTGATCTCGAGCGAGTGAACGTAACCGCAGCAAGATCAATCGCGGTGGTCGAACCCGACGGCAGCTCGCATGTTCACAGAGTGCCAGCCGTCGTTGTGGCGGCAGTTCGCCAAGGCCTGCCGGAGGACACGAGAATCGTGGCCGAGAGCAAGTCTCCCGATGTGACAAGGCTATTGTCGGCTGTAGACGCCGACGTCCTTCCCATCGAAACGGCAAACGCAGTAGCGCAGGTAGCAGCTCAGTCAGCCTGCCACCCCGTGATAGTCAGAGGCCTGCTCGACCTAATGGATTTTGCAGGCACAGAGCTCCACGTTGTGTCGGCGGGCAGTCTGTCCGGGCTAAGTTTTGGTGAGGCTCAATATCGGATTCAAGGAGGCTCTCTGGTGGGGTTGTCATCCTCTGAAGGAATCACCTTCGCGCCAGACGCGGCCACGCTTATCGGCGTTGATGACCGCGCAGTGATTGCGGCCGAGTCTGGTCTCGAAGCTAAGGCCGTTTCACTAGGCCCATCACAGAGTGACGAGGACCAGTCACACATTGACTGGCTATCTGAAGGCATGCCGGCACGAACAGTATGCGTGCTGGGTAATTCTCAAAAGATGGTGAACACGGCCGCAGCGCTTCAAAGATTTCTCCCTGCGGGCTCAACTGTCATTGCAATTTGCGAAACCGACGATTTTTCCAAGCAATTGGCGACCATTCCTGAAGTGAGGAGCATCCAGGTCAGTCAGTTGCTGAGCTCGGAGAGCACAGACGCTATTCCACCCGAATGCGCAGAGGTAATCGTGCTTGGATCGGGAACAATCTCTGAGGAAGTCAATACGCAAGACTCTCTGACCGCACTCCTTGTTCAGATGGTTCGCAAGCAGTTAGCAAAACGAAATCTCACGCCACGAATGACCATTGAGATTGCCAACCCCATCAACCGCCATCTTCCGGGAGAGCTCGAGGCTGACGAGGTTCTTATTGGAGATGAAATTGCAGCGATGCTCATGGCGCAAGCACTTCGGGACTTTCACATTGCCAATGCCCTCATTGATCTGGGAAACCCGACGAGGGGTGCGACTCTTCAAGCTCTTCCCATTAGCTTGCCGAAGTCTGGAGACATCATTTACCGAGACGTAGTAGCGGCTGGAGCAGCCAAAGGCCTCGCCGTTCTGGGGTGGGGATTTGAACTCGATAATGTATTTCACGTCCAGCTTGGAGAGCCTGGCGACACCGGGTTGAGTGGTGCATCCTGGGCCGTTGCTCTCGGTATCCGGAACTAGAGCGCAGGAATTAGAGATGGTAAAAAAACCAGCCCGGAAATCCTCCGAAACACCGAACCGCCTGACAAAGACTCTCGATCGCTTAGAGATCATGTGGCTGATTCTCGGGGTCGTGTACCTTGCGTCGTACATAACCGAAGTGTTAGCCGAGCCAACTGGGTTATTCCGTGAAGCCCTCTGGGCTCTTGGTTGGACGATTTACGCGATTTTTGTCATAGAGCTAATTGCTCGGATTATTGCCTCACGGCACAAGTTGTCTAGCGTCGACGGTCTGCTTCAATTTGTGCGGCAATACTGGCTCAGCGTGCTGGCAGCGATCCTTCCTGCGTTCCGGATTCTCCGTTTTCTGCGCGTCATCATCGTGCTCCGCGCATTCCAGCCCTTCTTTGCCCGACGCACCCATCGCCTGGCTTTTCTCACCGGAGTGACCGTTCCTCTTTTGCTACTCTCGGCCGCAGTTACCGTCTTGGATGCAGAGCGGGATGCTATCGGAGCGAATATCACATCGTTTGGAGACGCTCTTTGGTGGTCGCTGGCAAGCGTCACTACCGTAGGTTACGGCGACCGATACCCAGTGACGGATGAAGGAAGACTGGTGGCCACGTTTCTCATGATTATTGGTATTGGACTTTTCGGCTCGCTGACGGCCCTCCTCGCCGCGTGGGTCCTAAAGGGGGACCAGGAGACTCCCGAGAAATGAGGGCGCTGTTCGCCCTATTGATCGCCACCGCTGCAGGTGTGGTCGCTGGCTGCACCGCCTCGCTTCCCGCACCCACCGCTGAAGAGGTGAGGACCAGGTATATCGAAGTAGCACTGGAATGTGAATTTGGACAATGCCCAGATGGGGCAGTCTTGCCTGCGGGACCTGTGTCTCTCGCGATCACCGGAGAACCTCGGGAGGATCAAGTGCGAGCCGTGACCGAGGCGGTGGGCCAGTGGAACACCGCCTGCACGCGCTTCCCGATTACCCTCGATGGGCCGGCTGTGGTGCCGATGGAAGTAATTTTCTGGCCGCAGGATGACCTGGACTCCGTACTCGAGGTCTATATCGAAGGGAATAGTGGCTTTTTCAATTACGACTGGAACGCCTTGGGAGAAATCACGGCGATCACGGTTGGGATTGCTAGTGAGCTAGATGGCCGCCAGCTTCGGCATTTTGTTCTGGAAGAAATCACCCAATCTCTCGGTCTAAAGAATGACGTGTCAGACCCGGACAGTATTTTCGACAGCGGAACATCCGCCCATGCGACCTATTCTCAAATGGACCGCCAGATTATTAGTCTTCATTGTTCGCCCAACATCATTGCCGGCATCAAGGCCGCGGAGGTACCACTTCCGCAGGTACAGTAATCGACCTAGTCGCTCTCGCCTCAGTCCGACAGGCAGCTAGAAAAGGTTAGCTGAGGACGGCCTTCTGGTGTCATTGCTGGCTGACCTCACTCTGAGACAAAGATATGTGTTCTGTCCAGATTCATCTGGCCGGTAAACGACAGGACTTGTGAGGCAGGTCTTCCAAGGATGCGTCAGGAATCCCGCAAACACCTCGCGGAACTTATCGAAGGCATTCCAGAGATTGGGCGCATTGAACCGCGCGCTGAGAGTTCACTATTCGCACAGATTCAGCGACGTTGTTGCTAACGCCCCCTGTAACGCTGATCGTCCGATAAGCGGTCCGCCTGTCGGCTGATTCAAGAAGGATTTGCTTAACTTGAGCCGCGTCCAGAGAGGGGTTTGCATCAATCACTTTCTGAGCAATGGCGCCCACGATGGGCGTGGCTTGGGAGCAACTCGTCGTGTCTCCATAGACCGCTCCTGAGGCGTAAATGGTGTTTTCTGCAAATGGGCCAGAGTGGTTTCCGACTACAGCGGATTGGCTTGGGTCAAAAGCACAGACAAACAAGGTGTTCGCTAAGCCCTCTCCGGTAACAGCGATGGTGGTATCCGTAATGCCACATAGTTGGTCCAAATCGGGGGTGAGCCCGCCAGAGTTAGGAAAGCAGTCCACCATATTGCCTGATTCATCCGCGAAATAGTTCTGGTTGGACGAGACCAACAAAGTATTGTGAGAACTAGCGTTCTCTCCCCACCACTGTGCCCACTCGTAACTGGCGCGATTGATAGTCCATTCGCCGTAGTCGGCAGTGTCAACAGTTATGGAATCTTCTCCCCTCATGAGCCACTCGTAGCCTCTCAGGAACGCGGGGCCTTGACTAGCCGCAATCTCGCGGTTCTCTTCTAAATCCCCGAAAGGAAGACCGTTCCAGAGTCCGTCCGTATCGTTAAACTCCCACCGACGGCCGCTCGCGACCACCATGACTTTGGCTCGGTCAGATTCCTGCAAAGCAAAAGAACTAATGGCATAAAGCCGGGAGTTTGTCAGGGCATCAATTCCCAGTTGGGAAGACATTGCCTGGTATCTACCGTCTACCTCGCCCAGAAAGGGCACGAAAAAAGCCTCGTACGAGATAGCTTGGACGCCTGCGTCGGGGTATTCGTGAAGCGCATTGAGTGCCATTCGGTGCCCGTGTCCCGTGCCTACGCCACCCGAGTCGTCCGAACCGATGCACTCAGATGACCGGTCGGTGCAGAAAGCTGTTGGGTCAATCAATCCCAACGTTCCAGCTCCTCCAGATGCAGTTTGTGAGAACTTTACTGCTTCAAAATTTCTTGCGATGTAGGGCTGCGAGGGTATGGCACGAGATTCTGGAGAAAAGATCTCCGACCACGTCGCAGATAAGTCGTTCCATGGGTCCCAAGGAGCATCCGATAGCTCGATTCCTGGCTCTAATCTACCCGCGATGTCCTCGAACGTTAGGGAATCAGAAGCCAACGGATCACCAGACGCCGCAAAGTCCTCTTCGGGCGGGTTACTTGCCGTGCGCGGTGGCCCTGGGTCCACACCTGAAGGCAGTTGAGACGCACATGCCACGATCAGGAGCAGGGGCAACATCCCTCCGACAATCTTGGCTCCTGATCGACCCCTCGATCGACTAGCCATTCTCTTCCTTTCTGCACTCAATTGGGGTTAAGGGTATTCACTCCACAAGTACCAATTTGATGCTGTCAGTTTCTGCCCAAAGTCTCATTCATTTCGTCAAAAGGTTTTTTCGATGTTTTTTGAAGTTTTTGCGATGGTTTCGCCGCTCTCATGGTCCAAATAGTGAACGTCAACCTTCTCAATTTGATGAGCGAAGATGCGAAGCCTGTTTGCGATGGCAACGTCTCGAATAATTGAATTGAATACGATGTGGAGGGCCGATTGGGCAAGTCGCTCACCGACCACAGTGGCGGTCACAGAGAAGAAGTCAGCCGAGATTTCGGCACTTTTTAGCACTTCGTTGTGGTTCTCCACGGCACGATCGAGCTTGGCGCGAAGACTAACTTTTAGCTCTCTCCTGGCCTGTGCCTTGTCAGCGTCCTGACTTGGGTTAGAAACCATCATGACCCTTCGAGTTCCAAATATTGGCCAGTCCGCCCAAATATTACACTGCAAAATATCTCTTGAATGCGCTGGGGCCTTGTCGGCATGTGTGAACTCCAGAGAATGAGGAGTCAGCCAACGAAACTTCGGCTATCCAACGGTGAACGCAAGGGCGCTCTTCGGGGATTGGACCCACTTTTCGGGACTTACATTGGTTGAAGTGCCCGGAAGATTCTTACCCGCCTCCCGCCTACAGGTGAGGTTTCAAGATAATTCCAGGATTAGCGTAGAGATGGTCTCACTTGTACGCTCGCTTTGCCGAAGCCTACGTAGCGCTTAGCCACACGCCCGAGGAGCGCGCGAATGACGCCCACGTGCGCGAGATCACGTACTTCGATTCCAGCGTTACTGAGTGCAGTGAAACCAAAAAGCAAGGTATGCACGAGCAGAGCAACCTGCGACACCAACTCCCTCGGGAAAAGCAGCGCCGCCGTCCGCCTGGTCAGGGAACGATGGAAAGCCTCCATCGATAGTGTGACTGATGCAGCCAGAACTGGGTTGTGAGCTGCCGCGATCATGACTTCAGATCGAAAGTTCCTCCAGTGAAGTCTTGTCGACCCCACACTCCCGACGATAAACCGAGCGAAACCTTCAGGGCTGAGTCGAAGCTTCGACCACAAGGCAAGGTTTTGCTTTACTGCAGCGTCTTGGACAATTTGGTAACAGCTACCGACCACTCCCGGAAGGTTGTGGATTCGTGGGTACAAGTAGCCAGATGTTACTCGCAAGACTCGGCCTAATCGCAACATTGAGAGCCCCTCGACTCCACTGGACTGAACAATTGTTAGAACCGCTTCAACTATTTCGCGCGACAGGCCTGGAACCTCAGGGATTTCAATCTCCGGAAGCGGCCCTTCACTCGATGGTTCTAAATCGAATACTGAAGTTTGAAGATCATCGAGGTAATCATCCAGAGCCATCGCTGCCACGACGGCAGGCCATACTCGAGCTGTGGCAACAACCCCAATTCGGTTCGCCATTCGCCAGAGTGCGACTGAATACCCCGCAGGCCCCGGGAATTCCCTCTTGAGGGTGCGCTGGAGCAGCGGAGCAACAATTTCCTTCAGGTGAATGTTCCTGTGGCAGTGGAGAAAAACCTCAGTGAGCGACGTAACAAGTTCGGCCCGATAATCGAAATTTTCGTCGGCCGCCGCCATCAGGAGGACCCACTCCTCTCCTCGCTCCAACCACAGCTCGGCAATAAGCCCGTCTATGTCACCGAAATGCGAATAAAACGTGGGCCTTGTCATTCCGGATTCAGTCGCTAAACCGCTAATCGAGATACCTGAAACTCCGTGCTCTGAAATTGAAGAAAGAGCAAGTGACAAGAACTGGTCGCGGGTGACCGCACCACGGGTTTTTTTCTTGCTTTCAACCATCTTTACATTGTAAAGAAAAAGCGTGACAACATATGAAGTCACTCGCGCACTTTTCGTGCGACCTATGTGCGATCAGAAAAAAACAGTGTTGGTCACAAAACGACACAAAACCGCATAAAACGGGGCATTTGATCATTCGCTTGGGAAAACCTGTTGGCGGTGATGAAGCCCGCTGTAGACTTGTTTTTGCGGGCTTGTTGCCCCGAGCCCTCGTAGCTCAGCGGATAGAGCAGAAGACTTCTAAGTTTCTGACTCCGCCCCTACATCGCACTGTTTAC
>Ga0255755_1003290_pt1 | contig 12532 bp, 7 predicted proteins | sample 011ome_18_FD_179955 | JGI IMG/M metagenome (GOLD analysis project Ga0255755, IMG submission 179955) | Coastal salt marsh microbial communities from the Groves Creek Marsh, Skidaway Island, Georgia - 011501BT metaG (version 2) | ecosystem: Environmental > Aquatic > Marine > Intertidal zone > Salt...
AGAGACTGTTGGATTTTTTTTTCAAACTAACACCTCTTTCTCTCTCTCTCTCTCTCTGTGTGTGTGTGTGTGTGTCATTCATCAATGCAGGAAGCCGCAACAAATCGCCGCCGCCGGCGCCGCCGCGATCATGCTCTTCAACTCCGCCCCGGCGCAGGCTGAAATCATGGGCCTCCCGCTCCAAAACGGCGTCCCGAACGCCGCGGCGCAAAAGTTTGTCCAACCGTTCGTTCCGGACGGAAGACCGGTTGTCTACGTCGAGAAGGACGGGTCCGCGGATGTCACGACTTTTGACGGGAGATTGGCGGCGAACGTGGCGCGATCGAATGTTGGGTGCAAGACGATTACGGGAGCGCCGTGCGTGGACTTCGCGAGTGGTGCGTCGAAATAATCTAAAGTTTGTGAAGATTTGTGATTGATTGACTGACGATGGATGTTAATTTCTTTCTCGATTTCCTCTCTCTTTAAACAGGCAAGTAAATGTGTTTATTCTCCGTTCAATGCGCGAGTAAACGTATCTATTACCTCTTAGCAACGCATCTTATACCCCACAAAATTGTTTAATCATAATCAGAAAAGCCTCAACTTAAGAAGAAAAGCCGAAAGCCAATATATATACTCTCTCTCTCTTTGATTACGGTATCGTTCATTATTAGAAAATCAACTAGTACTATATATTAGTATTACATCAGCAGCAGCAGCAGCAGCGGTAGAAAAGCATCACTTCAACCCGCTAAAGCCGTCGTTATACGTGCTCTTCCACGAAACTTTGGCGAACGTGCCTTCGTTGCCGAGAATGCCGACCAAGACGCTGATGTTATCGTCGCTCAATCTATTCAACGCTTCGCATCCTAAACGTTTGGCGCACATGCTCGGCTCTTTCACCGTATCTCGTATGATCGAACACATGTCGGTGTTCGTGCACACGTCCCACAAACCATCGCACGCGATCGTGATGAAAGCGTCCGTGTCGGCGGAGAGCGTCTTCTTGATTACTTCCGGCTCGGACAAAACGCCTCCGGATTCCGTGCAATCCCAATCGCCTAACGCTCGAGTCACCGCTAAACCGGCGTCGCCGACGCGTATTTGACCGTTCTCTAAAGTTCGTATTTTTACGTTTTCTGAGGAATTCTTCACTCGTTCCAACTCTTTCGCGTTCGAGGACGCGCAGTGGTCTTCGCTCAGAGCGGTCGACCACGTCGTTTCGTCGGCGTCGACCTCGTCGTTTCCGGTTGGATGGTGGCCTAAAACCGCTCGACTATCTCCAGCGTTGGCGACGTACACATCGTCACCCCAGAAGAAACACACCGTCGCCGTGCAGCCGGGATACCGTTTCTTTTTCGATTTTGGATCCGCGGTGGATTTGTGCATGTCTCTGCGTTCTTTTTCCGTCCAGTGTTTGACAAACGCCAGGTGGAGTTTTTGAAAGACTTTTTTAAGCGTCGACGGGATATCGTTTCCGTTCTCGCCCCATTCGGATAATATGGCGTCGGAGAGATTTTCCGAACAGTATTCCGCGCACTCGAATCCTCTGTGGCCGTCGAACACCGCCATCACGGCGCAATGGGGAAGCCCGTTGAAATCGCGGAAAATCTTGTGCCTGTCTTCCATCTTATCGTTGCCTCGAGCGCCCGCGGTGGCAAACGCGCCGGTGTTGGAGACGATGCACGGTGGTTTTGTACCCTTATCATTGTTGTTATTAGTAGTAGTAGCATCCATCGTCGAATAAGAAGACAACGGCGCGTCGAACGCGCACGGCGCGAATCGAGCGCGATTTCCAAACGCAGTCTTTTGATCGTTCTTTCCGGCGGCGTCCTCCCCGTCCTCGTTTTCGGCGTCAGTCATCGTCGCGTCCTCGTCTTCTCTGCTCTCGTAGGAAGACTCGGAAAGAGCAGCTTGCGTCCAAACGCACGCCCCGATTTCTTTCTCGTACGTCTCGACGCCTTTTCGTAACCGTTCTTCTATTTCCGCAAAATCTGGTCTGTTTTCCGGTTTCCCGTCCCACATTTTCGTGACGAGTTTTTCGAATTCGCGTTGGAGCGAGACTTCTACTTCGTTTTTATTGCTATTATTGTTATCTCTTCTACCTCTATTTGCTTCGTCTTCTTCCTCCTCCTTTTCCTTTACATTTTTCTCTTTCTCTTCTTCCTCGTCGGCGTCAAAAAACGCTTTCACCGGTCGCAAATTTTCAATCACGATCGCTTTCGCTAAATCGCCGTCGTTGTAACTCAAATCCATGCACGTGTGCGCCAACGCCACGTTCCGCTCTCGATCGGCGTACGGTTCCACTCTCGACGCGACTTCGTTAAACGTAATCCCAGAGGAATACACGTCGCTGGCGTACGTGGACACCACTCGCATCAACACCTCTGGAGCGATGTACGCTAACGTCCCGACCAAGTGTTGCTTTTGAAACCCGCCGCTCGGCGCGTTCCCGTCGTTGGCGACAAACTTACCGTTGATATCAATCGCCCTCCCTTCTGCGTCCTCGGACTTCACGCTCTCGTTGTATATCGCCGCTTGCAACGAGTTTTCCAAATCCGCTCGATATTCCGATAAGCCAAAATCAGTCAATTTCGCGTTCCATTTCTCGTCCAACAATATGTTGCTCGGTTTCACGTCTCTGTGCACGACGTCGTGCGTTTCTTTCAAATATCTCAACGCCTTCGCCGTTTGCCAACACACTTTAAACGCGCCTCCCAAATTCGGTACCCACCGGTTGACGTGTATCGCTTGATGTACCGACCCGTTCTCGCACCACGGAAACACGAGCGCGTATTCCGGTGGCCACGCTCGAGCGCCTAAAATCGAGCATATGTTTTCGTGTTTTAAAGATGCGACGATCCGTAACTCGCAGTGGTACCGGTCGATGTCGGTTTTCGTGCGTAGGATTGGCAGTTTAATTGCCACCGGTTGCTCGTACATTCTCGACAGATAGACTTGAGATGCGTTCGAGGTGAACATTTTAATACACAATCTTTGATTCTTTTTCCCTGCTTTATTATTATTATTAGTAGTAGTAGTAGTAGTAGTAGTAGTAGTATTCTCGAAAGAAGACCCCGTAATCGATGTCATCATCGCGTTGACGTTTACCAAATCTTTCGCCAAGCGGAACGTCATCTTTGGAAACGCGTTCGTTTCATCATCATCACGAGTCCCTCTCTTCGTGGTCTTCAAAACGCGGCAGCACCCTCGAAAACACGCGTCTTCTGCGTCCTCCTCCTTTTCTGCTGCCTTTTCCTCCTCCCGCATTCTTTCCGTCTCTCTCTCCCTCGTGTTGTTACTCCTAAAAAGTGCGGCCGATTGGATTGGAAAATGCTTCATTCTTTCCACACGATTGCACACGTCACAAATACACACGGAGAGAAGAGAGAAAGGCTTTGAGCACACGCCGGAAAGAGAAACAACGACGAGCGATTTAGTATCGCGTTGTCGTTATACTGCGTCTTTGTTTTTATTGCGCTTAAAACGAGCGCGCAAAGAAGAAAGCAACGCTAACGTTGGCTTTTGATTCGATTCGATTCGAGAGAAACTTCATTCATTCTGTGAAGGAAACGGCTTCGAAAACATGGGCGGCCGAGACTTTTACAAGATCCTCGACGTCTCCCGAGACGCCTCGGACGCCGAGCTCAAAAAAGCCTACCGAAAACTGGCCATGAAATGGCACCCGGATAAAAACCCAGGCTCCAAACAAGCGCAAGCCGAGAAGAAGTTTAAAGAAGTCTCCGAGGCGTACGAAGTCTTGACCGATCCGAAAAAGAAAGAGATTTACGACCGGTACGGCGAAGATGGGTTACAAGACGGGTTCGGAGGGGGTGGTAACGGTGGAGGACACGGGTTCTCGCAACAACACGCGCACGATATATTCAAAGAGTTCTTCGGCGGCGGCGGCGGAGGGATGGGAGGCGACCCGTTCGGCGGCATGGGAGGCGGCTTCGGGGGCATGGGCGGGGACCCGTTCGGCGGCATGGGAGGCGGCATGCCGCAACAACAAAGGCAAAGGACGAAACCACCTGCGGTTGAGCAGAAACTCGCGGTCAGTTTGGAAGATTTGTTCTACGGCGCGACGAAAAAGTTGAAAATCACGAGGAAAGTGTTGGACGCGTCCGGGAACCAAAAATCGAAAGCGGAAACTATAGAAGTACCCATTCGCGCAGGGTTTAAAAAAGGGACGAAAATAACCTTCGCGGAGAAAGGAGGCGACGAGGATAGAAACACGATAGCTGCGGATTTGGTGTTTGAAATCGACGAGAAGAAACATCCGCACTTTGCGAGAGACGGGAACGATTTGATTAAAACGGTGAAGATAGATTTGGTGGACGCCATGTGCGGGTGGTCGTCGACGGTGTACACCATCGACGGGAAGAGCATCGACGTCAGCGTCCCGCACGTGATCAGCCCGAAGTATGTCAAAGTCATTTGCGGTCAAGGCATGCCGCTCTCGAAATCTCAAAGTGGCAGAGGCGATTTGAAAATCAAGTTTGACATTCAGTTCCCGGGCGACGACGCGATCTTATCGGAGGATCAAAAAAAGCAAGTTCGGTCCGTGTTAGCTAGCATTAAGTGATTGCCCCCACATATACTCGTTTAATAAATATAGTATATAATCTAGCAGCGCATATTATTGTAGAAAAAGAAGAGAAGAAGAACGATTTTTTTTTAAGTACTACTACTACCGCGCGATGTATTATTATACGTTTAAACTATTCTTGTTGTATTGTTGTTTGTTTGTGTTGTTTCGCGAATTTCAAAGCTATATATAAAAATGATAGTAGTCCTTCTCTTTCTCTCTCTCTCTCTCTCTTGTTCTCTCTCTCTCTCTTATTCTCTCTCAAGAGATGATGTTTACTTCTCCGGTCTCATGCCAGTCCCTTTGCCTTTCAGCACGGCGGCTTCGTTCGTCAACTTCTTTCCCATCTTCTTCGACTCGTCGTAGTACGATTGCGAGAAACCACCGGAAACGTTGCCTTCCGCCGTGGATTTCACGTACAAGATGACCAAAAAGGACACCGGGATAATAATGAACAACGCGACGGCGATGACGCCCAAAATGTTCACGTTCGCCAAAGCGACGTCAGAGATGGACTCGTTCGCGCTCGCGAAAGCTTCGCGAGGCGCGGCGGCGAAAGACAACGCAGAAGTCGTCGCCGCGGCGACGGATTTAGACAATTGCTCGCTTTTTTGCGCGATAAATTGTTTCGTCGTTTGGGAAGAAGCCTATATATGCGTTGTTTTACGTGTGATTGGTGTTTGACGTAAGAAGTAGAAGAAAAACGTTTTTCATGTCAGCACACAATACACAACAAAGAGAGAGAAGTTTGAAAAAAGAAAAAAAAATAACCCTAAATAGCCGCATCTCCCCTCCTGGAAAAAGATACGATTATCTCCTCCTTTTTTGTCCTGTGTTTTGTAAAAGGAGGAACGTTTCTCTCGTTTTTCTCTCCTACAGCCAAAGGAGGTCTCTCTCTCACCCAAACACACATCATCGACATCCAATTTCTTTCTCTCTCTTTCTTTCTCTCTTTTACTATACAAATATATATGTATATCGGAGAACAACGCAACAACGCGCCCAAAAACTCTCCTCAACTGCGCGCGCGCATTCACGTTGCGCGCGAGTTGTTCTACGTTTGAAAGAGAGAAAGAGGAACACAACACAAAATTGGATCCCAAACCCAAAAGATAGAGAGAGAAAAAAGAAAAAAATCGCTTCTCTCGTCTCTTTAAAACACGACATATGCTAAATAAGAAACCGTACCTTGACGCAAACGGAGTTTCTTCTTAAAGAACTTCTCGAGACTACTCGTTGTTTGAGCGGGAGTAAACCCGAAGCGGATAAAGTGCAGGCCATATTTTATGTAGTACGTGATGTGATGATCGGGGAGTGCTGATATGAGGGATGAGAAATGTCTCGTTCGATCTCTCTTTTTTTCTCTTCTTAAGAACGAGTGAAAACGCGAGAACGAGAGCGATCTCGAAAACGAGAGACAAAATCTCTCCTTGATTCAAAAAAACAGAAGAAGAGGCAAAAATTCTGTTCAAAGAAGAACAAAAAGTTTCGCTCTTTCGATCAAAAATTCAAAAAAAACAGCAAACGAATTTTTTTTACAACAGACAGAGAGAAAACAACGAAAAAATTCTAAGAAGAAGTCCGTTGGGAAGGAACTCGACACATCACTTTGTTGTGCTATTGATTTAGTAACCGCTCGCACTTAAAATAAAATGTTCTCGCCTTCGAGAGGAGGGTCTTCCTCTTCGAAACGAGGATATCGAGGCTTTTTCAGAGGTGGTACTCTCGCCGCTGAAGAAGAAGCAGACGACGTTTTAAAACAAATCATGTCCTCAAAAGATGTCTGCTCCGTCGCAGTCATCGCCGGGCGCTCGTTACCACACGAACGCGCGAATCTGAAAACCAGAGTTCGGTGCGCGTTACTCGCGCCTGGCTTAGTCGACTCCGTCGCGATAACCGACGGTGCGTTCGGCACAGATCCAGTTTTTAGAGCGGAGATACATTTACCGCTGACCTTGAACGTGAACACGTACACGCACTTATCGGTGGAGTTGTTAGACGAGGAGATGACCAAAGTCGTGGGATTTGGAACCATGGATTTCCAACTGTTCGCGAATGAGAATAAAGGGAAAGTGCCGGGGAAATGGATCGCGATGTGGGACGATTTGAGGGAAAACATCGTCGGGCACGTGTGCGTGAGAGTGACGCTGGAAGGCGTGAATTTCGGGAAGGAGAAAGCGAGGAATCTTGTCGCGAATAAAAATGTTCACCCGGACGGCGAGAAGACGCCCGAGAAACAATCGAGCGGCGGCGGCGGCGGCGGCGTGTTTGAAATCGGGAAACACCAGATTTCGGAAGGACGGAAGCAACTTCTCGAACGATTCTCTCGAACGCCGCCGCAGTTTAAGAAACCGGAAGAGGTGACGCGAGAGGCGCAAGAAACGGTGACGTTGAAATCGAAAGAGTTGGAAGAGGAGAAGAAACGGCGAGAGGCGTTGGAGAAGCAGTTGGAGGAGATGAAACGAGCGCAAAAGGAAAGGGAAAAAAGAGAGAGAGTCACGGGAGGTGTGATGAATCCAATATCGACGGGCGCGACGGTTTCGGAAATCGCGCACGATTTTGAAAACCTGAATAATAATTTTAGCTACAACAATAATAATAGCAGAGAGACGATAAATAGAACGCGAGAAGAAGAAGAAGAAGAGGAAAGGAGCGTGGACACCAACCACGCGAGGAGTCAAAGGTCTTTCTTATTGGACACGTCGAAAGTTTCCGTCGGTCCGCCGTTATCGCCGGTGAGGTCGTCCATGAACACCTCCGTCGCGAATAGAAGTTTTCGAGACGAACAAACGAATCAACAACAACAACAAACGAAAGAGCAAGCGTTGAGGAGTTTACGGCAAAGAGGCATTTTAACCGACATTTCTATGCAAGCGAGGGAGCGAGCGAGTCGAAATTTCATTCGCAAACCCATCGGTTTAGTCTCAAGAATAGCTGATAGGTCCAGACGAACGGTTTTAAAAAAGTTTACGACTTTGCGATCGATCGTACAAACGATCGATCCGAACGTTTTAGTCGGCGCCGCGATTGGTTTGTTCTTGGTTGGATTCCGCAGTTCGAGAAGCGCGGACGAGAGAGATTTACGGTTCGTCTCCATCGAAGACGTGGACGTGTCTGAACAACATCAGAAATTAGAGCAGCAGCAGCAGCAAAGCGGTAACAACATAGATTACTTTTACCCGGACGACCCTAGAGGTCCGTTACGCAGAGGTGAGTACGAGGTGAAACCCGGGGATTCCTTGTGCGCGGCCACCGGCTGCGTTTTGCCGGAAAAAGTAGAAGTGAGAGACGCAAACGGGAACTTGGTCAAATACCCAGACGTCATCTATCCCGGCGATAGAATCACTCTCTTTCATTAACTGTTGCACCACTATATTATTACATTTTTGATATGCTCTAAAATTATTTCTTATCATACATGACTAATACTATAACTGTTCGGGATCCAACACCGCTCTCTTGATCTTCTTCCCGTTGTTGGCAACGTAAACCACGTGAATCATGGCATCGTTCGCCACGTGAATCACTGGATCCCTCGTGTAACTACTACTACTACCACTACTACTACTACTACCACTACTACCACCACTGCTTTCGTCTTCATCGTCGCCGTCTTCAATCACAAACGCCTCTCGAAACGTTTCGCCGTCGTCTCTCGAGATTTTTACGCTCACGCCTTTCTTACCCGGGTCGTTCATAACTAACACGACGCGTCCGTCGGTTAACTTTTCCACGTCGAATCCTCGACCAAATACGGTTGGTAAAGGTAAATCCGCGATTTCCTTAAATGCCGACCACTGCGCGTTCGGTTCGTCTTTCAATTCAGCTTTTAACATTTTCGGAAAATATCTCGAGGACTGTTTCGATCGTCCTCCGGCGTGCACGACGCCGGATAAACTTTTCGGAAACCGTTCGGTCGTTTTTGCCGGTCGAGCGAGAACGACTAAAGTTCCATCGTCTTTATAAAATATCGCGGGTTCGATGCCTCCGTAATCTCTCGCTTCCTCTTCGGCCGCTTTATCGCCCATTCTTCCTCCGCCGTATCGTTCCTGTAAACCTTTCTTCTCCATGCGAATCGGACCGCTTTTCACGGTCCAATCTCTCCCTTCTCTTTCCGCTCTCTCGATCCACGCGCACGCGCTCGACCGCGTCCACCTCTCGCTCGCGCTCAGAATCGATTCGTCTTCGCTGTTTCTCAAAACTTTATTCTTCGACGGGCCTAAAATTCCAGGCGGTAACTTTTCCTCCTCTAACCACGTCTTCCCGCCGTCCAACGAGCGTTTCAAAAAACCTTCCCACGTCTCTCGACTCGCGCCTCGCTTATAAAACAACAAAACCTCGTGCGTTTGTGGCACCACGAACAACTGGGGACGCCAACACTTATCATTCGAAGACGTTCCTTTCACCGCCATCTTTGGCGCGTGCCATTGCTCCTTCGGCGCGACGTCCGATCCCGGCTGTATCGGTAACACCCGTCCTCGACTGACGTAACAGTGCCCGCCTCGAGATTCGTTGATGTCCTCTATTTTCCTCTGATCCAACTCCCTGTTCGTCAGCGATTTCGGAACGCCCCATTCCCAATTCCCTTCAAAGGCGACTAAAAACGTGCGCTTCGAGTCCCCGACTTCCGCCAAAGACGGGTAGCTCAGCGATTTGAATCCAGACGTTAACGTAGGACTGTCCACCGCTAACGCGGATCCCAACAAGGCGGTTTCTAAGCTCGGTTTTTCGTCTGAATCGTCTGAATCGTCTGAATCGTCCTTCTTTCTACCTTTTTCGTCTTTACTACCAAAGTCGTAGTCTTCGTGTGATAATTCTTCCCGACGTTGTGCGTCTTTCTTCTGAGCGTATTTCCTCCCAGAGGACATCAATCTCGCCTCGGAATCTCTCGAAAACACCATCAGATTCACGAACGATATAAAGACGAGTAAAGCGACGAGACAGATTTTCGTCTTATTCTTCGTCGCTCTTTTGATAATATTAATTGTCGTGATGCTGTTGTTGTTGCTTCTTTTCGTTCGTCTTTGATGGTGATGGTGATGATACGAAGACGACGGTCTGTTGTTGTTGTTGTTCGAATTCGAACTCGAATTTCCCGGAGCGAATCTTTGCCGAGCGTTAGGGTTGTTCATCATCACGGAGGCTCCCGCGAGTTCTTCGTTCACGTCGTTTACGTTTTGAAACGTCATCGTTGAAGAAGCAGAGGGCGATGCGAGAGTATATTTGCACGAGAATAATGAACGAACGAACGTTTTAATGAGGATGGTTTTCTCTCTATAAATACAACAATAAAATCAAAAACTAAAAAGCGGATCCAGTCGCTTTAGCCTTGGAACATCTCGCCATGGTCGCGCTCGCTCGCGTAATCGCGTCGGTCATGTAGAAGTTCTCGACGTTCGTCGTTAACGGTTCGGAGGCGAAAACAGTCGCACCGCTGGTTTTTTTACCTGCTCCGCCTTTCGCGACGACGTTGGGCGTCCCTCCGGCTAAATGCGCGTACGAGGCGCCGTTTAACCATAAGCTCGGTTCGACTTCATCGATGGCGTTGAAGGTTGGGGAGACTTCCGCCAATCTCTCTCTGCACTGCTCGATGGTGTTATATTTCAAAGGAACCATGGCGAATTCGGAAACCGCTCGTAAGATTTTCCAATCCGCTCTCGCTAATCCCGGAGGCGCCACGCAGGCTAACGCCCTTTGCGCTCTTCCTTCGGTGTTGACGTACGTGGCGTCTTTTTCCGTGTACGCCGCGCCAGGGAGGACAACGTCCGCACCAGCCGCGCCGACGTCGCCGTGGTGGCCTTGGTAGATGACGAATTTCTTCCCCGGTTCGGAGTCGTACGAGGAGATGGTCTCCGAGCCTAAGTTGTAGACGACTTTCAAGCCGTCGTTTTCGCTAATGTGTTTGTTCTTCGAGGAGACGAAACCGAGGTCTAACGCGCCGGTGGTGCCTCCAGACGCTTGCAGAACGTTAAATCCGTTCCAGTCGTTGGTAACGACACCGAATTGGTCCGACAATTGGTGTAAACTCTTCAATAACTGCGCGCAATCCGGTCTGTTTAACACCGCGGAACCGACGATGACGCACGGGTTTTTCGCGTTTTTCAACGTTTCGCTAAACGCGTGTTTGCCGGAAAGCAAGTCGTTGATGATGGACGCTTCCGTGCCTAAGTTTTCAACTGGGTACGTCAAGTCGCCGTGATGTCCTAACGTGGCCATTTTTACGCCACCCGCGACGTTCGCGCGGCGTAATCTGGCGTTCAAAACGGGCGCTTCTAAGCGAACGTCCGCGCCCACCATCAAGACGACGTCGGCGTCTTCCACGCCTACGATGTTCGAGTTCATGATGTAGTTCGATCTCGAATCAACATTCACCGCGTCTGCGTTTACGCCTTCCACTTCAAAGTTCACGCATCCTAACGACGTCATGACATCTTTCAAAGCGACGATACTCTCGCAATCCGCGAGCTTACCGGCTACCGCTCTCAAATTTCTCGGGTCCGCCTTGCTCAACTGTTCGCCGACAATTTCCAACGCGGTTTCCCAGGTGACTTTTTCCAATTTGTTCGTTTTCGGGTTCTTCGCGTACGGGGCATCTAATCTTTGCCTTTTCAGACCGTCGTAGGAAAATCTCGCTTTGTCCGAAATCCATTCCTCGTTTACGCCTTCGTGCAACCTGGGCGTGATTCTCATGACTTCCGTACCTTTCGAGTCCACGCGAATGGAGCTTCCTAACCCGTCCAACACGTCGATCGTCTCGGTTGGTTTCAACTCCCAACTTCTCGCGGTAAACGCGAACGGTTTCGAGGTCAACGCGCCAACCGGGCACAAATCAATCACGTTCCCGCTCAACTCGGAACTCAACAACTTACTCACGTACGTTCCGATTTCCGCTTGACCTCCTCTTCCCGTCACCCCTAACTCTTGCACGCCGGCGACTTCCGTCGCGAATCTCACGCACCTCGTGCAGTGAATGCACCTCGTCATCACCGTCTTCACGAGCGGCCCTAACTCTTTATCTTCCACCGCTCGTTTCCCTTCCGTAAACCGACTTCTATCCGAGCCAAAAATCATCGATTGGTCTTGCAACTCGCACTCGCCGCCTTGGTCGCAAATCGGGCAATCCAGCGGGTGGTTGATTAACAAAAACTCCATCACGCCTTCCCTCGCTTTCTTCACCAAATCCGTCGTCGTCTTGATGTTCATGTTCGGCATCACTGGCATGGCGCACGAGGCGACTGGTTTCGGTGATTTTTCCACCTCTACCAGGCACATTCTGCAATTCCCCGCGATGGACAACCGCGGATGGTAGCAAAACCGTGGGACGTGCACACCGGCGTGTTCGCACGCTTGGAGCACAGTCACGCCTTTTTGTACGTGCACTTCTCTGCCGTCGACGAACACAGGGACGAGATTCTCATCCACGGCAGGAGTATTGGTTGAAAACGATCTTTTCGTCGTTTCAGAGGACGTCGTTTGCGCGGAAGAGGCGCTTAATGCTACGCTTTTCCGCGTTAGGAAATTGATCTCATCCGAAGACCGTTTCGTGCGCGAAATCAACGCGCAAAATCTTCGCATGATGATGCTTTAAAAGAGAATATACTCCTCCGCGCAGGTTCGTCTCAAATCTCAGCGCGAACACAAAAAATGAATATCTCTCCGCACGATCGCGCGGTTCGATCGATCTCGGTAATTTCGCGAGAGTAACAAGAGAGAATACTTTTAAGAAAGTTTAGCGCTTATTTTTGTGCGAAATGCGTCAGTGCTTTCTGAGAAACGAAGAAAAATCTCTGCTCTGTGAGAGGGAGTTTAACGTGAGAATACACGCTCCAAAAATGACGGCGATTCCAACCGTATTCGCTTTGAAAAGAACGAGACGAAGACATTGTTTTTTCGTTTTCGTTTTTATCGTTTGTGCTGCGGCTTTCTTTGCGTCCACCCCTGTTTCCGCTGATGTTTCTGTGA
>Ga0255755_1003298_pt1 | contig 12506 bp, 3 predicted proteins | sample 011ome_18_FD_179955 | JGI IMG/M metagenome (GOLD analysis project Ga0255755, IMG submission 179955) | Coastal salt marsh microbial communities from the Groves Creek Marsh, Skidaway Island, Georgia - 011501BT metaG (version 2) | ecosystem: Environmental > Aquatic > Marine > Intertidal zone > Salt...
GGCATTAAACTCGGTGATCACACTGCCGATTGGCAGGTTTTCATTGAAGGCCAGGGAAGAGGTGGCATTGAGCTCGGTCGGTGCAGAGTTGGGGATTTCCCGAAAAGCGAGACGGAAGCCAAAATGATCATTAGAAGAACCGCTGGGAGTAACACCTCGTCGAAATGCTGAGCGAACTTTTTCCCCTATCATTCCCCAAGACCCCCCCCTACGCACTCGAAGCGTGCCAGTTTCAGGACCACTAGGGTCAATCTGCATTTCATTTGCATAATTATCATACCAATCGGCTACCCATTCCTCTATATTCCCATGCATGTCAAAAAATCCCCAAGGATTAGCTTCATATTGTCCCACATCACGAGGGCCACCATACCCACTACCTTGATAATTAGCATTTTCATGGCTTACCATATCTCCCCAAGAGAATGCAGTTGTAGTGCCGGCTCGGCATGCATACTCCCACTGAGCTTCCGTGGGTAAAACATATGCCCAACGATCTGGTAAGCGACCAGCATCCTTTTCACGCTCGTTTAATAGGTCTAAGAAGACTTGAGTAGCATTCCATGAAATTTGCTTAGCAGCAAAATTTGAGTTACCAGCTTTGTATGAGGTAATCAGTGCCTTGTATTGAGCCCGTGTCACCTCGTATTTGCCCAAATAAAAACCTTTAGTCAGGGTGACTTGGTGCTGAGTTTCATTCTCATCACGCCCTGCTTCCGGTTCCGGACTACCCATCATAAATGTGCCCGGTTCCACCCAGATCATTTCCAGACCGACGGAGGCGTTGAGCTCGACGGTGTGGTTTGCCTTCGATGGTTCGTACTTGTCCTGCACGGATACACTTACATTGAGCGTGGCATTGTTCTCGCCATCGCTTACCTGCACAGTAAGTTGGTAAATATTGTCGGAATTATTATCATCGGGGAATTCAAAATCCGGTGCGGTGGTGAAGGCAAGGCCCCCGGTGTTGGCATTGAGGGTAAATTTACCCGCATCGTCCCCGGACAGGATGGAGTAGGATAGAGTGGTACCCACATCGGGGTCGGACGCATTGAATTCATGTACAAAGGTCTCGTTTTCCATAACACTCAAATTGCCGTCAGACTGGAAGTGGGGGGAGGTATTTGGGAAAGAGCTGGCATTATTTTCATCGGTTCCGGCCTCTACTTCGACCCAGTCAAGAAAGCCGTCCGAATCGGTATCCCGATCCTCTAAACTGAAGTGAACATGGGTAAGATTACCATCCACTTGCAGGAGGTTGTATCGATTTGCGGTGTTATTCCACTCCCCATAGTGCCCCCAGGGTTCTCCGGTGGAGGGCTGTCCATTCTCATTGCCATCAATAAAGGCTTTAAGGTCATAGGCTCTCCCTTTCTCCACAAGGATGGAGTAATTCCCCTCTCCCGCACTGATTTTATCTTCCGCGGCTTTACTGCCATTGGCTTCCATGGCCCATACATAAGCCGAACCTGAAACCACACCATCATAAAAAATTGTCCCCTTTACACTGACAAGTTCGCCGCCGGTTGAGTTGGAACCTCCATCTCCAACCCGGGTATCCAGGGAAAATCCAGAAGAATCATCAAAAGATGTATTGGCATCTCCATTGTACACCTCGTCTCTGTTCCGGGTATCGAGCTGAAAGCTCCCGGAGTCAGAAAAGCCAAAGAGCAAAGACCCGTCGTGCCCACCGGTATCGAGCTGAAAACTGCCAGAGTCTGCATAGCTCCGATCAACCACTTCATTGGTTTCCCGGGTATCCAGTTGGAAACCGGCAGAATCGGAAAAACTGGAATCCCCAAACAAGGAATCATCCCGGGTATCAAGCTGAAAACCGAAAGAGTCGGCATACCCCGTATCGTTCAGATCCCAGGCCACGGCATTTCCGCTGGATGTATCCAGGGGAAAAACACTGGAATCCGCAAAACCTGTATCCATGGTACCCACAAAGCCCAAGGTGCTATCTTCCGTATCCAGTCGAAAACCACCGGAATCGGAAAACCCAGCCCGAGTAAGATCAATGGAACTCGGAGAATCGAGGGTGTTTAAAATAAAGCCAGAGGACTCATCCGCTCCGATACGGAAAGAGCCATCATCTCCCCCCGTATCCAACTCAAAACCACTTGAATCGGCCAGGCCAATATTGACCATCGGGTTTGGATCCATGGTATCGAGGGTAAAGGCATCGGATTGACCCAACCCCACCGTACCTTGATTTCCAAAAACAAGACCATGCAAAGCAAGCGACGCAAACAGGTAAGCACCAAGCACCCCAGGACTCCTCAACCGGGGTGCGGGTAACCGTGTATGCAAACGACTGGCTTCCATAATTGTTCTGGAAATTTTACAAGACGGACAAATTATAAAGGACCAGTCTCTACTCGGATTTCACCATACAACGAAACCCAATAGCAGGAGATCTCTGATTTACATCCATGAATCCTTCAATTTGAAAGTAATTTCCCGTTGACCAACTTTGAAAATCAATACCTGGATCTGGGTGGTATGCAGTAAGCCCCAGATAGGAACCCCCGTATACGAAAATATCACCTGATCCGGTAAAACCCCCATTCTCAACATGCTCACCAACATTCCCAATCAAGTCCTTCAATCCGTATCCGTTACCCGGTCTTGCCGTGGCTGGGCTTGGACCGGCAAGAGGGTTTACAGGATCGGTAGACACATGGTATTCAGAGGCGAAATTGTCGTAGTCTTGAGGGGCAACATCTCCCCAAGGCCAATCCTTTCCTGAGACTCCACCGGAAGCAAGCTTCTTAATTACAGTGGGTGGAATTAAACGGTAACCTGTGGCATTGAAATCGATATAACCGGAAAACCTCCCACTACTTAAAGAGTGGGTTCCTGTACGGTAGGGAGTCGGGGCATTGTACTCACCATCGCCGTTAAAATCATCATACTCGTTGAGATCTGGCTTACCGTTGCCGTTAGAATCAGTGTAAGGTTCACCTGGGTCGTATCTCCCGTTATTATTCGTGTCCTGTGAGTACATATCCCAATTATCATAACCTTCAGGTTGGTCGTACTTCGTTTTCAAGACACCATCGTTATTGAAATCCCCATACAATGTTTCCACTTTTGTGGTTGAGTAAGCTGGGGTAAGGCCATCCATTTCCGATCTGGCATTCGCCCACTTGACCGCTTCCCAAAAGGACACATCAGTACGCGGGTGGCTGGCATTTACATCTGGCCCCATGGGCAGCCCTGAATATCCATTAGCTAAGGCCCAGACAACTACTTGGTTCCATTTCTCATTGGTTATCTCCGTCAAATGTATCAAGGTTGGCAGTCATCATAGAGGCATCAGCCTGACCATAATTATTATTGGTGTTTCCACCCGACCCGGAGCCGGCAAAGCCTGAGGGTTGATCACCGTAAGTGGCAATGACACGGATTTTACCGTTGGCGGTAAACTGCTGGTTCCAGTCCGACTCTGCGTTCCACTCGACGGCTTTCCCTGTACCGCCGGATACATTCGAGTCCACATCCCCGGTTACATCGAGGCAACGGATGGGATAATTGAGTCCATTGTCTGGGCTAAACCAGAGTTCGACAAAGGCTTTTTTGCCAGTGTCCAAGGTTAGGTTGTAGGTGATATCCACGATTTTAGTATTCGTCCGCTGCGAAGCAGTAACCCCGGTAACCACCGGAGCCGCTGCATTCACAGCACTGGCAAGAGCACTGATCATGGACAAGAGGAGGAGTCTTGTTTTCATAATTATTATTTGATTAGGTTTATATTAATAAAGATTTGTACATTCATCATTATCACCAAACTGCTAAAAAATACATTCTTTTTATCATCACCATCGATTTAGTCTGGATTAGGCTTTAACCCCGGCAGAAAAAAGAGCAAAGAACAAACTCGACCCAACCGCTAGAAGAAATAATTCAAATTCATCGATGCCCCAACATCCACGGCATAAAAGGAAGAGGAAGGACCAAGAAGGGAATCTCCGACCGAATTGGTCGACATGGCGGAATAGTTAAGGAATAATTGCAGAGCAAAGAAATCAGAAAATTGCCAGGTACCATTGACCCCAGCAAAGAAGACCAAATCATTTCTTCCGTCATGTAAATTGCGCAAATAATGGGTATGACTGATTCCTATGCTCGGGCTCAAAACCAATTGGTTGCGGTCGAAAAAAGTCTGAATCAGGTTGAGACCAAGGGTCGTTTGTATGTTGTCTCCATCATCGGCAAATACCCCTTCCACTGGAAAGGCTATATTTTTCTCAGTTAGAGAATAACGTACACCCCCGTGCAGAAGAAGAAAGGTGCTGCTCCCCAGGGAAACTATTTTCTGAACTCCGACCGACGGAACTATGGCATCAAACATTTGATCCCCCGTAGCCTGGTTGTGTAAAAAATCATACTCCAAGCCCAGGCTTAAAGTCCACTCCTGGGGAAAACGGAAATCCAGCCCGGCCTTGACCATACCAAACCGGTAGTTCAATAAATCCCGGACCTTACTTTCCTCATAATTTGCCCATTGCATCAAAAAATCCAACCGGGGAACCAGGCTTAGGTAACGTCCTACTTTTTGCGGCTTTACCGAAACCGAGAAACCGGTACTGGTTTCCAAGACCCCTGAGCCGAGCTCATCCTGGTTCAACCGTAACACATTGGAAGTATAGTAAGGTCTTATGCCCCCCATCAACCCAAGCTGTAATGGGAATTCCGAAGCTTCCTTCTCGCCTCCCCCTTCCAGGTGACTTTGTGAACCCGCGGGAGCCAACACTTTATACTTTCTATTCTTGAGGGAACCCAAGGGAACCGATCCAGGCAAAACCTCACCAGGCAGGAGCCCGACCCAGCCTTTTATCTTTCGTCCCTGGAGTATTTCTTGATCTTTTTTTTGGTTAGTTCCCTGGAGAACAGCATCTTTACTCGACTTTTCTGCATCCGCCAACTTTCTCCTCTTAGACCACTCCCTGAGCGATCCCAAAGGGATCGACCCCGGTCGAATTTCCCCCGGTTCCTGCCCTACCCAATTAAATTCCTCTTGGCGATTGGCTTTTACAATGCTTTGCCGCCCCAGGTTGGAATGGTACTGATTAAAGGAAGAGGGCGTGGTATACTCTTCCGCGGTTTGACCGAGTCCCCCAGACAAAAGACCCAAAGAAAAAGAAAGGTTGGTAAAGATAAGACGCATACGAAACAAAAGGTTCAAAAGAAAATCAAGGCCGGTTGATCTTACCAATATTTATGTTCTGCCCAAATTGGTCAAAACTTGCACGGTTCATAATCAGGTTCCCCCCTGATTTAACGTTTTCAATGAAATTCACCCTCCCTATTTGGCTGGCTGCGGGGATGGCCGTTCCAAAATTGGGGTACCTCCCATCAATTCCCCCTTTCAAACTGTTGAGCTGTACGGTTGAGAAAGCGGGGAAATCAACATTGCGCAGGCGCATCGTAGTAGCCTCCATCACAATCCGGGAAACATCACGGTTAAAAGTCAGACCATCTACATTTAAGTCCCGCCTTGCCTTGATGGTGGCAAGGGCATTTGCCCCTATGGTTACATTTTTGAGTTCCAGGTCACGCAAGCTTCGGATGGCCAACTCCTGGGCAACCTCCATCTTCACTTGTTCAATAGTGAGATGCTCTCGGCTGGAAATCACCAAGTCGCTGGTTACGGAACTAAGATTGGCCCCGGGCTTGATTTTGGTCTTTCCGGCACTCATCATGATCAACCTGACTTCCTGCCCGGAAGTCACCTCCCAATTCAAATCTCCGGTAATCTCCAAGTCTTCGGAAGCGGAAAGAACCATGCTTTGTGCCCCCTCCCCAAAGTAGGGGGTTAAAGCCTGCGCATTGTCAAGGACAAGCAGGTTTTTGGCGGCGATTACCTGCGAATCTCCCGACACCAGAAAATCCAGTTCAAGCTGTTTGTAAAGATCGGCCACCTCGGTGTAGAAGGTATTACCGAAGACCTCGGCACTTCCCAGGGCCTCAATGTAATCCGGCCCGCCCAAAGTCTTGTCGCGGAGTATCTGGACTGCCAATTCACCGGCTTCCAACCATTCCTCGCTCAGGGAACCACCGGACATAGCGACCAGTTCATCCATAAGTTTTTCATTGCCGTACCTGATCAGGTCCTCACCGAGGGTCAGTTTTCTTTTCTCCAAGGCATCGGACCCGGCCGGATCTCTGGGCAAGTTGCCCGGCTTGGAAAATTCGAGGTTCATCTTGGTCAGGGACTCGGCCAGCAAGTCCTCATCGATTCTTTGGTTGATCAAGGCAACCATGGCTCCATTTTCAAGTCCCAGAATTTTCTCCCGGGTGCCTTCGGCGTATCGAAAGAAGATATCAGCCTGCTCGGGTCCGAATTCGCGGATTGCCAACAAGCGGGCCACCACAGGCTTGGCCTCTCGGAGAATCCTCGACTTGCCCTCGGGCGAGAGAGAGTAGAACCGAAGGGTTTGATCTACAGAAAGTCCGAACTGGGCAAGGGCTTTGGTGTATTCATCCACCTTTCCGGTCTTGCGAGCCATGGACAATTCGGCATTGTTTTCCAGGGCGGCGCCCTGGCCGTATCCAGAATCCATCTTTGCATCACCAGCCGGCGGTATGCCTGACTCTACCTCCGATCCTTCGCTTTCGGAATCCAATTGGCTATTGGACTCCTCCCGATCAGAGGCTGGAGCAACCTCTCCACCCTGCTCCTTGGCATCCTCCTGGCTGCCGCCCTCTTCTCTTTCCTCCCTGGGAGCTTCCTCCTCAGGTTCTGATTTTGAATCCTCCTGAGCCTTCGGGTTTTCCTCAGCGGAAGCGTCCGCCTCATTGGCTGCTTGCTCCATGGCGTTGCTTACTTCATTCAAAGAGAGATCTTCCGACTGCAAGGTGGCGACTTCAATGGTGGTGGCAATTTGACGGGCCACGGTGGGGTTGACCGGCCTTTGGGTAACCGCCCCGGTGGGGCTTACGCTCAACCCGCGTCCTTCGCTGACCGCGATGGGTTGCCCTCCTCCGGGAGGAGTGAAGGCCACGATTGACTCGGTGACGTCCAGTTGGACGCCCTGAGAGGGATCCAGGGCCATTTGAAACTCGGTTCCGCGAATCCCTGCGGCTCCGAGTGAAGAACGAATATCGAAAATCGAGTGCCTGTCCAATTTTTTGGTACTTACAATTAAGGAGCCGATATCAAGTTCCAACTCCACTTTTGAAACACTGGGTTCTTCTTCCAAGTCCTTCAGTTTTTTTCCCTTCGGATCAAAAGGCTCCTGATCGAAGGTCTTGACTCGCATCTTGGTTTTCTCAACCAAGGTGACCAGGGTTCCGTTACTCAATAACCCTACCATCTGGGAATTTGCTCCGGTAACAATCGTGTAAGTTCGGGGAATCAGCCCGCCAGCTTTAACCTCAGCCATGCGCGTACCATCCGCATCAAAAAAACCAACCTCGCCCTCTTTAGAAATCATGATAAGAGCTCCCTCCTGCTTTTCTTGGGACCACAGGCAACAAGCATGCAAGAGCAAGAGCACATGAAATAAAACCTTTATCTTCTTCATAAATTTTCCTCCATCTTTTTGGCTTAGTCGGACGAATCCATTTCCTCCCATGAGATCCAACTTTCAAATTGGTAATCATAAAACAGGCCTCGATTCTGAGTCTTACCAAAGAAATACAACCAACCTTCGGATTGATGTCGGAAAAGATATGGATATACTCCTTCATCTGTCCACAACCAGCTGAAATCTTGACTCCACAACCAGACTCCACCTCTTGAGCTTGGCATCGGAAAAAGCCAGCCCAATTCCTGGTGCAATAACCATGGGCTCTCCAATGGTTTATAATAATTGCCAAACCACTCACTCCTCCACCAGTCCGGAGCTTCCACTTCCGGTTCCGCTTCGGCCCACGCCATGGTAGCGGGTTCAGGGCTGGAAACAAAGCGTTCCTCTAAGCCTGTATACCTGCCCTCTCGGTTTTCTCCATAGGCATAGACATAGTGCTGGGAACCTGCAAGCTGGGGGTAATAATAGGCAGTAAAATCTCCGGATTCATCGAGCGTAGCCAGGACCCGCTCCATTTCCGTATCCTCCCCGTTTGAGCCAGGGCTTGTGCCAACCCAAAACCCGTACTCTACATCCCCTTCATCTGTGCCTGCATCGAGAAGTTTACCTTTCAGTCGCACCCGGCCAGATTCCTCAACCTCGGGTAAGATAGTATCCACAATTGGAGTATGATGGTCCACTACTACAACTACAAAGTCCCAATCCAGGCTCCCACCATAAGGGTCGACCACACGCATCATGAGGGGGTAGGATTCAACTTCTTCAAAGTCCAAGCTTGCGGTTGTACGCAAGGCTCCCCCTTGATCAATTTCAAAGGGTGGAAGTGTACTAGCATCGGGATGTGCAAGAATCTCAAAATTCATCAGCGGCTCTGCCCCATTCGGAAGGTCGGGATCCAAGGCACTTACCTGGCCCACCAAGGTACCGGCAGGTAAGTTTTCCCCCACCCTGTTCTGGCTTAGAAAGATGGATGTTGGGTTTTCATTAGTTACGGTCACAGTACGCTTCACGGAGAGGGCAGTATTCCCCGCCTGATCGGTATGAGTATAATCCAAGGTATAAACCCCCGGGACTGAAGTGTCCACATCCCCGGTTCCCAGCAAGGTACCAGTGCCATCAAGGTTATCAGTCCAGGTTGCTCCCTCGTCCATGAAAGAAGTTCCTGCAGACAGGCCGATATCCGCCAACCCATGTAATACAATGACCGGGGCTTCCTCATCCAGATCCCGGATTATCACCTCAAAAGCAGCCTCCATACTTGCTTGGAGGTCATCCCTTACCTGAACCCGTATAGAACGACTTACTGCTTCCTCAAAATCAAAGACCACAGCACTGGTCAGGCTTCCATTTATATCCAATGTGAAATCTGCATTGTTAAAGTCACCCGGGCCACTAGCGAAATGGAAAGTCAGGTTATCATTATCCGGGTCAATAGCTGTAAATGCCCCCACCTTTGTGCCAACCCCTTGGTTTTCATAAAGCCACAAGGGGGCTGTGGTGTTAAGATCAGTTGGGGGTAGATTTTCAACCACATCTTCCACCGTGACAATCAACATTTGCGAGCCAACCAACCCACTGAGATCGGTGACTCCAACTTCCACATAGTGCAGGTTATTCCGGTTCAAATCCTGAGGGTCTTCAAAATCTGGAGAGCTCACAAACCGAAGTTCCCCCTCTGGGGTAATCGTAAACAAGGAACCATCCTCCCCACCAATCACCGCAAAAGACAAAGCAGTCTCTTCCGGATCTATGGCAAGGATCGTCGTAACCAGGAAGGTGTTTTCCGAAATTGTAAAACTTCCCCCGGAAGTAATCGACGGGGCTTCATTGGCATCAGTCACCACGATCGTCAAGCTCTGGCTGAACCTGAGCCCCAAAGGATCTTCAGCTTGGACTTCAACTTCATACTCGTTGTCTCCATTCGTATCGGCCGGAGTTTCATAATCTGGCAACAATGTAAAGGACAGTTCACCGCCGGGGGTAATCGTAAACAAGGAACCATCCTCCCCACCAATGACCGCAAAAGACAAAGCAGACCCTTCCGGATCCATGGCCAGGATCGTCGCCACTAGGGAGGTGTTTTCCCCAATTGTAAAACTTCCCCCGGAAGTAATCGACGGGGCTTCATTGGCGTCTTGTAAAACGACGGAAAAGATCGCTTCCACGGAAGAGTCAAATTGGTCCCTTACCTCGACGCGTATTCTGTATGTTAATGGATCACTCTCAAAATCAAATAGAGTGGTGGTTTTAAGGGTGCCGTTGGGGTCCAGGATAAAGAGGGAATTATCATCATCCCCTTCCCCGCTTACAAAATGATAGCTCAGTGAGGCACCGATATCGGTATCGGTGGCATTAAATTCCCCGACCACTGTGCCAATCGGTTGGTTTTCAAAGAATGTAAGTGGAGCGGTGGAGTTCAGGTCAGTGGGAGGTGCATTGGCTAGGGAGTCTGCATTTCTCGGGTCAGAACCATAAGCCTCCTCCTCCGCATTGGTAAAGCCGTCACCATCGATATCATTGTCGTAATGGTCTTCAGTACCATCCTCATCTAAGTCTTCAAACACATTCTTCAGGGAAACCGTAAAATTACCTTCCACTAGGTTGTTATCCTCATCCAATGCTTCTACGCTTATGATATAGTTGGCAGCATCAGTCTCATAATCAAATGTGACTGCAGTCCTAAGAGTGCCATTGGCTTCCAGGGTGAAGAGCGAATTATTATGATCCCCACTCCCGCTGGCTAGAGAGAAACTACGAGTTACTTCCAAGTCGTAGTCATACTCTTCAAATTTTCCAATTAGCGAACCAATCGGTTGGTTCTCGTAGAGCAGGATCTCCGAGGAAAGATCAATCACATCCCCGGCGGTCACCTCCATCAATGAATTTTGGAATCCAAGTTCGTTGCCAACCGAACCGTAAACTTTCAAGTTTTTCAACCTCTCCAGGTGGTCTGCCGAGAGAGCAAAAATTTCAATCTCAGCAATACCCATATCCCCATCCCAATCATCGACTTCCATCTTTGCCAATCCAGGATGCAAGGTGATAAAATCTGCCACTTCCAAGGGTTCAGTTGGTGCTAACCCGAGACCTCCCAACTGATCAGCGTATTGCCCGGTACCATCATTCCAGTCCTCCAATAAGAGGTCCGGTGATAACACGGCTGCTTCAATCCAGAGGGAAACATCGCTAGCAGCACCAGGGATACCAAGGCTCGGACCCCTTGCCCTCACTACAAAATTGGTTCGTGATTCCAAATCGAAGCTTATAAACATACTCTCCCATGCTGGTACACCTGCTCGCAGGGAAAGGATTCGCTCAAATTGCAAACCCGTGAGGTCTTTTTCCAAAAGAACCGTAAAGTTACTATCAACCACGATATCCTGGTTATCCTTTACCTGAACCTGTAAAAGGTAGGATGTCTGGTTGTTGTCATAAGTAAAGGGTACAGCCGTTTTTAATGTGCCATTGGATTCTAGGGTGAAGAGCGAATTATGATTATCTCCGGCTACCCAGGAAAAGGTTGCTGTTGCCTGGTCAAATCCACTTTTTCCATAGGATGCGAAGTGGGCAACCGGGGTCCCTGGGGAAGTACTTTCAGGGAGAACCAGGGAGGAATCTGTGAAGAGAATTGGCGGAACTTGGTTTTCATCGGTAGCATCAAAGTTGAAGGATGCATTTAAATCATTGGTGATTACATTGATGTTGTGAAAACTGGCACCTGCTTTAAATTCCGCATGGGCAACCACTTTGCCAATCTCATCAAAGGTATCAGTATGCAGACCGTATACTTCTAGCTGGATAACCCCTTCCTCCAAGGCACCATCCAAGGCTTCCAAACTGTACACCCCTGCTTGCAAGGTAATCACTAAAGCGGATTCAGCAGCATCACCCGGGGCGAGCCCCGCATTGCGAATCGAGGTGGTGGAGGCTCCTATCCCCCAATCATCATTGGAATCAAGTTCATCCCAGTTCTCGTCGTACACCCTTAGGACTGTATCTGTAGACTTACCATCGGCCTCTAGGCTTGGACCCAAAGCCCGAATAAGTAAAGTCACTTCCTCAGTTATGTTTAAATCTACGGTTAAATCTCCGTATGCCGAAACATTTGATCTTACCGCGATAGGTGGACTGGACACATCATAAATTTCCTTAAAAGCTAAACGGAAGCCTACATTATCCGATCTTGCATCTGCTGCATTTGCACTTCGATAAGCGGAACGCAAACGATCACCGGTTCGAAACCAACTCCCCCCTTTGATAACTGGACCACCGCTCTGGGCACCAAAAGGATCAATCACCGTTGCGGTACCCAAGTCCTCCTGGTAAAAATCCTGTACTCGCTCGAAAACATTCCCATGCATATCAAAAAATCCCCATGGATTTGCAGTGTAACTCCCAATGACTTCAGGTTGAGCATTTCCACTATCCTGATAATTCGCATCTCCAGCACCGATTGTATCTCCCCATGAATAAAGAGTGGAGGTACCAGCCCGACAGGCATATTCCCATTCCGCTTCAGTGGGTAATACATAGGCCCAGCCTGATGGAATATTTCCGCTTTGCTGGGAATTCAGACGACTCAGAAAGATTTGGATATCGTCCCAAGAGACCATTTCCACCGGATAGTCTGGATTATTTGGCCAGTTGCTAGGTGTAGCACTGACTATGTTTCCGTCCGAACCCACATCCGTATTACCCGTCATCACCACCTCGTATTGGGCCTGGGTTACCTCGTACTTACCAAGATAAAATCCTTCAGTAAGAGTAACTTGATGAGCGGTTTCGTTTGCATTGCGACCAGCCTCTCCAACCGGACTGCCCATGGTAAAAGTGCCAGACTCTACCCAGATCATTTCCAGGGAAACACTGTCATTTAGATTAACCACATGGTTAGATTGGTTGGGTTCGTTCAGATCCGTAACGGTGACGCTCAAATTAATGGAATCCGAGATAATCCCGTCACTTACG
>Ga0255755_1003303_pt1 | contig 12490 bp, 12 predicted proteins | sample 011ome_18_FD_179955 | JGI IMG/M metagenome (GOLD analysis project Ga0255755, IMG submission 179955) | Coastal salt marsh microbial communities from the Groves Creek Marsh, Skidaway Island, Georgia - 011501BT metaG (version 2) | ecosystem: Environmental > Aquatic > Marine > Intertidal zone > Salt...
GCCCTCGGCCAGACTCGAACTGGCACTCCGCAAGCGGCAAGGATTTTCGTACCACTATAGCTTTCGCTACACTTTCTTTTTGTGGTCTGGACTATACCTTAAGCAGTTAAGCTTCCCAGTGTCTAGTCTCTACACCTTACATTCCTCGAATGTCTTGGCTCGGTATTAGCAGTTAAGCCTTCACCGAATTTACCAGGTTCTACTTCTAGGTTTTCACCTAGAGCACTCAAATTAAATTTAAGTCCTTTGTGTCTACCAATTTCACCACGAGGGCTCCAAGAGGTGCTTTTAGACTAAAAAATTATTAAATGCACTACTAATTTAGAAAAAATAAAAAATTTAATTTTAAGTGCACTCGATTTAATAAACACTACGCTCCCAAAACTTAGGACAATTCATTTAAATTAAAAAAATTGCCCTAATTGTATTTATTTTAATATCACTTGAGTAGTTAGAACGGAGACGTAATCCTTGTAGATTTCTTTTAAATTCTTTTTGTCTACTAATTTCTTTATGAGGGCATTAGCCAGTTTCATAGATATTTAAGCTAATTTTTTTATTTAACAAGTTTTATATATGAAATTAAATATTAATATAAATTGATTATAATTTTGAAATTGTTATTTTTTAATCTAATCTAAGTTCTTAAAATAGTACTTGTAAAATATAAAATGATAAGAAAATTAATAAGATATTTTAAAAATAAACCTGGAAAAGTATCAATATATGAGTCAAAAATATTGAATGAATTAATGCCAAGAAGCCATTATGCTTATTGTTGCTTGAATGCAGCTAGACAAGCTTCTAAATTAGGTTTTAAAAAGATTGCAGTAATAGAATTTGGTTGTGCTGGAGGTGCAGGTTTAATTGATTTAGAAAAAATTTGCTCAGAGATTTCTCAATTAACAAATATTGAATTTGAAATTTATGGATTTGATAGTGGCAAAGGACTCCCTGAACCACAAGACTATAAAGATTTACCTTATCAATGGCGCAAGGGTTTTTTTAAAATGAATCAGTTTGCTTTAGAAAATCGATTAACTAAAGCAAAAATAATTTACGGTGATGTTAAGCATACAGTCTTAAATTTTTTTAAGGACTACAAACCAGCTGTAATAGGATGTGTATTTCATGATTTAGATTATTATTCATCCACGAAAGCATCATTTGAAATATTTAAAAATAATGAAAATTTTTTTTTACCACGATCATTTCATTATTTTGATGATATAATAGGAGATGAGATTGTATTATACACAAAATGGACTGGAGAAAGATTGGCGATTAAGGAATTTAATGAGGAGTTAAAAAATAAAAAATTTGATAAATGCTATCATCTTATAACAAAAAATGAAACTAAAACTTGGTATCATCAGATCAGAATTTTACATTTATTTGATCATGATAAATATTGTAATTTTATAAGTACAGAAAATCAACAAATACCCATATAGATTCTTTTAACTATTAACTATTTTAAAAATTCATTTTGGTCTCAGTGAGTCAAATAAATATTTTGTATCGAGCTTACAATCTTCATATCCTTTTATTATTGTATTAAGATATTTTTTTTTTGGATATTTAAATGGGGTTTTGTTTACCATTGTATATGTCATTACTTTTTTTTTATAATATATAAAATAATATTTTGTATATAGATTTGGAAATTCCTCATAAATGTCCAAATTTTTTTCATCCCTTTTTGAAATTTCAAATAATCCTCCTGGAACAATTGATTTCTTTTTAGGCTCAATATCAGCAGCTCTGTATTTGCTTCTAAAAGTTAATTGAAAATTTTTAAGATTATATTTCTTTAGAAAAATACTATCTTTACATCTCTTTTTAATTTGAAAATGATTTAGATTACTTCCGTAAGCAAAATAAAGCATTTATCTCTCTACAATTTCTATATTTTTTTCTCTAACAAATTTTAATATTTGTAAACTACAGTAATCAATTTTTAACTGATCTTCTGAACGAATTACTATGGACACACCAATTTTTCCAGCATGAAAAAAAGGATAGCTTCCAATTTCTACATTATTATTTTGTTCTTGTACTTTAGTTAAAGAATTAGCAATCTCACTCTCTACTGTCCTCAAACTAATTGTGTGACTTAAGATAGGTTCACCACCAATTATTTTATTTTTTAAACCACCAAGCATTGATTTTAAAATTGAAGGAACTCCTGGTAAACAAAACACATTGTCAACATTAAAACCTGGAGCACCACTAGTGGGATTTAATATTAAATCTGCATTCTCTGGCATCCATACCATTTTTTGTCGACCTTCGTTAAATTCACCTGATTTGTAGTAAGCTTCCAATATCTTAAATGCTTCTTTATGTATCTCATATTTTAGATTAAAGGCCTTTGAAATTGACTTAGCTGTAATATCATCATGTGTAGGACCTATTCCACCTGTGGTGAAAACATAATTATATTTATGTCTAAGTAAATTGACTGTATCAATAATTATTTTTTCAACATCAGCAATAATTCTTACTTCAGATACTTTTACTCCAATTGAATTTAACCATATTGCTAATGTAGATGTATTAGTATCTGCTGTCCTGCCAGATAGAATTTCATTTCCAATTATTATAATTGCGGCGTTTATTTCTTTATTCTTTTGCTTCATTTAAACAGTCTATAAAATATTTGATTGTATTTAAATTATTAGGGTTATTAGGTATAGTTTTTTTGCAAATTGTATTATTTTTAATTAGGCTGAAAATATTATTTCTATTTCCGAATTCACTCTCAGATTTAGTGGACATTCTCCAATTATGATCTGATTGAAATATGACTATTGCTTCCTCATCATACATATGAATAGTCTTGATAACATTTGAAATTTTTTTAATCACACATAAATATGAATTTTTATATCCCTCTAAATTAAAATTTCCAGGAAAGCGTTTGTTTCTACATTCAGAGTCTACAAAAAAAGGTTCGTGGGTTTCCATTTCATGGATAAAATAAAAAGTTGGTTTTATATCAGCAATGAAATTTTTATTAGATTTTATAAAGTCATCTATTTCCCAAATTGCATTTGAATGTAATATTTTTAAATCAAAATGATTTTGAATAATTTCAAGTTGTATTAGATTATCAAAAATTTGAATTATTGGACTCTTGTTTAAAAAAGCTTGTAATGTATAAATATCAATGAAATCCTTTTTTTTGTTATTTAAACAATATCTATAATTAGTGTAAGAACAATTTTGTGAATAATTACCAATCCATTTAAAATCATAACCTAGTTTATTAAATTCATCCAATAATTTTGGATTATAATCTTTTTTAAGAAGTGTTGGAAAAGTTTTATAGATATTTTTTTTAAGTTTACGATCTTTTTTATTTAAATCTTTAGTTTCTTCTGTATAAATATTTTCCTCTAATAAAAAAAAGCCTGTCATCACAGGCTCAGTCCATTTATATAAATTTGAGGTATTATTATAATTTACATAACTATAATTTTCATAAAGATTTCTAAAATCATTTAATTCAAGTTTATAAAAATCCTCAAATTTACTTAAAGGTTTCATTGCATCAATTAAAAAAAAATAAATATTTGGCTTATCATTATTTGTTGAATTAGTTATTAAAGATTTTTTTTCTATATTAAAAATTTTATTGTCAGCATAAAAAGTTTTTAATTTTGGTAATAAAACTATGCTTAAATAAAAAAAATTTAAAAGAAGAAAAAATAAAAAAAATAATCTCCAATTATTATTTTTATTTAAAAAATAGAATAATAAAATTAAACTTAAAACAAAAATTAATGAAATTTCTGAAAAAAAATTCCATATGTAAGTACCTGAAAAAAGATCATTTAATATTGATTTAATCTGGTTAAATTGAAAAAAAATCCAAATTGAAACTCCAATAAAACATAAATAGTAAAGTTTACTTTCTTTTTTGAAAATTATTTTAGTAAAAAAATATATAAAAGTAACAAAGATAAAATATAAGATTATTAAAAATAAAAAATTATCATTAATTATATTATCTAATTCTTTATAGTTACTATTTATGAATTCCATTAAAGGAATTAGGCTAAATATAAGAATTAACAAATAAAAAGCCAACTCGTGTAAAAAAATATTGTAATATTTCTTATTTAATATAGTCATCAATTTTAATGGTAATCAAAATACTGATAATTAATTTTATATACTTATTCTTTGCCTTTTCAAGCGCACATGCTTACCTTGATCCAGGTACTGGTAGTATAATCATACAAGCATTATTAGGATTTTTAGCAGCGGTAGCTGTTGCTCTTAAATTATATTGGCATAAATTTTTAAGATTTCTAGGTATTAGAAAAAAAATTAATTTTGATGATGAAAATAAAACTTCTGAAGATCAAAAAAACTTAGATAAATAAAAGATTAACTCTTAAACTTTATAAGAATATTTTTTACTAGAAGATCTCTCATTATTTGGAGGAAAAGTTTTTCTTTTATCACTTATATATCTAGATCTAAACTTGCCATCTTTTGCTTTATTATAAGTTAAATAAATTTGAGATCTACCTTTTTTAGATTTATTAGAATTTGAAAAATGGGGCGTATAACTATTAAAAAAAACTAAATCCCCGACACCTAATAATAGTTTCTTGAAATTTGGATTTTTTAATTCCTTAATCCTGAGTGGTCTCATCTTATTGTTTACTAACTTCGTGCAATTATTTCCAGAAATATCAATATAAAGACAACCATTTTCATTTGTGCTTTTTTCAACTGATAAAAGAACATTAATATAGTTTTTTGTATATTTGTTCCAGCCAGCTTGGGAGTCCTGATGAAGTTTATCTGGTCCACAACCAGGCGGTTTAAAATTTATTTTTTCTTTGAATAAAGTAGGTTTATTTTTAAAAAGTTTAGATAAAATTTTATTGATTGATATATCTTTAATTAATTGAGTTAAAAATTTACTTTTATTATAAAAATTCTCAATTCTCACTAATATTAATTTATTTTTTTGTTTAATGCTTTTTGCATAATATTTATCAACATTTAATTTTTTATTTAATTTAATCGAATTTATTTCATTTAGAATTTTTTTAACAAAATTTTTTTTAATAAAATTTTTTTTGACTAGATAACCTTTTTGATCAAATTGATAAATCTCATCTTGTGATATAGTTTTCATAATTATTTAATTTAAAACTTTAATTGAATTAATAATTTCACCTTTCGCTTTTCTTTTAAGATGTACTTCACCAAGATGACAAACAACTGAACCTGTTATATCTGCTCTACTTTGATATAAGATAGTTTTATTATCTTTTTTTGCTATTTTCTTATTAATTAATGTACACAGATTTGGTTGTTGATCTTTTGCATAACTTAAATAATTTTTCATCTTTTTCAAAAAAAATTTTTTGTTTGCAATTACTGCATATTTAAAATCATTATAATTTTTAAGAACTTCATAAAGTGAGCATATTGAATGGTAAGGTCCAGTCATTTTTTTTTGTAAATGATTGTAAATATTTAGATTAAACTGATTAATTTTATTGTTAGGTGGTGAGTTAAAAGCCACAAATGCAGCTCCTGTCAATCCAAACAGTCCTTTACATGAACTATAACCTATGACATCTGCAAAACCGTGATCGGTTTCTAGTCCGATAGATGCTGTTGCATCTAAAGCTAATTTTGCTTTACATCTCCTTTTTAACCTATGAAATTTTGTAATTGGTATTTTTAAACCAATACTAGTTTCTACAGGGCATCCCATGACCCAATCATATTTATGAGATATTTCGTCAATTTTATCATGTTCTATATAATTAATTTTTTTAATCTTTTTAAAATTATGTTGGCTCGCGATTGACATAGAAAAAAGTCTATCAGAATAAATACCTGTTTTGATTATTAACAATTTCCCATAAATAAAATTATTTATCATCACTTCAAGAGCAAAACTAGCAGCACCTTGCATCCTTGCAATATTCTTATGATTAGAAATTTTTTTTAATTTATTAAGAACAGTATTTTCTATTTTTTCATATTTAGCATCACCTCTTCCGAAACATGGCTCTATTGGTAAAATGTTTTCATATAATAAACTAGCTGGTCCTGGTGTAAAAAGTTTCTTATTATTATTTTTATTTTCTACAAATTTTTTAAGATTACTTTTCATAAAGCTATTTAGTTCCAGGTATTAGTTCTAATATATCCTTAATACTCATGATATTCTTTTCAGACTCATAAGCTCTCCCATTTTTAAGTATTTCTAAAGCAACTTGTCTCATAGCAGGATAAGAGGCTCTTAGCATTTGATTTGCATATATGACTATATTAAAACCTGCATCCTCTAAATGATTTTCTTTTACCGAGTTATAACTTGAAGGAACGGCAACAAGTGGAATTTCATTAAATTCTCTCTTAAATTTTTCTGCAAATTTAAAAACTTCTTTAGGATCTTTATCTTTACTATGAATCATTATCCCATCAGCACCAGCCTCAACATATTTTTTTGCTCTAGTAATTGCATCTTTAACTGGTTTACCAAGAATTAAGCTTTCTATTCTTGCAATTATCATCAATTTTCCTGTTGTTGCTTTTTTTCCAGATGAAATTTTTTTTGAAAATTCTTTAACATTCTCTTGTTCTTGTTTAACTTTGTTGCCAAATAAAGAATTTTTTTTTAATCCCTTTTTATCTTCCATAATTACAGCAGAGGCACCTGATCTTTCTATAGTTTTCAAGTTAATTTCTAAATGTTCAATTTTCCCACCAGTATCAATATCAATAATTAATGGTTTAGTAGTTACATCAAAAATATCATTTATATTTGTAAGTCTTTGATTTAACTCTAAAACTTCTATGTCAGGTTTACCTTTGAGTGTGGAGTCAGTTAAAGAGCTTGACCAAAAACCATCAAACTCGATTTTTTTTCCACTTTTATTTCTATGAAAAACTTGCTCTGCTATTATAGCTGATAAAGGACTATGAGCTTCTAAAAATCTCGTTATACCTTTTGCTTGAAGTAGTCTCTTTAATGTCGCTTGTCTATTGGAAGGTATCAACGTATCTGCGTACATTCTCTCTTTCAAAGAATAACTAGAAATATTTTTTGTGTGAGGGATTTCTATTAATTTACCCCCAATTTTTTTTAAAGCTTTTATTGTGCTATTCCTAAGATCTTTATCACTTCCGTGTATCCAATCATCCCCATGGATCATGTAATCAGGTTTAATTCTTAAAATATTCTTAGAATATTCCCATTCATTTTGTGGAATAACTTTTGATATACCACTGATATTTTCTAAAATTTTTTTTCTTTGAGAATAGTTGAGTAATGGTAATCTTTTTTTTATTGAAATTGCACTATCCGTTAATAAACCAGCTGTGACTTTACCATATTTTTTTGCATGATTAATTAGATTAATATGACCGTGGTGTAAAACATCTACAGATAAGGCTATATAAACAATCTTATTTTTCATAATTTTTTTTAAGTATTTTTGCTGCTTTCTTTCTTAACATTGTGCTACTAATAAATTTAGTTCTATGAAAACAAATTGTTTTAGTTTTAAATTTTCTATTTTTGTAATCACTGCCACTTATTAATATATCAATTTTATGTTTATTTAAAAATTTTTGTGTAATTAACCAATTTGATGGTACAATTTTCTTAACACCTTTTATTTCTGATAAAATTTCTTTTCTCAATTTATAATTTAACTCTGGAAAATATCCTTTAAATTTTTTTATTTGCTTATCTGTAGTCAATCCAATTATTAAATCACCATATTTTTTTGCTTTTTTAATCAATCTAACATGTCCGTGATGAATTAATGTTGCGGACATATCTACCATTATTTTTTTTTTCATTTAGTCTTTATAAATATTGCTTATAGATCTTTTATATTTAAGTAAATATCTAATATTAATTATGATGTCTCTTTAAAATTATCTAGGAATTTAACAATTGGTTTTTCCAAACTTTTTCAAATTCATCAATTGATTTTCCAAAATTAAAATAATATTGATTTTTAAAACTATTCAAATCTGTAATTTTCGAACTAAAATTTTTGATTGTTTCTTCAATTAAGTGATCAATATTACTTATTTCTTTCTCAAATATAATCACGCCAAACTTATTTTTAAATTGTTGTTCAATTGGTTGAAAATCTTTGAAATCTGAGTAACTCTCATTATGAATTTTATTGAAACCTTCTAAATATAAGACTGGTCTATTAAATAAGAAACTATACTCTAAACATATATCAGAAGTGTCAGTAATAAGACATATTGCTTTTTCCATAGATTTTATATTGTCAAGATCATTATCAAATCTAAAATTTGTATACGATTGAAACTTATCATTAATTAATTTAAGAGTATTTTTGGACCTTTTATAATGCTCAGGATGAGGTCTAAATGTTACTTTGTAATTCTTATTAATTAATTCATTTATTACTTTTACAACATTTTCATTGATATAATTGTCATATTTATAATTCCAAGACGGTGCAATTAGTATTTCGTCAGCTTTTTGATTAAAATTTATTTTTTTAAGCATATAGTCAAAATAAAAATGCCCTGTTAAAATTAATTTTTTTTTTGGTAAATTGTTTTGCTTTTCTCTAAATCGAATTTCATCAATTTGGTATTGACCATTACAAAGTATAACATCATAATTATCAAAAGCACCTTTTGTAAAACTTTGAAAAGTACTTGATCCAGTATGAAAAAAATAAATATAATTATTCACATTCTTATTTTTTTTTAAAGAATGATTGCCTAAATCTGTTAATGTCAAAAAAAAATATTCTACCTTTATAATTGAAAAAAAAAGCCCCATTAACAAACCATTTCCAACATATAGATTATTAATTTCTATATTTTCAAATTTATCATTTATATCGGAACTGACATAGTATACTTGATTGGGATATTTCTTTGAAAAAAAATTTATTAACGGATAACTAAATTTTTGATCGAACCTACTTTCTGAGAAAAATAATATTTTTATTTTCTTATCGGTTAATTTTAAAATATTTTTTAGAATTGAGTAACTTTCTCCAATGTTTTTAATAAACTTAATCATTAATGATTATGATTTTTTTTTAATGTTATCAAAGAATAACCTAAGTGCAAAAGGTTTGCCATAGTCCAGTATAAGACCATTCCAGATGGAAAAGAGTAAAAAAGCAAAAAGAAAGCGATCGTCATTAAACCGAGTCCAATATTTTGTTTAATGTCTGATTTATTGTATGTTGAATTTGCTGAACTTAATTTTATACTTAATAGATTTGTTAATGACATCAAAACTGGTAATAAATTAAAATAATTACCAAAAAAAGGAATACTTTTTCCTAGCATTAAAAATTTATCTGGCTCAGCTAAAGACTCAATCCATAAAAAACTAGCCTCTTTCAATTCAAACGTTTGTCCCAGTAAATGAAATAGTGCTATAAAGATTGGAATTTGAATTGCTAATCCAATTAAAGGTTTTAAACTACCCAGAGGACTTATGTTATACTTTTCATAAATATTTAAAATACGTTCACTCTGTTCTCCACCTTTATATTTTTCTTTGATTTCTTTTATTTTAGGCTGAATAATTTCTTGTATTTTTGCAAATTCATGTTGTGACTGCAATGATTTTTTTGCAATTGGATGAATGACAATTCTAACTAATATTGAGAGTATTATTATTGAAATACCCCAATTAAAAATAAAATCATTTATCCAATATAATAAGACCATAATACCAAGAACAATGTATCGCATCCAACCCCATAATGACTGAAATAAGATGTCATCTAATTCTGCTGTCATCAAATCATTTTTGGTTTTCGTGCCAGTAAATAACTGAAATGAACTTTCATATATTTCATCTTTCTTTAGATCTGTGTATGGAAGATTAATTTTTAAAGAACTATCTAGAGATATATTTTTGTCATTATTTATCTGATCTATATTAAGTTCAATATTCGAAAAATTGTCATTTGTTTTTAACAAAAATAAAAAATATCTAGAATGCAAACCTACCCACTTCAAACTATTATTTTGGTTTAATAAGAAGACTTCTTTTTTATCTTCAAGTTTTTTTGTCTTAATTTCTTTAGTTTTATAAATTAATTCTGTAAATGAATATGAACTTTCAGCTATACCTAAATCACCTATAGGTTTTTCACCTATTCCTGGACCAAGAGTTAAATAAAGTTCTGTATTTGATAAATTTTTTTTAGGAATAAGTTCATATGATAGATCAACAATATAACTATCTTCATAAAACTTCCAATATTTGTTTAATTCAAATGGTATATTTTCTGACTTAAGATAAAATGATAATTCATCTGAAGTTTTATCAATATTCCATCCGCCCGCTTGATTAACCCAATAATCAAGTTGAAATCCATCAATAGTGCCGTCTAAACCAAAACTTGATATATTTTCTTGAATTAAGTCATGCGGTGTCTTCATAGACTTGTTCAAAATTTTCCAATTTAGAACTTTTGCTTTTTGATTATCAAATTTGATGTGTAATTTATTACTTTTAAATTCATTAGCATTAACTGTTGAATTAGATAAAGTTAAAGAAAATAATACAAATATTGATAAGAATAATTTTATTTTTAGCATTTAAATATCACTTAAAAAATAATCATCTATTTCATGAATTTATCTTTAATAGCAATTAAATCTTTTGGTCTAGGTAAATTCTTAATTTTATTATTTCCAACTTTAACCTCTAAAAAACTTAAAAAATTTGATGATAAAAATTTTTTTATATTTTTTTTTAATCCTTTGTCATCTTTAATTGAATAAAACTTTCTAAAACCCAAACTTTTTGAGAGTTTTTTAAAGTCGATATTATTAGCATAAGTATTTTGTCCACCAACAGAATCATGCGAATTATTGTTTAATAAAACATATTTAAAGTTTTTTTTGGCAAAAGTTCCAACGGTTTTAATTGATCCTAAATGCATCAATAATGAACCATCTCCATCAATACAAATAATCTTTTTATTATTAAATAATGAATAGCCTAAAGCAACAGATGAGGTATGCCCCATTCCTCCAACCATATAAAAGTCTTTACTATTATTTAGACCATATTTTTTTCGAATGTACATAAGCTCTCTAGAATTATAACCGGTGCTTGACACAACCTTAGTATTTTTTGGAAGGTTATTTAGTAATGTTTTTAGAAATAATTCTTTATCTAAATGATAATAATTTATCTTATTTGAATTACTGTTTTTTTTTTCAAGTGTTCCTTGTTCAATTAAACATGCAACTATTGACTTATTTTTTTTTGCAAATTTTATCTGTTTATTAAATTTGATTAAGTCTTTTTTTGATCTAATAATTGTATATTTTATACCTAAAATTTTGAGTATTTTTTCAGTAATTTGACCTTTGACCTCATGTTGGGGCTCGTCTTTTATTTTTGGTGAACCTCTCCAGCCAATAATTAAAATTAACGGAATTGAATATACCTTTTTATGAGCAATTGAGATTAAAGGATTTAAAGCATTAGATAGACCTGAGTTTTGCATATAAATTGCGGGTATTTTTTTTGTTGATAAATAATTACCAATACCAATAGACACTGCTGCACCTTCATTTGTTGCAATTATATGTTTAGTTCTATTTTGTAATGAAGAAGATAATTCCTGAAGAACACTATCAGGTACTCCAGAAAAAAATTCACATTTATTTTTTTTTAATAAATCAATTAAATTTTTAATTTTGATCATAAGTAATTAAATAATGTTATATTTAGACATGAATAACAAGAAAATTGATTTTTTAAATTCTATTATTAACTTTTATACTTCAATTGATTTGAATATATAATCTAAAAATGAAATTTTTAAAGTCTCTAGTAAAAGGTAAATTTCTAAAAAGATATAAACGTTTTTTTATAGATGTAAAAGTTAATAAGAAAATCGTAGTAGCACATTGCCCAAATACTGGTTCAATGCAAGGCTTATTAGATGAGGGGAACGAAGTTTATTTGATACCTAATAATGATCCAAAAAGAAAACTAAAATATGGATTAGAAATTATAAAAACAAGAAAAAACTTAGTTGGTGTTAATACCCATATTGCAAATAGAATAACACACCATGCTTTGAAAAATAATCTAATAAAAGAACTTAAAGATAGTGATTTAATTAAGCCTGAGGTGTTTTTTAATAAAGAAACTAGATTTGATTTTCTTATAGAAAAAAATAAACAAAAAATCTTTCTAGAAGTTAAAAATGTTACTCTATTTAGAGATAAAAAAACCGCTGAATTTCCTGATGCAGTAACAGCACGTGGGTCAAAACATTTATTGACACTAATAGATGCTATAAAAAAAGGATTTAAGGCTTATTTATTATTCTTAGTTCAAATTCAAAATATGAAAGAATTTAAAATAGCTAAGGACATTGATATCAATTATTACAATAATTATTTACTAGCTAAAAAAGCTGGTGTTAAGTTCCTTGCTTATAGATGTAATATAAGC
>Ga0255755_1003305_pt1 | contig 12481 bp, 10 predicted proteins | sample 011ome_18_FD_179955 | JGI IMG/M metagenome (GOLD analysis project Ga0255755, IMG submission 179955) | Coastal salt marsh microbial communities from the Groves Creek Marsh, Skidaway Island, Georgia - 011501BT metaG (version 2) | ecosystem: Environmental > Aquatic > Marine > Intertidal zone > Salt...
CGATACGAGCCAGCCTGGAAATAGCGGTGATATCTTTCGCGATCCTATTCTGCAGGTCGCAGGCGACCGGCAAATCTAAGCTCATCAAATAAGCTCATCAAATAAGCTCATCAAATAAGCTCAAGCGGTTTTTGGTTAAGCCTCGCCAACGCTGGATACGTCAATCAAAGCAGTGCTTAAGCCTCTAGACCTGCTTTGATATATCGCAAATACCCCTGTAAATCAGTTAGACAGGCCTGAACGCCCTGAACCTGCTGCACGGCCTCAATTCTAGCCTCAGCGTCGAGTAATTGCTGACCCTCGCCCCAGTGTTCCCAGCGCCAGGCATTCCAGCGCTGACGCTCTGCTGGGCTCAAGGAGTCAGGAAAATTTCGGCCTCGATACCGAAACAACATCTCGTCGAGTCGTACATCCTGAAATTTGCCACTAAACCGTGATAGATCCTCGGGGGCAGCAAGACGCAGCTCTCGCATTAAGGCTTTATCGGCGGCACCGAAGAAACCACCTTGATAGAGCATTAAATCAGGATCATCAATGAGCGGAAATTCGTTGCGCGCAAAGGCTTCGGATATTTTTTCTACGATACCACTGGCCCGCTGCAGCTGGCGCATATGTAACAAGCACTGGGCAACATCCACGCCCAGTCGCTGTTCCTGGCCGCTGAGCGTTTTCATCGGAGCAATCGCCGGGCAGCGATTAACATGGATGGTCTTCAGGGGAATGCGGCTCACGCCTTCTTCCTCTAAGACCTGGCGAGCGCTAAACACCCGCCTGTAGAGCTCGTCCGGCCCAAGCCGGATAAGCTCGTCGGGATCCTCAGTTAAATCAAAACAGATTATACCGTTAGGGTTAGTCGGATGGACGCACAACGGCAGAACCACCGCCAGACAACCTCGTTGAGCGGGATACATAGATGAGACGTGAACAATGGCGGACTTACCTAACGGATAAAGTTGATCGCGCACAGCGCCTTTACGCCGCAAGTTAAACAGATAGTCGTAGAGTTTACCTTGAGCCTGGCGCAGCTTCCTGGTTACATCGATCGTTGCCATGACATCCGCCACCGCATCATGGGCATTCGCATGACCCACTTGGTTCGCTTGAGTCAGCTGCTCCAGCCTGAACGACGGTATGCCGGGGGCGCGCTCTGGCCAATGAAAACCCTCTGGACGCAGGGCCTGGGCCATACGAAATAGGTCGATAACGTCCCACCGAGAACAGCCTCCTTGCCATTCTCGCGCATAGGGATCCAAAAAATTGCGATACAGGGTGTTGCGGGTGAACTCGTCATCGAAGCGAATACTGTTAAAGCCAGTCACACAAGTGCCTGGCTGACTGAACTCAGCAAGAATCGCCGCAATAAAATCCGTTTCCCGCAGACCATCGCGCTGCAAGTCAGACATGTTAATGCCCGTCACTGCAATAGCATCCGGTGACGGCACCACATCGTCACCGGGATAGCAGAACAGATTCACAGGCTCACCCAATACGTTCAAATCGAGGTCAGTGCGAATACCCGCAAATTGAATAGCCCGATCCCTCGCAGGATCGATACCGGTGGTTTCAAGGTCATACCAATAGATAGTTTCAGCCATACATGAATCATCACACATACTCGGGCAATTGCCAAAACTATGGCCGCGGTCCAAGCCATGTATAATCAGTCACTCAACTTGTCACCGTTCACGAGTGCCGCCCATTATGAACTCTGGAAACATCAAACCCTTATTACTTATTCTCGGCCCTATCGCGAGCGCCTTGGTCTTTATGGCTCTGAACTTCTTTGGCTGGGAAGCTAAAGCCTGCTGGACCGGCGCTATCACGACCCTATGCGCAATTTGGTGGATTTTTGAGCCCATTCCGATTCCGGCGACTTCGCTAATACCGTTGGCCCTATTGCCGGTCTTCGGCGTTCTGACTCCGAACGAAGTGGGCGCCGCCTATGGTAGCCCACTGGTGTTGTTGTTGATGGGAGGTTTTATCCTCTCAACAGCCATGGAGAAGAGCGGTGCCCACCGCAGGGTCGCACTCAACATGGTGCACCTGTTCGGCGGTACGAGCAGTCGCCGCCTGGTCTTCGGTTTCATGGCCGCCGCCGCAGTACTGAGCATGTGGATATCCAATACCGCAACCACCTTGATGCTATTACCGGTGGCTCTCGCTGTGATCGAGCGCTCCGACGACGCTGAATTGCCAACACCCTTGCTGTTAGGCATTGCTTACGCCGCCAGCGTCGGCGGCATTGGCACGCCCATTGGCACGCCACCGAACCTGATTTTCCGCGAGATATACCTGCAATATACCGGCAACGAGATCGGCTTCTTCACCTGGATGACATGGGGCGTTCCGGTTGTGCTGATTATGGTGCCGCTCATTGGGCTTTGGCTTACCCGGCATCTGCGGCATCAGGGTCACGTTAATATGCCCGCTGTCGGCGCCTGGCATACGGAAGAGCGCCGAGTCTTTTTGGTTTTCTCTCTGACCGCAATCGCTTGGATGACTCGAGGTCAGCCATTCGGCGGTTGGAGCGAGTGGCTGGGCGTACCTGGCGCTAACGATGCCAGCGTGGCGCTGGTGGCTGTTGTTGCTATGTTTTTGATCAATGACGGCAAAGGCGAAAAGCTACTCAACTGGGAAACGGCAGGGAAAATACCCTGGGGAATGCTCATCCTGTTTGGCGGCGGTATCGCGATCGCCAAAGGATTCATCGTCTCGGGCCTGAGTGAAGCACTGGGCACCGCCTTATCAGACATTGCCGGCTGGCACATTCTATTGATGCTGGCGACTATCTGCCTGACCATCACTTTCCTGACCGAGATGACCAGCAATACGGCCACCACCAGTCTGATGATGCCAATTTTGGCTGCCGCAGCGGTAGCAACCGGCATGGAGCCTGCGCTGCTAATGGTCCCTGCGGCCATGAGTGCCAGTTGTGCCTTTATGCTACCCGTTGCCACGGCACCCAATACCATCGTCTTCAGCACCGGCAGATTCCCCACCAGTGTAATGGCCAAAGAGGGTTTCGTTCTGAACCTGACCGGCGCCGTGGTGATCACTCTGGTGTGCGCGTGGCTGCTAACTGATTAAGGAAGGCGTCGCGCTCCAATCGATCTAGCATTGCCAGCTGTTGTACCTCACGGTAGAACGCTGGCAAATTCCCATCTAAGTTAGCGAGCCACACCTCGAAGCTCGCAACCCAGTCATTGTAATCCGCTAATGCACCGATTCCGGCATTATTGATCTCGCTCGCCATCCATTCGCTGAAAACCCCACCAACTTGCCCGGCTGCCGCGAGCTCCTTGTATCTAGCCCGCATAACCTCAAAAACCTCCGCCTTGCCTTCCCGTTTGACCGCATCCGTTGCGGTGCTGGCGTAGATTGCTGCCAAATCAACTTTAGCTGAACTAATTAAGGTCAGGACCTGCGCTCGTTGTTGTTCCAGGACGAGATAGTCTTCAAATGCTTTACTTTGCTGCTGCAACTGCAACCAGCGAAGCAATGCCGCACGCTCAACAGCCGTCGCAAAACTCTCATTAAATCGAGTATCACCAGGAATATAGACAGCTTTGTGGGCAAGCTCATGGAATAGCAACCCAGCAAGGCGGGTGTCATCCCGTTCAATAAAGGTATTTAACAACGGATCGGCGAACCAACCCAACGTCGAATACGCGGCAACGCCACCATAAAACACGTCCAACCCTTGGGCCGCCAGAGACTGGCTGAATTGAGCCGCTGAGTCTGGCGAAAAATAGCCTTTGTAACTGACGCACCCAGCTATCGGGTAACAAAATTTTTGTAGGTCCAGCGAAAACTCTGCTGCTGCGAAGACACTCCACACGACGTAGGGCGAACCCACATCAACATAGGTGGAAAAGCTATCCTCCACGGGCAACCCCAGTTCCCGTTCGGCAAATTGGCTGACCTGCCTGGCCAGCAGGATCTTTTGCTTCACAACGGGCCTTACTGCGGGGTCACTCAGCACCGTGTCCAAATCACGTCGATTGACGATCAGCTGCAGTTGGCCACTGACAGCCTGTTGATAATAACCCAGCGTGCTACAACCCATTACAGGCATCAACAGTAACAGCAAGGCCGCCACAGGTGCTCGCGCCAGAGACATCAGCCTGCTCACGGACATTTTCCCCATACTCTTGGCACCTGCTTTTTATCGATTTCACCCACCATTGTCAGCTTAGCCCCGACTATAGCGGTTGGCCAGACCGGCGCGCCCTGATATCCTGCGGCTGATACCAGAGCGATTTTCCATTCAGCCTTCATTGCTAAAGTTTTATTGAATGTATAAACATTATTTTGGGTTGCAGGATTCGCCGTTTTCCATCGCACCGAATCCACAGTACTTGTATATGAGCACTCGCCATCGCGAGGCACTTGCGCACCTGCTATATGGGGTCAAGAGCGACGGTGGCTTTATCTTACTTACCGGTGAGGTCGGCACTGGCAAAACCACAGTCTGCCGTTGCCTGTTAGCGCAGATACCCAGTGACGTCGACATCGCCATGGTGCTGAACCCGAAACAAACCGCGCTAGAGCTACTGGCGACGATCTGCGATGAGTTCAATATTAACTATGGTACTGAGGCCAGCATAAAAACGCTGGTAGACAAGCTCAATTTATTCTTACTGGATAGTCATCAAGCAGGCCGCAAAGCCATTCTCATCATCGACGAAGCCCAGAACCTGGCAGTTGATGTCCTTGAGCAACTTCGACTACTAACCAATCTGGAAACTAACCAGCGAAAATTACTCCAGATTATCCTGCTCGGCCAGCCTGAATTGTTGAGCCTGCTCGGGCAACAGGAATTACGTCAACTGTCGCAACGGGTCACTGCCCGCTTTCATCTCGACGCCTTGAATTCACGAGAGGTCGCAGAATACATCCAACATCGCATTACGGTCGCAGGCGGCAACCAACCACTTTTCACAACCGCCAGCGTGCGTCGAATCTACCGAATTTCTGGAGGTATACCCCGGCTGATCAATCTGATTTGCGATCGCGCCCTACTGGGTGCCTATGTGGAAAATCAACCTCGCGTGAACCCGGCGATCGTTACCAAAGCAGCTCAAGAGGTGTTGGGGCAATCAGACAGTCGGACCAGCAAACCGCGGATAAAAAAATCTATGGCTTTGCTGGGCGCGCTGCTGCTCATTCTCGGCGGCATGGTCTTTATCTCTGAGCAATATACCCCCATCCCCATCCCCATCACCACCCCCACACCGCCTCAAGTACCGCAACTGAGTCCGTCAGCCGATATCCTGCCACCGCAAGTGGCGGTTACAGACACACTTGGCAAGCGCTTACCCGCCTTTATCAGGCAGTCATTGGACAGCCTCAGCGGCCACAGCAGTTCTGAACCCGCATTGCTGAATGTACTCAGCATCTGGACTGCAGAACTGCCAGCAGACACCACTCAGGCAATCTGCCAGTCGGCTCTGGATCTAGGTCTGAGTTGTTTCCAGGCAGAACTAGAGCTGGCAGAGATAGCGCATATGAATCGTCCTTTAGCCGTGAATTTAGGCACAGTAGATCTAGGCGATGCAAATTCGCCACGTTGGGTGACACTCAAGCAGTTGGACGCTGACGATGCGCTACTTCAAGTCGGTGACGCGGAAGTCCGAGTTGCCAGAAGCGACTTGGCAGCAGCGGGCCGTTTAGACAGCATCGTGCTTTGGCGTTCACCACCGAACTATCAGCAACCCCTGAAACTCGGGGATTCCGGCACCAGTGTTGACGCACTGCTAAACACCTTGAGTTTCATAGATACCGGCAAGCCCACAGGAGAGGTCGGATTTTTATTCGACTTAAATCTGGAACGGCGGATCAAGAATTTCCAACGAACCTCTGGCATTGATCCCGACGGCCTGGTGGGCGCCCGCACCTGGATTCAACTCAACAGTATCGTTGGGAATGATATCCCGTTCTTGAACGCCGGAGTCCGTCACTGATGTCCTATATCCTTGATGCTTTACAAAAATCCGAGCAACAGCGAAAGAGTCAGAGCACACCGGATCTGATGACAGTGCATCCAACAAATCAACCCTCATTGATTCGTAAAATGCCTTGGATCGCCATCACTTTATGTTTGGTTATACTGAATTTCGTCGGCCTCGGGTTATGGGTTTTCCAAACCGACGACAAACACCCTGTCTTGACCACAGCATCACTCATCCCAGCTGAACCATTTGCGCCGCTGGTTGACGCGTCGACGACAGGTAGCACTACGAAACTGGTCGAACCCAAACACAACCCGCAGCCATTGTTCGAGGCTGAGCAACGCATTACAGCAGCAGACTTTACTGGTCTGGATTCAAACCGAATTATTGCCCCGCAACGAATCAGTGAGCTTCCTGAAGACATCCAGCGCCAAATTCCTGATCTGGTATTCTCCAGCCACCTGTATTCTGATGATTTTCGGCTGGTCAACATCAATGGCCAAATGATGCGGGAAGACGAGTATATTGCCCCAGAATTACTGCTAGTCGAAATTACCGAAGATGGCGTGATACTTGATTTCCGTGAGTACCGCATCTCCATGAGCATTCTGCAGAACTGGGCTTTCGACTAACCACAGCGGTGACGATACTAGACCGACATTCATCTGCTAGAGAGACTATGCAGCGAGCCGAATCATCTCACTGAGGATTAATCAGAATCTACACTTATAGTAGACTCTGCAGTTTCTTGGCTATCGCAGAGTACTCGGCCCACACTCTGATGGCACAGCCACGTTCATCGCAATGACCACAGGACAATTTTTTCGTGAATATTACGCTACTTGCCAACCACGACATCGCCAGCAATCTCGCCTTGAACCTGTTATTACCCAAACTTAAAGATCATCGCATCACAGTGTACTTGTCATCCAGAGTTGGCAAAGTCGGCACAAAACCACAGGCGCTAGAAGCCCTACAGTCATTTGAACGAGCACTATTGCAGAGCCTCAGCGATGTATCGGATAGCCACACGAGCACTGACTCGAGACTGCAATCATTCAGCGCCCTTGGCCGACTGATCGGTAGGCCCATCAACACCTTAAATCATATCAACTCTCTCGCAGGCCAAAGCATTTTGGCTGCGGACAAACCTGATCTAATCGTCTCTATCCGTTATGGCGTCATTCTGCGGCAGCCTGTGATTGCTCTGCCCAGACACGGCATCATCAACCTGCATTCAGGTCCTCTGCCCGACTACCGCGGTGTCATGGCTTCTTTCTGGGGCCTGCTCAATGGTGCTTCAGAACTCGGCACTACCCTCCACTATATCGACGACAGCAGCATCGATACCGGGCGCATTATCAGCACCACTCGCCTGCCGGTTGATCGCCAGCGCTCATACCTCTGGCACGTGCTCAATCTCTATGCTGACGGCTGTAAAACCATCATCAAAAACATTGAACTGTTGCACTTCGGCGAGCCCGTCAATTGCAAGCCACAACCGCCGGTTGGCACCTATCACACCTTTCCGACCGATGCGGATCTAGGGCGCTTTTTCAAACAAGGCTTGAAGCTGTTTGATAGTGATGTGCAATCTCTACTTTCCTGCCCGTGAGAAACTGGAAAATACTCATGTTTTTAGCTATAAAGTGTTGTATTCGAACCTCAGAACCCTATACTCGCGCCCCAACCACCCCATTTATCCGCGTTAGTCTTTTTTGCCTGGAACCCCTATGCCCGAAACCATCCCAGTGATCACCACATTTCGTGATCTCAACCTGCCCACCGAGCTCCTTAAGGCGTTGGATGAAGTGGGGTATGAAACCCCGTCACCGATCCAGGCAAAGACGATTCCGTTGCTAATGGCCGGCACCGATGTGCTGGGCAATGCACCGACCGGCACGGGAAAAACCGCTGCTTTTGGTTTACCCCTGTTATCCCGCGTTGATGTTACAGACAATCATGTTCAATTGATGGTGCTGACCCCAACCCGCGAACTAGCCATTCAAGTTGCCGAAGCACTACAACGCTATGCCTCTCATATGAAAGGCTTCCATGTTTTGCCGATCTACGGCGGCCAGGAATATTCCGGCCAGATTCGTCAGTTAAAACGTGGCGTACATGTCATCGTCGGCACACCTGGACGAATAATGGATCATATTCGCAAGCGCACACTCGACCTATCAGGTCTGCGAGCCTTGGTCCTCGATGAAGCGGATGAGATGTTACGCATGGGCTTTCTTGACGATGTCGAGTGGATTCTTGAGCAGATGCCAAAAGAGCGACAAATGGCTTTGTTTTCGGCGACCATGCCCAAAGAAGTTAAACGTATTTCACAGAAATATCTGCGGGATCCCGAGGTCGTCGAAATCAAGTCTCTGACTGCCACCGCCGAAACCATTACCCAGCGCTACTGGTTGGTGAGCAATGCCCATAAGCTGGATGCGCTCACCCGGATTCTTGAAGTTGAGCCATTCGATGCCATGCTAATTTTCGTGCGGACCAAGTTGGCAACCACCGAATTAGCCCAGCGACTCGAGGCCAGAGGCTATTCCGCCTCGGCACTGAACGGCGACATGGTACAGAAATCCCGTGAAGACATGATCAAGCGGCTGAAAAACGGCTCCCTTGATATTCTCGTCGCCACCGATGTAGCCGCCAGAGGCTTAGACGTCGACCGTATCAGTCATGTCGTGAACTACGATATTCCCTACGATACTGAAGCCTATATCCACCGAATCGGTCGAACCGGCCGCGCCGGGCGACGCGGTGAAGCGATTCTATTTGTCGCGCCCCGTGAGACTCGAATGCTGTCGGCTATTGAACGCGCCACTCGACAGAAGATCGAGCAACTGGAACTTCCCAGTACCGAGATGGTGAATAACAAGCGTATCGCGGCTTTTAAGCAAACCATCACTGATACCCTCGGCGCCGGGCAGTTGGACTATTTACGTACCGTCATGGAGCAATATCAGCAGGAACATGATATTCCTGCATTAGAGATTGCCGCTGCATTAGCTAAAATGGCCATCGGCGATCGGGATCTGTTGATCACGGACAAGCCCACTCACACTCGGCCGGAACGAGACGATAAGCCAGACAGTCGAGCGCGACCCAATGACCGACCCGGTCGAACCGCCCGCAGCAGCGAGGCCAGACCACCAAGGCGAGCTCGAGACAGCAAGCCACCTGAAGGCCTGGAGCGCTTCCGCATTGAGGTTGGGCACCAGCATGAAGTTAAACCTGGCAACATCGTTGGCGCCATCGCCAATGAGGCGGGATTGGATGCTGCACACATTGGCCATATCGATATCCATGACGAATTCAGCTATGTGGATCTGCCCTCAGGTATGCCTGCAGATATCTTTCACGATTTGAAAAAAGTGCGGGTTTGCGGTCACGCTATGAAGATTACGCGTACCAATGAAGACAGCACTGCAGCGGTTACCCGCGCCAAACCACGAGTCGAGACTGGCAAGACACCCCGCGCCGAAAAGCCCAGATCCGACAAGCCCCGCGCCGCAAAGCCTGAGCCCGAAGTCATGGCCCCTACTGAGCCAGCAGCGCCGCTAGAGAAGCCGAAGCCAACCAGAGCCAAAAAGATCACAGCGGAAGTCGTCGAGACTCAGGAAGTCAGGCCCGTAAAGGCCAAACATGCCAAACCTGTTCCCACGGAAGGCATGGGCCCTGTCAAAAAGAAGGCCAGGGTTGTCAAAAAGAGCAATGCCGATACTAAAATCAAGGCCGAGAAGAGCAGCAAGCCCTCACGTAAGGCGCGCAAACAAGCTAAAACAAATTAAGACAGCCTGACGGTTTACTGTCTTATTGAAACGGAAGATGAATGATGACTGATAGACTCGCAGGCAAAGTGGCACTGATTACAGGCGGTACCAGTGGCATCGGGGCGGCCACCGCCAAACTATTTGCAGCCGAAGGTGCGCGCGTTGTCATTGTCGGTCGCTCGGAAGAAAAAGGCCAAAAGCTCGCTGACAGCCTGGGTAGTCAAGTGATCTACAGCAAGGCAGATATTACCCAAGAAGCAGATATTGCCGCCGCCATCGCCCTAACGGTGAAGCATTTCGGCAAACTCGACATCCTCTTTAATAACGCTGGTGGACCAGTTGGCGCAGGCTTGCAAGGCGTCACACCGGAACACATTCAGGATGGTGTCAGCCTGCTCTTATCCAGTGTGATTCTTGGCATCAAGCATGCCATTGGCCCAATGACAGCCAATGGCGGCGGCTCGATTATCAACAACTCAAGTATTGCTGGCCTTCGACACCTTCAGGGCGACATTCTCTATTCCGCAATTAAGGCTGCCGTCTCGCACTATACTCGCCTCGCAGGCGTTGAACTGGGCCCCTTAAATATTCGCGTCAACGCCATTTCTCCTGGCGCCATCGCCACCCCGATATTTTATGGTGGCTCGGCCCGAGCCAACACGCTCACCGATGCCGAAAACGAAGCCAAAATGGCCAAGCTCACTGCCAACCTGGCTAAAGCCGTACCATTGCAACAGGCGGGCCTCGCTGTGGATATCGCCGAGGGCGCACTGTACCTCGCCAGCGATGCCAGTCGATTCGTCACCAGCCACGATCTGGTGATTGACGGCGGCCGCACGGCGATGTTTAACGAGCCACGCGGTTAGGCGTTGCCCCAAGCGAGTAAAGGTCCTCTAAACCGGTCGATACCGAGTGCCTCAGACCTGGTTTTTTTCAGACATGGCATTCACTATCAATACTCAGTCAACATTGAGCTAGCAGCCAGCTATGCATAACATTTCACCACCATCCAATATACGCTTGTTTAACGAAGCGTTCAGCTGGCTGGAGTTCCCGCGCCTGTTTCTCCATGCCCCAGATTTACTCACCCAGGTCCGCGGCAAGGGAGAGCGGGTTTTAGTCTTCCCGGGCTTTGGCGCAGGGGATTTTTCCACCCTGGTACTGCGCCAGTATTTGGCTTACCTGGGCTATAACAGTGCTGGTTGGCAACAAGGCATCAATACCGGTGATGTCATGGTGATGATCCGCACCCTTACCGACGCGGTAAGAAAGCAAGTACAGGATACCAACGCCCCCGTCATACTGGTGGGCTGGAGTCTGGGCGGTTATCTTGCCAGAGAGGTCGCCAGGGAATTGCCTGGTCACATCAGCCAGGTCTTGACCCTGGGCAGCCCCATCATCGGTGGGCCTAAATATACCCGCGTCGCTGCACTGTTCAAAGACAACGGCCTCAGCCTGGACATGATTGAGCAGGCTATCGCATCAAGGGATAAGCAATTACTACAAATGCCCATCACCAATATTTACTCAAAGAACGATGGCGTCGTCGCCTGGGAAGCCTGCATCGATCACAAGTCACCCGACGTCGAGCACTTTGAAGTCCGCAGCAGCCATCTGGGGCTCGGCATTTCAGCCGACGTATTCCGTATCATTGCGCGTCAATTGAGTAAAAACCAATTGCGTCTGACAAATCCTTAAACAGGCTGCTAACAAAATATCTATGCACAATATGACATCCTGTGGAATAAGACGGTAAAGTATTGCTTTTAAAGCCCCAGGTTTACCGTAACGTTGACCCAAGCTTCCCACTAGAACAATCAAGCAGTTCGCAGCAGAGTAAACCTATGACCAATAACGACGTGTTACGCCGAATCCGCTACACCTTCAACTTCAATGACAAGACCATGATTCAGTTATTTGCCGAAGCGGGTCACACTGTTACCCGCGAACAGGTCAGTGATTGGCTCAAAAAAGATGATGATCCGGCTTACCAGGACTGCTCCGACGTTGAACTGGCCATATTTCTCAATGGATTAATCAATCTGAAGCGCGGCAAGCGTGAGGGCCCACAACCCGAGCCAGAACAACGCTTGTCGAACAATATTATTTTCATGAAATTAAAAATCGCCTTGAACTTGCAGGCAGATGACATCCTCGAGATTATGAATCGCTCGGACTTCAGACTCAGCAAACATGAACTCAGCGCATTTTTTCGCAAATCGAGTCACAAGCACTTTAGAAAATGCCAGGACCAGGTGTTAAGGCATTTCCTGAAAGGTTTGCAAGCCACTTACCGCCCTGACACCGACAACAGTGACCACCAGGAAAATCAGATCAACGCGCCCACCCCGGATCTAGCATCCGTAGAGACCCACAGCGCAGACACAGAAGCCATGGTTGTCGAGCCGGAAGTCCAATCCGTGTGGCGCCGCAAGAAGCCCTGAGAACCTCACAGGGATTCACATCACGTCCCTAATAATTGTATTTTCTCGAACGCCAACCAAAAGCGACGTAAACAGAACTGGCGGCTATAGGGAGTGACTATTATCGTTACAAACACGGCTAATCAAAGCCAGTTAGCCAACCCTATGTTGAAAAACCACAACTGCGCCCTACGACTAAAAATACCTGTTAGATAATAGCTCCTTCGCGTCTCAAAAGCATCAAACCGCAAACGATGACTCGAATATACATGTTCCTGAAGCAACTTAGTGCAAGGTGTTCGCTTCATTCTTCAAGCAAGCGGCA
>Ga0255755_1003313_pt1 | contig 12459 bp, 5 predicted proteins | sample 011ome_18_FD_179955 | JGI IMG/M metagenome (GOLD analysis project Ga0255755, IMG submission 179955) | Coastal salt marsh microbial communities from the Groves Creek Marsh, Skidaway Island, Georgia - 011501BT metaG (version 2) | ecosystem: Environmental > Aquatic > Marine > Intertidal zone > Salt...
ATTCTAATTCATATTCAATTTTTTCTTCTTTAAAGTTGAATGACAATTCATTTGTACTCGGGACTATTGGTCAGGGAATAGTTTCTTTAGATTCAGATTTACAGCTCAAATATAGAATTGATAAATCTAACGGACTATTAAACAATACTGTTTTATCTATGTATCAAGATTTTGAAAGTAACATTTGGCTTGGTTTAGACAATGGTATTTCTGTAATAAATATTAACTCTCCCTATAAAATATTTAATGATGATAATGGTATTTTAGGTACTGTTTATGCTTCAAAAGTATACAAAGAATATTTTTATTTAGGTACTAACCAAGGTCTTTTCTATAAAAAGCATAATTCAGATGATTCTTTCAAGTTTATTGAAAATACAACAGGTCAAGTTTGGAGTTTAGAAGAAATTGATGGTTATCTTTTTTGTGGTCATGATGCAGGTACATTTGTAGTTAATAAGGGGATTGCAAAAAAAATTAATGGGACTATTGGATCATGGACCTTTAGAAAAAAAATTGATGGATCTAATGATATAATTGAAGGAAGTTACCAAGGTTTATCGGTTTTATCTCTAGTAAATAATAATTGGGTATTAAAAAATAGAATTTCTGGATTTGATATTTCTTCACGTTTTTTTGAACTGTCAAATAATGGAAAGATTATAGTAAGTCATGGATATAAAGGTGTGTATAAGTTATCTGTCAATTCAAATTATACAGATGTAATTGATTATGAACTTGACTCAGTTGCTGTCAAAGGTGGAAACACCAGTTTAGCAAAATTTGATAATAATATTTATTACAATTTTATTGATGGTGTAATGAAGTATAATTCAATTTCCAACGATTTTAAAAAAGACACACTATTATCAAATCTTTCAAGAAAAGAACTTTTTTATGGGATAATTCGAAATGATCTTGATGGTAAGCTGTGGCTATTTTCCGAAAATTATTTACACTATGTATACAAAGACTTAGTTACAGGAAATAAAAAAGTCAACTCTTTAGTTTTCCCTGATGAACTAAGAAGAACGGTCTTTGAGAATGTTTCAAAAATCGATAAATCAACTTATGTCCTTGGAACAAATAATGGATATATTTCTTTAGATTTAGAAAACTATTCTTTAATTCCACCCAAAGTTCAGGTTAATAAAATTGAGTCATTTAAATTAAATGAATCTCCTAATTCAATAAACAAAAATGATTTTATTCAATTAAATTTTGACACAAACAATCTTAATTTTTATCCAAGTGTTTCTAATTATCAAAAATTCCAACCAATAAGTTTTGAGTATTTACTCGATGGGTATCTTAATAATTGGACCATTGTTGACGAAACTTCAGTTATTACATTTAATAACTTGAAGCCTGGTAATTACGAATTTAAAATTAGAGCAAAAGTTGGTGATTTGTATTCTGAGAATACTGAATCAATTTCTTTTTCTGTAGAAAGACCCTGGTATTTTTCCAATTTTATGATTGCTAATTATTTTTTACTTCTTGCAATTTTATTTTTCCTTTTAAACAGATCGTATGAGAAATATTATAGAGAAAAAGAGGAAAAAATGATAAGGATAAATAAAAATAAAATGGAATTGATCGAATTTGAAAGAAAACAAGCATTGATGGCTGTTGAGAATACTAAGCTCCAAACAGATATTGAAAGTAAAAATAGAGAACTTGCTGTTTCAACGATGAGTATGATTAAAAAGAATCAATTTCTAAGTAAAATTAAATCTGACTTAAAGAAAAGCGATTCATCAGATAAGATTTTTTCTGTAATCAAAATGATTGACAGAAATTTAAATAACAAAGATGATTGGAAGTTTTTCGAAGAGGCTTTCAATAATGCTGATAAAGATTTTCTTAAAAAGGTTAAAGCTACCCACCCAACTCTTACAAATAATGATTTAAGGCTTTGTGCTTATTTAAGACTTAATCTCTCATCAAAGGATATTGCACCTTTACTTAACATATCGCTCAGTAGTGTAGAAATTAAAAGATACCGACTTAGAAAAAAAATGAAATTGTCTCATAAAGAAGGTTTGACAGACCATTTATTAAGTCTTTAAAAAAAATGAAAATCTTTTATTTTTTTTAATTAAAAGCTATACAAAACCTATACATTTAATATTTAAATTTATTTTAAATGTTAATAAGTAACCTTATTTTTTACCATATTAATAGGTGTAGACCCTTTATTTTTATCAACCTGATAATTTAACCATCAAAATTTTATCTATTAAACAATTTTGTATAGGTTATTTATGTTTGCGTAACAATATTTTTACTTTAAGTTTAAGCTTTCTAAACAAAACTATATATGAAAACAAAACTATTATCATTAATTATCTTATTTGTATCAACTTTAGTTATTGGTCAAGACTCAACTCTAGTTGGTTCAGTAGTGGATTCAAATACTGATGGTCCACTGCCTGGTGTAAGTGTTGTAATTAAGGGAACCCAAAGCGGTACTACAACTGATTTCGATGGAAATTTCAGTTTAAGTGGTGTTGAATCAGGTGACGTTATTCAATTTTCTTATATCGGATATGTTACACAAGAAATTGAGGTAGGCACTTCGTTTAATCTTAGTGTTTCTCTTCAAGAAGACGTTGAAGCATTAGAAGAAGTTGTACTTGTTGGATACAGTACACAGAAAGCTTCTAATATTTCTGGATCTGTTACTACGGTTTCAGGTGATGACGTCGAAAAATTAAAACCAACTCGTGTTGAAGAAGCCCTTCAAGGACAAGCTGGTTTAAATATTATTTCTTCACCTAATCCAGGTGGAAAACCTTCAGTTTTAATTAGAGGTATTACATCCTTCTCTGGAACAGATCCTTTAGTTGTAATTGACGGTATCAACTCATCTCTTTATGATGTTGATGCTTTAAGTGCAAATGACATAGAAACTATTTCTGTTTTAAAAGATGCTTCAACAACTGCATTGTATGGTGTTAGAGGTGGTAACGGAGTAATTGTAATTACTACAAAATCTGGTACTAAAAATCAAAAAACAGAATTTACTTTGGATAGTAGCTATGGATTCCAAGAAGTTGATCAATTCATTGATGTATTAAATGCTTCTCAATATGCCGCAATACTAAATGAAGGTAGTGTTACATCTGGTGGTCCAATTTTGTTCCAAAATCCATCTTCTTTTGGAACTGGTACAAATTGGCAGGCTGAATTATTTGATTCTGCACCTATTTCAAATACTACTTTTTCTGCATCAGGAGGTTCTGATACCACAACTTACTTTCTTTCTGCTAGTTACTTAGCTCAAGAAGGTGTTGCAGCTGGTGGAGATAAAGACTTCTTTGATAGATCTACTTTAACTGCAAACTTTGTTTCTGATTTAAATGACGATTTAAAAGTCTTTTTCAATACAAAGTATTCTAACCTAAAAGGAAATGGACTTGGAGGAAATCAAATTTTTAATGCTTTAAATTTTGATCCATCTATTTCACCAATGGTTGATGGAGCATATGGAATGAGTAGTACTATTACTCAAGAAGTTATCAACCCTCTTGCTGGTGTTGCTAATTCTTACAGTAAAAGTAAAACTGATAAATTAATTGGTAAAATTGAATTACAGTATGATCTTTTAGATAACCTAAAAATTACTTCAAGATTTGGTTATTCTGCTATTTTTCAAACAGGTAAAGGATTTACACCTTTACAGTTCTATGGAGTTGGTCATAACAGAACAAACGCTAATGAGGACTTAACACCAAGAACTGAAGATGATCATAACAGAGTTAACGAGTTTAAACAGAACTGGTTTAACTACACTTATGAAATATTTGGAAATTATGACTTTTCAATAGATGATGAGCATAACTTTAATGTTTTTGCTGGATTTACAATTGGTAAGTCAACTTCAAATGGTCTTTCTGGAAGTAATGTGGATGTACCTTTTAACTCATGGACATATGCTGACTTGAGTTCTGCTTCTGGTGGAATTGAAGATCAAACAACTGGCTCATGGCAAGGTGTTAGTAGAAGTGTATCTTTAATGGGTAGAGTTGAGTATGATTTTAACGAAAAATATTTAGCATCCCTTACAGTTAGAAGAGATGGTTCTACAAGTTTTGGTAAAAACAATAAGTTTGCAATATTCCCGTCTGCATCATTAGGATGGGTTGCTTCTAATGAAGACTTTTTCGAATCAGAGACAATTAACTTCCTTAAATTAAGAGCTAGTTATGGATCTGTTGGAAATGATAATGCAAGTCCTCAATTTGGAACGATTTCAACATTCCCAAGATATTCATTTGATGGAAGTATAATCAGTGGATCAACTTTACTTGGTATTCCTAACGATGACGTTTCTTGGGAAAATCAAATCCAAACTAACGTTGGTGTTGACTTAAGAATGTTTGATTCAAGATTAAGTTTAACTGCTGATTACTTCATTAAAACTGTTGATGATCTTTTATTCAGCCCTACTCTTTCTCTTTATTTAGGTATTCCAGCTTATCCAGTTGCTAACATTGGAAAAACTGAGACGAAAGGATATGAAATTAGCTTATCATATGGTGATGAAATTTCTGAAAATGTAAGTTTTAATACAACATTTAATTTTACAACTGCTGAAAATTTAGTTGAAGAAATTAATAATGGTGATAAATACATTTGGGGATCAGGTTATGGTATTCCGTACAAAAATCTAACTCAGTTTAGACAAGGTGAATCACCTGGAATTTTCTGGGGTTACAAGACTGATGGAATATTCCAATCTCAAGCTGAGGTTGATGCTCATGCTACTCAACCAAATGCACAAGCTGGTGATATCAGATATGTAGATGTAGACGGAAACGGAGTAATCGACGCTGAAGATAGAACAAAAATTGGTGATCCATTCCCTGACTTTACTTTAGGTTGGAATTTCAATTTAAATGTTTCTGACTTTGATTTAACAGTATTTACATACGCATCTGTAGGAAATGATATCTACAGAGGTTATGAAAGAGGATTAAACTATACTAATAAATTTGCTTCTGTATTAAACAGATGGACTGGTCCTGGTACTAGTACAACTGAGCCTAGATACAGCTTCGTTGATGGAAATGATAACCAAAGAGTATCTGACAGATATGTTGAAGATGGAAGTTTCCTTAAAATCAAAAACATTCAATTAGGATACAATATCCCACTGAGTTCAGATTCTTATTTCTCCAGTGCAAGAGTGTATGCATCTGCAAAAAATGCATTTACTTTCACTGACTATACTGGATACGATCCAGAAATTTCAAATGGAGGAAACACAGTTCTTGATACTGGTGTTGATAGAGGAACTTATCCTTCTCCAAGAGTAATTTCTTTAGGAGTAAAACTTAAATTTTAAAAATATTTCTTATGAAAAATATATTATATAAAAACATTTTATTAGTCTTTATCTCACTAGGAATTATTTCTTGTGAAGATCACGTTGACTATGAAGCATCTGAGGGATATACTATTGTTGCTTCAGATTATTTTGCAAAGCCAGCTGATTATGAAGCAGCTTTGGTTGGTACTTACGATCCTCTAGGGTGGAACATATACACCGTAATGATTGGGGATATGGCCACTGAAAATTCTCTTTGTGGTGGTGAAAGTGCTACTGATGTTATCGGATTACAAAAAATTGATGACATGATCCACAATCCTGTTAATGATCAATTGGAATCAACATGGAAGTGGATGTACGAAGGTGTAAACAGAGCTAATTATTTAGTTGAAAACAAAGATAAAATAGATTTTCCTAGAAAATCTGAGTTATACGGAGAAGTTCATTTTTTAAGAGCTTACTATTACTTTGAATTAGTTAAGTTGTTTGGTGGAGTTCCTTTATTTACAGAAGGAAGACTTACTGCGGGAGATTCTGCTACATTAGAAAGAGCAACTGCTGCTGAAGTTTATGCTCAAATAGAATCAGATCTTCAGGCTGCTATTGCTGCACTACCTGCAGCAAAAAGTACAGACGGAAGAGCTACTTCTTTTGCTGCTCATGCTTTACTTGGAAAAGTTTACTTGTACCAAGATAAATTTGATGAGGCTGCAAGTATTTTAGATCCATTAATTGGTGTTTATACTTTAGTTCCTAACCTTGCAAATGTATTTTTACCATCAGGTGAAAATGGTCCTGAATCAGTATTTGAAGTTCAACACGTAAAGAACTCAAACTGGTGGGATTGGGGATTCCCTCAAGGTGGTGAAGGAAACTTCGGAATCATTCACCATGGTCCAAGAGGATATAACGGATCTGTGTATACTTCTGGATGGAGCTTTAATGTTCCTACTCAAGCTCTTTACGATGCTTTTGAAGATGGAGATTCAAGAAGAGATGTTTCAATTTTAGACATTCAAGCTTGGGCTGATCAAACTGGTGCTGAATACACTACTGGTTACGAGCACACAGGATATTTTAATCATAAATATATCCCAAGAGCTGGTGGAACTGCTGCACAGGGTGAATTAAACCATGAAACAAACTACAGAGCTATTAGATATGCTGATGTTCTACTTATGGCTGCTGAAGCTAACAATAGAAAATCAACTCCAGACGATGCAAAAGCATTGAACTTATTAAACCAAGTTAGAGCTAGAGCATTTGGAAACAATTCCAAAGCGTCAAGTTCAACTGGAGCAACATTAACTCAGGAAATTTGGGACGAAAGAATGCTTGAGTTTGCTATGGAAGGTCATAGATTTTTTGATCTTGTAAGAACTGGTCAAGCTGCTAGTAAAATTTCAGGATTTGTTGCTGGAAAACATGAAGTTTTTCCAATACCACAAACTGAAATTGATATCTCAGGTTTAACTCAAAATCCAGGATACTAACCAATAATATTATTAAATATGAAAACAATAAATAAAATATTTACTTTACTTTTCGTTTTTACAGCATTTATCAGCTGTAAGGAGGATTTTCTTGAAGAAACAGACTTCGGGATTGTTGCTCCAACGAATGTAAATGCAACTTTTAACATAACACAAGACAATACAGGTCTTGTAACTATTACACCAACTGCAGATGGTGCTGTTAGTTTTGATGTTGATTATGGTGATGGTAGCGAACCTGCTACTGGAATTGCTATAGGAAAGCACACTAAACACACATACACTGAAGGTAATCACACGGTTGGAATTATAGCTAACGGACTAGGAGGATTAAAAACTGCAGCTACTGTTGATTTAGTAGTTTCTTTTAAAGCTCCTCAAAATTTAGTGGTGGCTATCACAAACAGTGCTACAATTTCTCAACAAGTTGATGTTGTGGCAACTGCTGATTTTGCAACTACTTTTGATGTTGACCCAGGTGTTACCGGTGCTGATGCCGTAAGCGCAAATATTGGTGAAACTGCTTCTTACAAGTATGCTGAAGCTGGTACTTACACAATTACTGTAACTGCTAAAGGGGGTGCAATTGAAACAACAAGCTACTCTGAAGAATTTGAAGTTACTAAAATTCTACAACCAATTGCTTCTGCTCCAACTCCAAGAAACAGACCTTCAAGTTCTGTAATTTCTCTATATGGATCTGCTTATCCAGATCAACAAGTTGGAAACTTTGACGGGTTCCCTGACTGGGGTCAAGGTGGTCAAGGAAGTAGTTGGGCTGAATTTGATTTAAATGGTGACAAGATGTTACAATATGTAAACTTAAGTTACCAGGGGAATCAGTTTGATGCTGTTGATTTATCTGGGATGGAGTATATTCATCTTGATGTTTGGACTGCTGATGTAGAAAAGTTAGAATTATTTCTTATTCAAACAGCAATTCCACAAGAGACACCAATTGTGGTTGATCTTGTTGCTGATCAGTGGAATAGCATAGATATTCCATTATCCTCTTACACTGACTTAGGTCAAGCAATCACTGCTATTGATCAACTTAAGTATGTTGGAACACCATGGGGTGGTGGTTCAGTATTCGTTGATAATGTATATTTTTACAAAGCTTCTGAGGTTAAACTTCCAATTAGATTTAATCAAGAAGAAAAATTTGCTGGTGTTGGTGGAGCTTCTGTAGAACTTTCAACTGATCCAGATGATGCAACTAACAATACTGCTAAAGTTACTAATGGTGGAAACGATTGGGAAACTGCAGAAATTATGTTAGATGTTCCTATCAGTATTACATCTGGAGGAGACAATAAATTCTCAGTTAGAATTTACTCACCAGATGATGCTGCTCATTCTCTAATGATGAAATTAGAGGAGAGTGGAGAAAACGAGTATATTGAATTAGCTCAACCTTTCCAAGGTGCAGGGTGGAATACAGTACATTTTGATTTCTCAACAATTACAGCTCAAGCGTGGCCTAATCCGGGTGCAGTATGGGATGGTAATGCTGATTTCAAAAAATTAGTATTCTTTATTGATGGTGGTTCGTCTACACCTGGTGTTTACCATCTTGACGATATTGCTTTAAACAGTTCATTATATGGATTACCAATTTATTTCAATGACGCTACTCTTCCATTTGCTGGTGTAGGTGGTGCTGCTTTTGAAATGTCGACTGATCCAGATGACGCTTCAAACAATACAGGAAAACTTACTAACGGTGGTAACGACTGGGAAACTGCTGAACTAATTGTTGAAAGACCTATTAGTATAGTAAGTGGTGCTGACAACAGTTTCTTTGTTGATATTTATTCTCCAGACGATGCTGCTCATACACTTATGATGAAACTTGAGCAAAGTGGAGATAATGAATTTATTGAATTAGCCAAACCTTTCCAAGGTGCTGGATGGAACAGAGTTCATTTTGACTTCTCTACAGTTACTGCACAGGCATGGCCTAATCCGGGTGCAGTATGGGATGGTAATGCTGATTTCAAAAAATTAGTATTCTTTGTTGATGGAGGTTCGTCCACACCTGGTGTTTATCATTTTGATAACATAGTTAAAAGACCAGCTGTAGCTCTTCCACTTACGTTCAGTGTTGATACTCCTGTTGAAGGAGTTGGTGGTGCTTCTTTTGCAATGGGTGTTGATCCAACAGATTCATCCAATGGAACAGGTGTTCTAACTAACGGTGGTCAAGATTGGGAAACTTTTGAATTAACTTTAGACGTTCCAATTAGTATTACATCAACAGGTACAAATGTATATTCTGTTAGAATACACTCGCCAGATGCTGCTGCTCATACTTTAATGATGAAATTACAAGGTTCACCTGATGATGAGTATATCGAATTAGCTAAACCTTTCGAAGGTGCAGGATGGCATACAGTTACATTTGATTTCTCTACAATTACAGCTCAAGCATGGCCTAGACCAGGTGAAGCATGGGATGGAAATGCAGACTTTTCAAGACTAGTGTTCTTTGTTGATGGTGGATCTAAAACCACTGGTGATTTCCACTTTGATGACATTAAAAAGAACTAATAAATTTAAAACGATAAAAAATGAAAAATATTAATTTATTACTTAAAACAATTCTAGCTTTAGTTGTTTTCACGTTTGTTAGTTGTGAAGATGAAGAATATAAGCTAGGTGAAATTAAAGCTCCTTCTAATGTTGAGATTACTGCTCAAATTGTAGGTGCTGATGCAGACAATCCTGGAGGTGACGGAACTGGAGTTGTTCACTTCGAAGCAAAAGGAGGTGATGTAATCACTTGGAAGTTTGTAGAAAATGGGGTTGAAAGAATGGTGCCCTCTGGTAAAACCACTTATGCCTTTAGTAATTTAGGGTTAAACACTTACACTGTAAGTGCGATAGCCATTGGTGCTGGAGGTTCAACTACTTCTGCGGCTATTAACGTTGAGGTTTTAGCTACTTACAGTCCACCTGCTGATTTAATAGCACAGTTAACTACTGGAACTTGGAGAGTTCCGATTCCTGATGGAGGTCATATGGGTGTAGGTCCTAATGACGCTACAACAGGAGTATGGTGGACAGCTGGTGCTGGAGATAAATCAACAACTGGGATGAAAGATGATTTATATACTTTCCATGCTGATGGTACTTTCACTTTCGATGTTGGTGCTGACTTTGAAATTTTCGGTAAAGGTCACGCTCTAGAAACTGATTTCGGTTCATTAAGAGATCAAGAGCCAGATGGTAATAACGATGTTGAAAATTTCCCTGTAACTCAGGAAGATGTTGACAAGATCTCAGGTACTTGGTACATTACTGCTCCAGGTGGAGTTGAAACTATCAATTTTTCAGGTCTTGGCTTCGTTGGTTTCTATGTTCAATCTCATGCTTATGAAATTTTAGATAGATCAGATCCTAATTCTTGGAAATTAAAGAACTATTATGCACACGAAAATAATGCTTGGTTCTGGACTATTACTAACAAAGAATAATTTTGTTTAATTCAAAAAAACCTGAGTAATTTGTATTGCTCAGGTTTTTTTTTACAATTTAAATATGCAATTAAGTAGAAGATTTAGCTTTTTATTACATTTTGGTTTAATTTTTTCATCATTACTAATTTTTAGTTGTGGTGGAGGTGGAGTTGAAGATAATGGAGGCTCCTCTGGTGGTGGAGGTCCTGTGGATCCACCAAAAGAAATTATTCCATCTAATTTAAGTTTGAACGTAACTATTATTGGACAAGATTCTGATAATCCAAATGGAGATGGCTCGGGAAAAGTTAGGTTTTCTGCATCTGCTACAAATGCTGTTTCTTACAGCTACAGATTTGGGACAGGTGATCTTCAAAGTTCTACAAGTTCTGTTGAATATACTTACACTGATACTGGCACAAAAACTTACAATGTTACAGTACTAGCATACTCTTCTACCAATCACTTCGTTAGTGTATCTAAATCTATTACAGTATACGTTAAAGCTGTTTCTGATATAACTTTACTTGAACTTTTAGCAGGTTCATCTTCAAAAACCTGGAAAATTAATGCAGCTCAAGATGCACATTTCTCAAATGGCTCAGTTGATAAAAATTATCCTACTTGGTGGGAAGCTTACTCATTTTCTAAATCTGATTCAGGATTTTATGATGATGAGCACACTTTTAATGTAAATGGAACATATACTCATAAAACCAATAATACCGTTTTTGGAAAGGGGGTTTATCTAAATTCTGATTTTGGTACAAATTCATCCACAAACAGTGATGGTGATATTGAAAATTATCCTTTAGATAATTATGAGACTACTTTCTCAGCCAAAAAAGAAGATGGAGTAGATAAGATAGAGATTAATGATAAAGGGTTTTTAGGTTTCTATACTGGTACTCATAGCTATACTATTGAATGCTCTGATGAAAGTAATATACTAATTAGAACTGTTGATGATCAGGATAGGGCTTGGTACTTGTGGCTTACCTCGAAAACTGTTTCTGAAACACCTTCAAAAGATCAATTTACAAATTTAATTTGGTCTGATGAATTTGAATATACTGGAGCTATTGATTCTGACAAATGGTCTCATGAAGTTAGAGAACAATGGTATAATAATGAAGTCCAATCTACCACTAATTCATTAGAAAATTCTAAAGTAGAGGACGGAAAATTAAAAATTACAGCAATAAAAAAAGCAAATGGAGATTATACTTCTGCTCGAATACGAACCTATAAAAAGTTAGATTTTACCTACGGAAGAATTGATGTTAAAGCTAAAATGCCCTCAAAAACTAATGGTGTGTGGCCTGCAATTTGGTTGCTAGGATCTAACTATGAGAGTATCGACTGGCCTGCTTGTGGTGAAATGGACATTCAAGAGTATGCTCATACAAATAATTTCAACGTTCAATCTACTGTACATCAACCAGATGGTTATGCTGGTCAAGGAGACTCTAATGTCACCTATGATTACAACGATATAGATGAGAAATATCATGTATACTCTTTAGTATGGACAAAAGAAGCTTTAACATTTTATGTTGATGACAAACCTCACCATATTGTTGGAAATTCCTGCGCATTACCTTTTAATTGGGATTTCTATCTAATTCTCAATTTTGCAATGGGAGGTGATATGGGCGGAGACATAGATTCAGGTTTTAAAAGTGAAACTATGGAAGTTGATTACGTAAGAGTATATCAATAATTAATCATTTATTACTAACTTTTTTTAAATGTTAAAATCGCTTATTTATTTGACGATTTACATTAAAGAAAGTATTTTTATAAGTAATTGAAAATCAACTTTTAATTAAATAAAAAATCCTTAATACCGTTTCATAAATCTCTTAAAATCATGAAGAAACTTTTTGCATTAATTTTTCTTTTATTAATTAATTTTTCTTTTTCACAAGGACTTAAAACTAGCGGAAAAAAAATAGTTGATAAATTTGGAAATGAGGTTCTTCTACGAGGAATGGGACCTGGCGGATGGCTTGTGATGGAAGGCTACATGAATCAATCTGCCGGAATTGCTGGTCCCCAACACGAAATTAAGAACAAGCTTATTGAACTTATGGGTGAGGAAAAAACTGAAACTTTTTTTAAGGAGTGGAGAAAAAATCATTTTACAAAAAGAGATGTTGATTCT
>Ga0255755_1003340_pt1 | contig 12388 bp, 11 predicted proteins | sample 011ome_18_FD_179955 | JGI IMG/M metagenome (GOLD analysis project Ga0255755, IMG submission 179955) | Coastal salt marsh microbial communities from the Groves Creek Marsh, Skidaway Island, Georgia - 011501BT metaG (version 2) | ecosystem: Environmental > Aquatic > Marine > Intertidal zone > Salt...
TTTGTTTTAACAAAGCAATTGCTTCTAAGCTCTGTGGTATAGGGATCCATTCGTTTGGATTCTTTATGTAGTTGGCACTATCTTCATTAATAACACCATCGCGATCAAGAATAACTATTTTCATTATGTAGAGAGTTTAGATATATCTGCGACTCTGTTCAATACTTGATGGAGCATACGTAGCATGTTGTGCCGGTTCTTTTTTAATTCTGCATCCTCAGCATTCACCATAACCTTATCAAAAAAATCATCAATGGGACTCTTGAGTTGGACAAGTTTTGCAAGAGCGTCGATATATTTTTGACTACCAACATCTTCTCTTACATCCTTATCAAGTTTTAAAAGTAATACATAAAGTTTTTCCTCAACATCTTCGATAAAAAGTTTTTGATTTATTGTTAAATCATCATCAAACGAATACTTCTTGATGATATTGCCTACCCGTTTATTAGATGCAGCTAAATGGCTAGCATCTTCAAGTTTTGAAAAAGTTTGAATTGCTAATAGTTTATCAATAATTGTATTAAACTCATCAGGCAAGTCAGTAGTTACCGCATCTACTTCTTGGGCAGTAAATTTTTGCTCGCGCAAGAAATTAATTAATCTATCTTTTAAAAAAGTTAAAAGGTCATCAAAATTTTTGTTGTTTGAGGAAAAGTGTTTAATTGCCCCAATAATTTTTAGCGGCAAGTTTTTTTCTATTAAAATTCTGATGATTCCAATAGCAGTTCGTCTTAATGCAAATGGGTCTTTATCTCCCGTTGGGATTTCTCCAATGGAAAAAAGACTGGTTAAGGTTTCAATTTTATCTGCCAGTGATAAGCCTAATCCCAATGAATTTCTTGGGAGATTATCACCAGAAAATTTGGGGCAATAATGATCCTCTATGGCTTCACAAAATATTTTATCTTCGCCGTCATATTTGGCATAATAATTTCCCATAACTCCCTGTAATTCTGGAAATTCACCGACCATGAGACTTGATAAGTCTGCTTTTGATGCAAGAGCAAGTTTTTCAAAATCAACTTTATTATTGAATTGAAGTTCATGGTCAATGTAGCTATGAATTTTTGCTACCCTAAGTGCGCGATCATGCTGTGTACCTAATTTATTATGGTAAGTAACATGCTGTAATTTTTTTGCAAGCACAGAGAGTGATTCTTGTTTATCTTTTTCGAAAAAGAATTCTGCATCAGCAAGTCTTGGTCGTATAACCTTTTCATTTCCCTCAACAATATAATCAATTTTTCTAGGAGATAAATTAGCCACAATGACAAAAAGATTTGTCATGTTATTATCGGCATCAAGAATTGGAAAATATTTTTGATTTGATTTCATCGTTAACTCGAGGCATTGATGAGGTATTGTAAGAAATTTTTGATCGAATTTTCCTATTAAGATGTTTGGCATCTCAACAAGCGCTGTAACCTCATTTAGAAGATCATCATCATCTTTTATCTGGTATTTTTTGCCTAGAGCTTTTAAGTTAGCTTGAATATTCTGCCAAATTTTATTTTTTCTTTTGTCAAAATTAACTATTACATTTCCTTTTTCTAGGATTTCTGTCTCATATTGATCTGCGTTAGATATCTTTATTCTTTCCTTTGTTGATTCAAACCGATGACCCATTGTCGTGTCAGTTGATCTTAAACCAAGCACCATAATCTCAAGTGGTTTATTACCATAAAGCGTTAGGATATTTTTTGCTGGCCGGACAAAATTAACGGTAGTCCAACCATCTTCTAATTGGTAACTCATTGTTTTTGCTATGGGCAACTTATTAATACTGTCCTCAATTACGCTCTCAATAATATCCTCAAGTTTATAACCCTCAAATTTTTTCTCAAGATATAAGATTTCCTGATTTGATTCTACTAATGTTTTTAGTTGGCTTGTAATTGATTCATCTTCACCTAAAGCATTCAATTTTTTAAGTAAAGGTGGCGTAATTGAATTATTACTATCGAAGCCCACTTTTTTTGGCATTAATTTAATTAATTTTAGTTCTGAGTCAGCTTGTTCTAACACCCCATGGATAATGACCGCTAAGCGACGAGGGGTGGAAAACGTATCATATTTGATGCTTTCAGTTAAATTATATTCGTGAAGTTTTTTTGCGATATGGCTACCAAAATGTTCACTTAATATTTTCTGAGAGCTGGGAGGTAATTCTTCTGTCAAGATCTCGATGAGAAAATTATTTTTTTTCATTTTTATCCATTATATTTATTGTCTCTTGCGCGTGAATTTTGTTTGCAAGAGGAAAGCCAATTTTTTTTCTACTATCAAGATATGCGTGAGCTACTTTTCTAGAGAGTGTTCTTATTCTCCCAATGTAATCTGCCCTTTCTGTGACACTTATTACTCCTCTAGCATCAAGAAGATTAAATATGTGAGCGGCTTTTAAAACTTGCTCGTAAGCTGGAAGGGCTAGATGCTGATCAACTAAAAGCGAAACTTGTTTTTCATGGGAATTGAAGGCAAGCAACAAAAAATCAGGATCACTAAACTCGAAATTATATGCACTTTGCTCTACCTCGTTTTGAAAAAAAACATCACCGTAGGTTAAATTCTTTGTCCATTGAATATCATAAATACTCTCAACCCCTTGAATGTACATTGCCAACCGTTCAATACCATAAGTAATTTCCCCTGTAATCGGTTTACATGCAATGCCGCCAACTTGCTGAAAATAGGTAAATTGGGTTATTTCCATACCGTTGAGCCATACTTCCCAACCCAGCCCCCATGCACCTAAGGTTGGGTTTTCCCAATTGTCCTCAACCAACCTGACATCGTTTTCTTTCAAATTAAAGCCTAATGCGTTTAGGGATTCCATATATAAATCAACAATATTCTCCGGTGAAGGCTTCAGAACAACTTGAAATTGATAGTAATGCTGTAATCGATTAGGATTTTCGCCATAGCGACCATCTTTTGGTCTTCTGCTCGGTTGAACGTAGGCAGCTCGCCACGGTTCAGGTCCAAGTGAACGAAGAAAAGTGGCGGTATGCGATGTTCCAGCTCCAACTTCCATATCATATGGCTGAATAATGGCACAATTATGATTTGACCAAAATTGCTGAAGTTTTGAGATTATCTCTTGAAAAGTGAGTTTCATTATTTATGATTTAATAATTAATCGTGCATTTTACTGGTTTTTTAAAAGACATTAAAGTTTAGTTTTACCCCGGAGTCCAACAAGCACTCCCAAGATTGATATAATAATTATTAAATAATTACCATATTGGGCGTAAGGGGTTAATCCTTTAAACCCTTGCGCATCTCCCTCTAATAGCCCCTCGGTAAAATGTGGAAGTTGGGAGATGACTGTTCCGTCATTATTTATTATTGCAGTTGCTCCTGTGTTAGTGGCTCTTAACATCATTCGACCAGTCTCTATTGCCCTAGCTTGAGAGATTTGTAAGTGTTGATAGGCGGCATTGGATTGCCCGTACCAAGCATCATTACTTATATTAATAAGTATAGTTGCGTTTGGTAGCGATCTAATAATCTCGTTGCCAAAAACATCTTCGTAACAAATATTTGGGGCTAATTGGTTATTTTTGAAATTAAATAATTCTTGCTTTTCCGACCCACGGGACAAGTCATTAAAGGGAATTTGCAGCCACTCATCATAAATAAAACCAATAAATTCACGAAGCGGAATGAATTCACCAAACGGGACTAAGTGATGTTTATGATAAACCCTTGTTTTATCATCATCTAAAAAAATTGCACTATTGTAGTAATTAGAATTTTCATTATAAATGGCACCTAAAATAATTTTTGAGCCATCAACCTTTATTTTCTCCTGAAGGCTCAAAAGAAAATTTTGTGGAATTTTTTGGTATACGAGTGGCACCGAAGTCTCCGGCAGAATAATTAATTCTCCATTGGATTTAGATATTAAATCTAGATATTTTTCTAGACTTAATTGGATGGAGCTTTTATCCCATTTAATTGACTGATCGATATTCCCTTGAATAAGGCTTACCTTAATGGGGTTACCAACCGGTTCCGTCCAGTTGATTTTTTTAAGAAAAATCCCACCAACCCAAATTAGTAAAAGTATTATTAAAATTGTGACGTTCTTATACCAATTCCTCGTAAAACATTGAAGCATTAAAGTTACCGTTAAAATTAATAAGAAGCTAACACCATGAATACCAAGAATAGGTAAAAATCCAGCTAAGGAGCCGTTTGGAATTTGACTGTAACCTAATGAAAGCCATGGAAATCCAGTAAAGATAAAGCTTCTAATCCACTCAAAGATAGTAAATGATGATGCTACGAAGATCGCTGAGGGGATATTATTTTTATAAAAATTTAAAGGTAAAAAAAATAAGGAGAGAAAAATACATAAAGTTATTGTTGATAAAATTGCGCCAACATATGGCATTTGACCAAAGGTATTAAGAGCAATTGTAATCCAGTGGATCCCAAAGAAAAAAAACCCAAATCCAAAAAATATGACTAATTTTGTATTTTGTGTTTTGTTTAATAAAAGTAAACCAGCGAAGGGGATGAGTATTAACGGAAAATAGTAGTATGGGGCAAAAGCAAAGCAGGATATAGCACCTAAGAGAAAGGCAAAAATCTTTTGCAGATGTTGAGATGTTTTATTAGATAAAGGGAGCATGCATAAGATTGTACATGCTGATTAAATTGCTTGAAACTAGATCATCTTGTCGTTATTTTTTGGGACCTCATATTTGTTACCTTCGAAATTAGAATTTTCATCCACTTCATTCATAAAGACAACAGACTCAACATATCCGTCAATGATATCAAGCTCAGTCGTAGGAAAGTAGTTACCAGCATCGTCCGTGTTTAGATTGTGATAATACCAAGTACTGGCAATAACGTCATTTGAGGATTTCATACGTATATCAATTTTTTTGGCTGGTTCACCCAAAATTGCAACTATCTCATCTGCAGTCACGAGGCCAATAATTTCTACAAAATCGCTGTAAAAAGTAGGGAGCTCTGTCACGAGAGGAGCTGCTTGCTCTATATTATTTTCCTCCTGTGGATTTGCAAAAACTACGTTACTAACTAAAAATAATATCGGTATAAATCTAAACATAGTAACCTCTAAATGATTATTAAGTGTATGAGAAATAGAGATGAGTTAAGTTCATTTATTTTTTTTTCCAAGTTCAGATAAATTAACCTCAGCAAGTAAGGTATGCACTTGTCTGCTGTCAGCTCGAAGGATCTTTATGAGAAAACCATCAAATTCGATTTGATCTTCTCTTTCTGGGAGATAGCCAAATTTATGAGTAACAAGCCCACCAATCGTTGAAAATTCATCATCACTGTAATCAGTGCCGAAATATTCATTGAAATCATCTAATTCAGTGCTCGCCTTAATTCTGTAGAAACCTTCTTTTTCTTCAATAATGTTGTCTTCAGTTTCATCATAGTCATATTCATCTTCGATATCACCCACAATTTGTTCAAGTACATCTTCAATTGTCACCATGCCACATACCCCGCCATATTCATCTACAACAATAGCAATATGATTTCTATTTTTTCGAAATTCTTTTAATAAAACATTGAGTCGCTTCGATTCTGGGATAAAAATTGCCGGCCTTAATCGGTCGCGAAGTTCAAATTCTTCTCCCATGTTGAATCTCAAAAGATCCTTAGCAAGAAGAATACCAATAACGTCGTTAACATTTTCCTCAATAACTGGAAATCTCGAATGAGAGGTCTCGACAACAAATGGAATAAATTCTTCTGGTTTCTTGGAAATATCAATGACATCCATTTGAGATCTGGGAATCATTATTTCACGAACTTGCATTTCAGAAACATTCATGACACCTTCAAGCATCATAAGAGAGTCAGAATCAATAAGATGTTGGTCAAAGGCAAGCTTAAGCACTTCTGATATTTGCTTTTTATCTTTCGGTTTAAATAAAAAACGCTTTAATTTTTTTATTAATCTTGTTTTTTTGTCTTTCATTTAATTTTTGACAAGGTAGGGGTTAGGAATACCAATTTTTTTAAGAATTTTAATCTCCATGGCCTCCATCTTAACAGCATCTGTATTTAATTCATGATCATAACCCAAAAGATGAAGGCAGCCATGAATTATTAAATGCGCGTAATGATCTTCGAGCCTTTTTTTTTGTTCAAGCGCTTCTTGTTTAATTATTTCATGACAAAGAATGATGTCACCTACTAATGGTTTATTTTCAATCAAAAAGGAAAGCACATTAGTCGGTGCGTTGATTTTCCTAAAGTCAGAGTTTAGCTGCTGTGATTCAGCCGACATAACAATACGTATGGTGATAGATGAGGTTTTCTTGAGAAAATAATTCAGCCACGCGAGGACCTTTTTCTTGGGCAGCAGTTTTTTTTTATGAACATTATCTTGAATCGTAAGATGTATTTGTGGGATGTTCATTTAATTATCTTGATATTTTTCATATGCATTAATAATTTTTTGTACCAAAGGATGCCTTACAACATCTTTGGATTTAAATTGAGTGAATTCAATTCCAGCGACATTTCTAAGAATTTTTTGAATTTCTATTAAGCCGCTCAATTGTCCCTTTGGTAAATCTATTTGGGTAATATCACCTGTAATCACTGCTTTGGTCCCAAACCCAATTCGTGTCAAAAACATCTTCATTTGTTCAGGGGTGGTGTTTTGTGCTTCATCAAGAATAATAAAGCTTTGGTTAAGAGTTCGCCCTCTCATGTAGGCGAGTGGTGCTACTTCAAGGATTCCTTTTTCAAATAATTTGGTTACTAAATCATAGCCAGCTAAATCATAAAGGGCATCATAAAGTGGCCTTAAGTATGGATCCACCTTTTGAGCAAGATCCCCTGGTAAAAAACCCAATCTCTCACCAGCTTCAACTGCAGGTCGAACAAGCACAATACGTTTTATTTTTTCACGATTAAGTGCATCCACTGCCGAAGCAACAGCCAAATATGTTTTTCCAGTTCCAGCAGGCCCGATACCAAAGTTGATATCAAAATTTTGAATACGATCAAGATACTTTATTTGATTTTCAGTTCGTCCTTGGATATCGTTTTTCTTTGTTATTAATTGAATATAATTCGAGTTTTCAAAATCAGGTAATTTTTGATATTCAACTAAGCTGAGCTGAATCTCTTCGGGTGTTATAGGACTAATTGATTTTTTATAAAAAGATTGAATCAATTTAGATGCAAGTTTGATTTTTTTTTCTTCTCCATCAAAAATAAAATTTGCACCATTTCTCTTTAATGAAACCTCAAAACCATTTGCAATTTGCTTTAAGTTTTCATCTAAAACGCCACAAAGATTAGCTAGTTTTTTGTTATCACTATCAGGTAAGGTTAAGTTAATCTTCACTTTTTAATACTTCACCCATTAAGTTTTTTCCTAAAAATCCTTTAATCTCAACATCGACCATTTGATTAAACAAATTTTCATCATATTTGATTTCAACTACTCTGTTGTTGTCGGTCTTACCTTTCATGTATCCTTTTTCAAAACTTGAAAGGCTGTCGATTAAAATTCTTTGCTTAGTTCCAATCATTTGATTAGTGTAATTTTTTCCCTGTTGATTGTTTAACGTTTGGAATTCTTTCAGCCTTGCTTCTTTAACTTCCTTTGAAATATTGTCCTTAATGAAAGATGCAGGCGTCCCAGGACGAGCACTATACAAAAAGCTGAAACTATAATCGAAATTAATTTCTTGAAGTATTTGCTTGGTTTGTGCAAATTCTTCATCAGTTTCATTTGGAAAACCAATAATAAAATCCGAGCTTAAAGTTATTTGAGGACAACTTTTTTTTAATTTTCGAATAATCGACTTATATTCTAGAGCAGTATAATTTCTTTTCATTGCAGATAAAACTCTATCTGAGCCAGATTGTATTGGTAAGTGTAAAAATTTGGAGAGCTTATCAATTTGTTTGAAGCAGTCTATTAGACCATCAGTCATTTCATTTGGATGGCTTGTCGTGAATCGTATTCGTTTAACCTCCTCAATTGAGGCAACATATTCCAATAACATAGCAAAATCGGCAATCTTGCCGTCAGACCTTAACCCCCTGTATGCATTTACGTTTTGTCCCAATAAAGTAATTTCCTTTACGCCACTGAGTGTTAACCTAATAATTTCTTCGATAACATCGTCTAGTGGGCGAGATATTTCCTCACCTCGCGTATAGGGAACAACGCAAAAGGAACAATATTTACTGCAGCCCTCCATAATGGAGACAGATGCGCTTGGGCCATTATTTTTTAAAGCAGGCAACTTATCAAATTTCTCAATTTCAGGGAAAGAAATATCTATCTGAGGTATTCCTTGCAGCTCTCTTTGTTTTAACATTTCTGGAAGTCGATGCAGTGTTTGGGGGCCAAAAACCAGATCAACAAAAGGTGATTGTTTGATTATATTCTCGCCTTCTTGACTGGCAACGCAGCCACCGACCGCAATTCTAAGATTTGGATTGACTTCTTTGAGTTTTCTGTAGCGTCCAAGATCGCTATAAACTTTTACTTCGGCTTTTTCACGAATAGAACAGGTATTTAGCACAATAAGATCAGCTTCGTCAGCAGATTGAGTGAGTGATAAATTATTTTCACCTTCAAGGAGCTGCTCAATTTTTTCTGAGTCATACTCGTTCATCTGACAACCAAAAGTTTTTAGGTAAAGTTTTCTTTTCATAGTTAAATTTTTAAATTTTAATCATTATAACTTTTTTACTTAAAAACTAATATCGCATTCTAGGTAATAACCGCGCATTGGAGTAACATTTTGGTATGGATAATTTCCCTATTTTTATTGATTTAAAAGAAAAATCAGTCCTTGTTGTCGGTGCAGGTGATATAGCTTTACGAAAGCTTATATTGCTAGTTAAGGCTGGGAAAAAAATTACGATCATTGCAAAAAATATTTGTCCTGAAATGAAAGAATTAGTTACACAATATTCTTTAGTCTTTCACCGAAGGGAATTCAGAGATACTGATATATTAAATCAAGACCTAGTTATTGCTGCAACAAATGATCAAGAGGTAAACGCCAAAATATCAAAAATTGCTCAAGCGCAAAAAGTACTTGTAAATGTTGTTGATCAGCCCGAATTATGTACTTTTACCATGGGTTCAATTGTTGAACGTGATTCATTGGTTATCGCAATCTCTAGTGCGGGTAAGGCGCCAGTTTTAGTAAGGCTTCTTCGTGAAAAAATTGAGACATTAATTCCTTCTTATTATGCGTTTGCTGTGAACTACGCAGGTGAGGTAAGAAAAGATATTCAAAAAAGGTTTAAATCATTAAAAAAAAGAAGACTCTTTTGGGAAGCCTTTTTTGAAAATGAAACTGTTTTAAAAAAAATACAATTATTAAAAAGACCAAGTTCAGCGTCTTTAAAAAATATTATAAGTGTTTTATCTAAACGGAGAGTCGGGGAGGTATATTTAGTCGGTGCGGGACCTGGAGAAAGAGATTTACTAACACTCAGAGCGCTTCATTTAATGCAAAAATGTGATGTCTGTATTTACGATAATTTGGTTTCAAAAGAGATTCTCGAATTAGTGAGGAGGGACGCAGATAAAATTTATGCAGGTAAAAAAAGAGATCAACATACTATTGAGCAGCACAAAATAAACGAATTGTTAATTCAATATGCAAAGGAGGGTAAGTCAGTTCTGCGACTCAAAGGTGGCGACCCATTTATCTTTGGACGAGGAGGTGAAGAGATTGAAAGCTTATTAAAAAATAATATTAGTTTTCAAGTAGTACCTGGCATCACTGCAGCTAATGGCATTTCGGCTTATTCAGGTATACCCTTAACGCATAGGGATTATGCTCAGAGTTGTTTATTTTTAACAGGACATCTTAAAGAGGGGGTCTTGAAATTTGATTGGCCAAAACTTATTACAGAACAACAGACATTGGTTGTATATATGGGTTTATTAAGTCTGCCAGAATTTATTTTACAATTAGTAAAACACGGGATGGCAAAATCTACCCCTATAGCAGTTATCGAAAGCGGTACATTAAAAAAACAAAAAGTTATAACTGGTGAGTTGAGAAATATCGTCAAAAAAATTCATTTAGCAGAAATTAAATCCCCAGCACTTATCATTATTGGTGAAGTAGTCAAATTAAGAACTAAATTAAAGTGGTTTTCCTAGCCTAGATTTAATGGAATAGTGATCTTGGCTTCAAGACCTCCCTTTTTTAAATTTATGAGTTCGAGTTTACCTGAATGTGCTTTTGCGATTCGATCAGCTATAGACAGACCTAGTCCACTTCCACCAATATTTCCCCTTGCCTCATCAACCCGCTCAAAAGGCTTTAATAGCCTTAATTTTTGATTCTCAGGAATGCCAGGACCATCATCAATAATGCTTACTGAAAAACTTTCTTCAAGTAATGTCGCATGAACTTCAACGCCCCCATTTGAATAAAAGAAAGCGTTATTAATTAAGTTATCAAGGCATCGCTGAAAAGCTGACACCCTTAAATCAATAAATAGGTTTTTAGGAATAGTTGATCTTATATTTTTTTTTCTAAGTTTAAAATGTTGCCCCATCCTTGAATGCTTTTGTTGTATTTCTTTTAAAAATTTACCTAAGTTCACAGCTACAATCGGCTCATCTTCGAATCCGCGTGCAAAATCAAGAAATTGATTAATAATTTCATTTATCTCTTTGATATCCTGCTCCATACTCTCTTTGATGTCATTTGATTGGCTAGGAAGCATCTCTGAAGCAATCCTGAGTCTCGTCAGTGGAGTACGAATATCATGCGACACACTCGCTAGTAAAAATCTTCTTTCTTCTGAAATTCTAGACAAATTTTCCGACATCTCATTAAATGCTTCACTCACCTCTCTAAATTCAACAACATTATCGATAGGTAATAAATCTACCTTGCCCCCTCGTTTAATTTGTTCTGCAGCACGACTTAATCTATTGAGTGGCATACTAATACGCCTTGTTGAAATATATGCCCCTACTAGGGCGATAGTGAAAATGACAACTCCCCAGCCGATCCAATGCCATGGAAAAGGTCGGTCAATGAGAGTACGCGGCATGACTAGCCAAAATAATTCAGAGTCGATTTCGAAGCTTACCCATATACCAGGAATGTCATAATGATTCACTGTAATGAACGTACCTGTCGGTAGCCTTTTTTTAATATTTTCAACAACAAGCTTTAAGAAGGGGTCATCAGGAATAGGCTCTAGAGGCTCAAAATAGTTAGCAGGATAAATACTTACATCACCCATTCCAGATAATTCAGAGAGTAATTTAAGCCTTTTATTGCTTGCGGCAGCCTCAATCGAAGCTTTTGTGAAGTTAACAACTGTGCTGATTTCAGTTGCTAATGCCTGTGCCCTCATATCCCTTTCAAAATAATCAAAAATTTTTATAGAGGCGATTTGGGCGACTAATAAGAGTGCTGATATAAGTAAAATAAAACGTGCCAGAAGTGTTTGAGGAAGAAATTTCAAATCCTAGCCCCCATCTGGATTAAAGATATAACCATATCCCCATTTTGTCTGTAAAAATTTTGGTTTATTAGGATCCTGTTCAATAATCTTTCTTAATCTTGAAATTTGTACGTCAATACTTCTATCAAAAACATCAAGCTCTTTGCCTTTGGCAAGCTGCATTAATTGATCACGAGATAGTGGTTGTTTTGGGCGCTCAGTAAAAACTCTCAATAAATCATACTCTCCCGTAGTAATTGATATTTCGGCACCATTTTTTGTTAAACTGCGATTTTTTATATCAAAGATAAAAGCACCAAATTTGGTAGATTCGACCATATCTTTTTTGTCAGATATAGTGGTTTGTCTTCTCAGGATTGCGTTTATTCTTGCGAGTAATTCTCTTGGGTTAAAAGGTTTAGGAAGATAATCATCTGCCCCCATTTCTAATCCAACAATACGGTCTACCTCATCCCCTTTCGCTGTCAACATAATTATTGGAATCGCAATATTATTTACACGAAGTCGCTGACATATGGAAAGACCAGATTCCTCAGGCATCATCAAGTCAAGGACAATGAGTGATATCTTTTTCATCTCTAATACTTTATCGAGCGCTTTTCCACTCTCAGCTGTACAGACTTGAAGACCCTGATCTCTTAAGTACTTTGCAGTTAAATCACGAATCTTCGGATCATCATCGACCAACACGATTTCTTGCTTCATTTTTTCACTCATTTCATTGAACTCTAAACAATTATAATGCTCATCTTAACAAGAATTGATGTAACAATTCATTTACAAATTCCTATTTTTTTGTAATATTACATTTACAAATTATTAGGATACTGTGTAACCGTTAGTAAAAGTGTAATATTAATGCATTTAAAACTATATTCTTTAATGTTTTTTCTTTTTTCGCTCATAA
>Ga0255755_1003350_pt1 | contig 12368 bp, 13 predicted proteins | sample 011ome_18_FD_179955 | JGI IMG/M metagenome (GOLD analysis project Ga0255755, IMG submission 179955) | Coastal salt marsh microbial communities from the Groves Creek Marsh, Skidaway Island, Georgia - 011501BT metaG (version 2) | ecosystem: Environmental > Aquatic > Marine > Intertidal zone > Salt...
CATCTCCAAAAATTATTTCCTCAGCCACTCTTCCACCCATTGCTATAGCTAATTGAGCATGTAGCTGTTCTCTTGTTTGTGAAAGCTCATCTCTTTCAGGTAATTGCATCACCATACCTAACGCTCTTCCTCTTGGAATAATTGTAGCTTTATGTATAGGGTAAGCTGCACTCTCATTTATAGTTACTATTGCATGGCCAGCTTCATGATAAGCTGTCAAAGTTTTTTCTTCCTCTGTCATAACCATAGATCTTCTCTCAGATCCCATCATTACTTTATCTTTTGCCTCTTCGAACTCGTTCAATGTAACTATTCTTTTATTTTTTCTAGCTGCTAATAATGCAGCTTCATTTACTAAATTGGCTAAATCAGCACCTGAAAATCCTGGAGTGCCTCTTGCGATAGTTCTTAAATTGACATCTGGTGCCATCTTTATTTTTTTTACATGCACTTTTAATATTTTCTCTCTTCCAATAATATCTGGGTTTGAGACAACTACTTGTCTATCAAATCTTCCTGGTCTTAATAAAGCAGGATCAAGTACATCGGGTCTATTTGTTGCTGCAATGATAATTACACCCTCGTTAGTATCAAATCCGTCCATTTCAACTAACAACTGGTTTAATGTTTGCTCTCTTTCATCATTACCACCTCCCAAACCAGCTCCTCTACTTCTTCCTACTGCATCAATTTCATCTATAAAAATTATACAAGGAGAATTTTTCTTTCCTTGTTCAAACATATCTCTAACTCTTGATGCTCCTACACCAACAAACATCTCAACAAAGTCAGATCCGGAAATAGTAAAGAAAGGCACTCCAGCTTCACCAGCAATTGCTCTAGCTAATAATGTTTTACCTGTACCTGGAGGACCCACTAGCAATGCACCTCTAGGAATTTTTCCACCAAGTCTGCTAAATTTTTTAGGGTCTTTTAAAAACTCAACAATTTCCTCGACTTCTTCTTTTGCCTCTTCTACTCCTGCAACATCATTAAAAGTTACTTTACCTTTTAATTCATTCATCATTTTAGCTTTGGATCTACCAAAACCCATTGCACCACCTTTACCACCTTGCATTTGACGCATGAAAAAAATCCAAACAGCAATTAGTAATAACATTGGAAACCACGATAAAAGTACACCAAATAATGAAGGCATTTTTTCTTCAATAGGAGCAGCGGAAATACTCACGCCTTTATCTGATAATTTTTCAATCAAATTTGGATCATTTGGAGCATATGTAGAAAAACTATTTCCATTTGAATATACACCTTTTATATTATTACCTTGAATTTCTACTTTTAAAATTTCTCCGTTATCAACTGATGTTAAGAATTCTGAAAATATAATTTGATTTCCACCTCTAATATTGGACTGAGGATTTTTGAACATATTATAAAGTCCAATAGTCAAAAAAACTATTATAGCCCACATAGCTAAATTTTTTAAATTCATAGGATTAAGATAAGAATTATTCTAAATTAAACAAGAGTGAATATTAGTATTCTTTAGCAATTATTACAGTCTGATTTACCTTTTTAATAATGCAATTTGCCAAAGTTTCCTTTTTAAAAGCCCTCTTTTGAATTAATTGAAGAATATAATCAATTTTCTTTCCTCTAGGAGAAAAATAATTTCCTCCTATATTTTTTAAAGAGTCTGAAAAAGATCTAAAAACAACCTCATAAGGAGTTTTAAAGAATGCTTCATTTAAAATTAATCTTTTATTTTTTTTATCAAAATACGAATTTTGTTTTTTATTTTGCTCAGTATAAAATTTAATAACTTGATCTGAACTTTTCAAATTTTTTAAGGTCAAAGATAATTTATCATTTTTGAGACCATTATTTTTAAACTTTTCAATTATTTTTCTGACTTTTATTCTTGTAAAATTAATGTTTTCATTTGATGGATCTTTAACAAAAAAATTAAAAACATGATTTGAAATATATTCCAATTGTTTTTTTTCAAATTCAAGCAGTGGTCTGATTAAGGTTATCTCATTAATGGTTGTTTTTTTTTCAAGAGAAACTAACCCTCTTAAGCCGCTACCTCTTATCATTCTTATAAAAAAGTTTTCAATCAAATCTTCTGAATGATGTCCCAAAATCAAATTTGAAATTTTTGAACTTTTGCATTCTGAAAATAATAATTTATACCTTTTTTTTCTTGCTAAAGATTGAATATTGCTCGAAGGTTTTTTTCCTCTCCAGGTAAGTATTTCAAGATTAATAGCAAAATTTCGTAAAATTTTTTTTACTTTTTTGGCCTCTAATTCAGATTCTCTTCTTAACCTGTGATCAACAATAAAATATTTGCAGATTAAATTATATTTAAGTGCAAAAATCTTAGTAAGAAAAGCTAAAGCAAGACTGTCTGGACCTCCTGATATGGCTACAGCAAAATTTTCTTTAATTTGAAAATTTTTTTCAAATTTTTTAAATAAATCTTTTATTTTTTTGTTAGATAATTTTAATGCTAAGTTATGAGTTTTGGTTACATTCAAATTTTTGAGACTCATATTTAGCTTTTTGGATAACAGATTGATTTGCTTTTGGATATTGTTTTTCAACACCATTAATCATTTTACATCCTTGATCCTTTTCTCCAATTTGCACCATCGAAACTCCTAGTTTAAGTAAATTTACTGGAGCTTTTTCACCCTGTGGATATTTTTGATATCCCTCTAAATAAGCTGCTGCTGCATCTGTATATAATTGTCTAATTCTAAAAGTTTCAGCATACCAATATTGAGCGTTACCAGCTAACTGATGCTCTGGATTGGATACAACAAATTCTCTGAAGGCTCTTTCTGCTGTTGGATAATCCCCAACTTTTAAGAAACTAGTTGCAAATTCATATTGCTTATCTGGAGATTCATTGGGCAAAATTTTTTCCTCTGCCTGAAAAGTTTCAGTAACTATAGAAGCAGTCGTTTCGACTGACTCAATTTTTTGAGATGTTTCATTTGATGCTGTATCTTTATATGATATGGAACCTAAATCTTGTGGTGTTGACGAGCCAGGCAAAATATTTTCCTGAGTTGTATTCTTTGTAATTTTTTTTATTCCTTCACCAGAATTCATAGCCGTTTCTATATCTTGAAATCTAATTTGATTGTCTGCTTGAACTTTTGATAACCTATTAGATAATTTATCAAGTTTAAAATTTATTTCTTCAAACTTATTTGTAAGCTGTTGAAATTGATTTTCGATCTCTGAAAGTTTTAATAAATGTCTAGTTAAAACATCTTCTGAGTTATTTTCAAAATTTGACGAAGTTGATGTGTTATTATTAAGTTCTATTGAACCTGAATAAACTGCTTTTTCCAATGTCTTTATATCTTTTTGAATTAATTCTAGTGTTTCATAAATATTATGGTTATCAGCTAATAAACTTTGCGCCCCAAAAAAATTTAATAAGATTAATGATTTAATTAAAAATAACTTTTTAAGTCTCATTACATTTAGTTATGTTTATAATGATGGCAAAAAAAAGACCCCTTAACCTAACTTGGTGTAAGGGGTCTTAAAATTTTAAGAAATATTTATTAATTTGCTTTAACCGTAACGGCTCTTCTATTTTTTGACCAGGCTAGTGGGTTAGATCCTGAGTCAACTGGTCTCTCTTTACCATAACTTAGAACAGAGATTCTGTCAGAAGAAATACCGTAGGTCATTAGGTAATCTTTAGCAGCATTTGCTCTTCTTTCTCCTAACGCTAAGTTATATTCTCTTGTACCTCTTTCGTCAGCATGACCTTCAAGTACCACTGTTACATCTGAATTTTTTCTTAACCATGCAGCTTGTTTTCTTAAAGTCTCTCTTGAAGCAGTCGTTAAAACTGACTCATTCGTTGCAAAGAAAACTCTATCTGGAACACCTGATGCTAAATATTCAACTGTATCTGTTCCTGTGTAAACATCACTCTGCATTTGTCCTGTTGAAACTTTTTTTGTTGCACAAGCACTTAGTGCAAAACAAGCCAACAGAATTAAAAGTGTATTTTTTAAAATTTTGTTTAATTTCATTATTGCTCCTTAATCAATATTTCTAAATCTTAATAATTTCACACCTAACTAGACGTTTCAAGCTTAAAAATCAAGTGTTTTAGGATTAATTAGTTAATAATGATGACCATGATGGGTCAGACCCATCTGATGGTGTTTTTACCATTCTCTCATTATAACCTGTTAAATCAATAGACCATAATTTAGCGGAAAATCCCTCTCCATTAGCATCTGTTTTTGTTTCTCTATAAAAAATTAAAACTCTTCCATTTGGAGACCACGAGGGAGCCTCTTGATAAAAATTTTCTGTTAGCAGTCTTTCGCCAGTTCCATCCGTCCTCATCACACCAATATAAAATTTACCTTTATGTAGTTTTGTAAATGCTATTAAGTCACCCCTAGGAGACCAAACAGGTGTTCCATAAATTCCATTTCCAAAAGAAATTCTCTTAACATTACTGCCGTCAGCTCTCATGACGTATATTTGCTGATAACCACTTCTATCAGAATTAAAACAAATAAACTTTCCATCAGGTGAATATGATGGTGAGGTGTCTATAGAAGGATGATTGGTAATTTTTTCTACAATTCTATTTTCAAGATCCATTGTATAAATATCAGAATTTCCATCCTTAGCAAAACTCATAATAATTTTTTTTCCATCAGGAGAAAAACGTGGTGCAAAAGTCATACCTGGAAAATCTCCCACAACCTCTTGCATGCCAGTTTCAATATCTAAAAGATAAACTCGAGGTAAATTTCTAAAATAAGATAGATATGTTACCATTTGGCTAGTTGGATTAAATCTTGGTGTTAAAACCAATTCATTACCTAAAGTTAAAAATTTATTATTTGCACCATCTTGATCCATTATAGCTAGTTTTTTTATTCTATTGGTTTTTGGTCCTTCCTCGGCTACATAAATAATTCTTGTGTCAAAATATCCTTTTTCACCAGTCAATCTTTCATATACTTTATCAGAAATTATATGACCAACCCTTCTCCAGTTAGTTGGAACAGTTGTAAAAGCAAGAGCCATCATTTCTTTACCAGCTAATACATCCCATAATCTAAATTCTACTCTTAATTTGTCTTCAACATTAGTCACTTTACCTGTAATTAATGCTTGGGCTTTAATTAAATTCCAATCTTCAAATCTAGGTTTTAAGTTTGCAATATCAGGAGCTTGTAAAAAAGCATCTTTATTAAGTGGATTAAACAGTCCTGAGGTTCTTAAATTGTTTTCAACAATCATAGAGATTTCATCACCAATATTTTTTTTCTTAAGTAGTTTTTCAAAACGTTTTTTTGATTCATCATCTATTGATAATGGAGATACTGCTAAAGGAAGTGGGTTTAGATTTCCTCTTGTAATATCTACTTCAATTAAACTGTAAGATTTTATTATTGTTAGTAATAGTATTGAAATTGACAATAAGATAAACTTTAAGCTTTTCATAATTAACCTTCTAACATTTCCCTTGCATCAAAATTTAATTGTAGCTCTTTCCATCTTTCATAACCAGTTGTTGGTACTCTTAAAGGTTGACACAATTTAACAGCTCTAAGTGCACTTTCAGCTAAAACTTTATAAAATCCCTGTCCAGGCCTATTCATTCTAGCATGATCTAAAATTTCAGATTTGCTAACGGATCCATCAGGTTTTAATTCAAGTTTAATTCTCACTAATAAATTTTCATTATAAGGTAAACCAAGTGGAATACTCCAACAACCAAAAATCTGCGCTTTTAATGCGTCTTCTTCACTTAAAGTAAGTCCTGTATTTTCAAAATTTTTAACCTGATCTTGAGTAACTTGGTCTGTCTTATTTACCTCTAAAGCTGTTTCCTCTTTAGATTTATCTATTAATGCAGCAATATTATTAGGATCAAATAATTCTTCTTTTTCAAACTCAGATACTTGTTTTACTTCATTATCAACTTTCTCTGGATTTTGAGTATCATCTTTTACTTTCTCAACCTTTTTTACATTTTCTTCTGGCATTGGAACAGAATCTGGTTTTTTCTTCTTAACTTTCTTGGGAGGGGCTTGCTCAGAAACTAATTTCTTCTCTTTTTCCTTAACTTTCTCAATAATTTTCTTAGCTTTTGGAGCAAAAGGTATATTAGTTTTCTCTGTGATTTGAATTAGTTCAACAGAAACTATTGGGGGTAAATCAATTGCTTTTTTAGATAAAAACGGAAGACTAATTGCTGTTAAAATTATTATGAATAAATGAAAAACAGAAGATAAGATTATGCTTCTATTCATTAAATTATTACCTCTCTTTATAAGGCTCTGAAATCAACGCTACTTTAGTGAAACCGGATCCTGAAAGAAGTCCCATGATTTCTAAAACTCTTCCATAATTTATTGTTTTATCACCTCTAACATAAATACGAGTATCTGTTCTATTTTTAGATACAGCCAGAACTTTAGCTATTATCTTTTCATACTCAACTTTAGACTCTTGAATAAAAATTTCTCCTTTTGAATTTATAGTCAAAGTTAGTGGCTCTTGTTCTTCTGGTAATGAGTCTGCAGAACTCTCTGGCAAATCAACCTGAACACCAACAGTTAATAGGGGAGCTGTAACCATAAAAATAATTAATAAAACTAACATCACATCTACAAATGGTGTTACATTAATCTCACTCATTGGTTCTTTTGATGAACGATTAAATTTAAAAGCCATTTGGTAAACTAAATAATTGATAGAAATCTTTTTGAGAAACTTTCTAATTTTTGAGAGTATTTTCTACTATCATTATTAAATCTATTATAAGCAACAACTGCAGGTATTGCTGCTAGTAATCCAAGCGCTGTTGCAAATAACGCTTCTGCTATTCCAGGTGCAACAATTGCAAGACTGGTATTTCTGGATATCGCTATGGATTGAAAAGAATTCATGATCCCCCATACAGTTCCAAATAAACCTATGAAGGGAGCTGTTGATCCAACTGTTGCCAAAAAAGTAAAACCTTTTTCAATTTTAGAAATTTGTTTTTCAATTCCAACTTCTAAAATTCCACCCATTTTTTCTACTAAATTTGTTTTTGATTTAGATTTAAGTAAACCTTGCATAGATTCTTTAAATAAAGCCGCCATGGGATCTTCTACATCAGAAGGCAGACTATTATAAAAAGTTTCTGCAGATTTTGATCTCCAAAACTTTTCTTCGAATTCTTCTGAAGAAAGATTTATTTTTTTAAACATCTTTATTTTATCAAAAATGATCGCCCAAGAATAAATTGAGCAAGCAATCAAAGAGATAATTACTGTTTTTACAATTATATCTGCTTTTAAAAATAAGTTTATTAAAGAGAAATCTGCACTAGATGCTAAGCCTACTGCTTGAGATGATATATCTGCTTCCATTCAAAACTATTCACACTGAAATGTGTCATCAATTTGTTCTAAAAACTTTGACTATTCATCATTTCTAAATGTCTCAAAGAAAAAGCTAGCAATTAATATTGCATCAGCCTTATTTGAATCTTTTTTTTTTGCTAAATTAGATGAAAAATAGGGAAATATCTCAATAGCCTTTGTTCTGCTGGCATCTTTTTCTGAATTAATCAAATTAAAATATTTTTTCCACTTTGCAGGTCTTACAAAATACATAGGAAGTTGCATAGCCGAACATATTCCTTTTAATATTCCAAATGATTGTCCAAAATTAAACATGCTGGTAACTCCTTGACCAGGCATAGCTGAAACCTGTTCAATTACGACTTTGATATCGTTTTTATCTATTTTTTCTGTTCTATCTTTTATCTCATTATAAATCTGAGATCCGTTAACTTGTTTTTTATTTTTTTTTCCTTCTGTCATAGTTGGCATTTCGACTACATCTAAAATTCTTCCGTCTTTAAGAAAACAAATTGATCCTGATATACCTGGATCTATTCCGATTATTAGCATTAGTTACTCTCCTAAATCTGCATTTGAAAAAATATTTTGAACATCGTCGTCATCATCTAGTGCTTCAAAAAATTCAATAAGTTTTTCTTTTTGTTCGCCTACAACTTTAACATTATTAAGAGGTACCCATTCAATTTCTGTTGAAATGAAATTCATTATTTTTTTTTCTAAATTTTTTTTTACATTGTAAATTTCATTCATTGGACACTGTATTTCATGAATATTTTCTTTTGTTATACACTCATCTGCTCCAGCTTCTATTGCTAACTCAAGTATTTCTTCCTCTGAAATTTCTTTTTTATCAATTTTAATTACTCCCATCTGATTAAAATTATGTGATGCTGATCCTTGAGTACCAAGGCTACCTCCAGCTTTTTGAAAAATTGTTCTTATATTAGACGCTGTTCTATTTTTATTATCAGTTAACGTCTCAACTATTACAGCAACTCTTTCAGGCCCAAATCCCTCATATCTAAGGTCTTCAAAATTTGAAGCTGTATTGACTGAAGATTTATCAATTGCTCTTTCTATATTATCTTTAGGCATGTTAGCAGACCTTGCAGCTTGAATTGCTGATCTTAGTCTTGGATTCATTGCTGGATCTTTATCTCCAAGTTTAGCTGCTACAGTAATTTCTTTTGAGAGTTTTGAAAATATTTTTGATCTTTGTTTATCAGCTTTTCCTTTTTTATGTTTAATACCTGCCCAATGTGAATGTCCTGCCATGATTTATAATGTATTTTTTAATTGTCCGCCAAAGATATAACTTTCTACATGTTTTGAAAGACCAGTTTTCAAATCACATTCAACAATAACACCACTCAAAGTTGCTTCTCCAATGGCAGGGAAATGTTTTGTTGAATTTTCTTTAAAAAATCTATTAATAGAATTCTCTTTATTCATACCAATTACAGAGTCGTAATCTCCGCACATACCAGCATCAGTTTGATAAGCAGTTCCATTTTTTAAAATCCGAGCATCGTTAGTTGGAATATGGGTGTGTGTTCCAACTACTAAAGTTGCTTTTCCATCAAAATAATGTCCAATAGCATTTTTTTCACTAGTTATTTCTCCATGAAAATCTACGATCAATAAATCATAGTCTTCTTTTAGTGTATGTTCTTTTAAAAACTTTTTTGAAGTTTCAAAAACATCATCACATTTTTTCATAAACACATTTCCCATTAAATTTAAAACACCAATATTAATATTTTCAGAGGTTTTATAAATTTCAAAACCTTTTCCAGGAGATGGTTCAAACAAATTATATGGCCTTAAAAGTCTATTTTCTTTTTCAATAAAGCTCATTATTTCTTTTTGATCCCAAACATGATTTCCAGATGTAATCACGTCTACACCACAATTAAAAAAATCTTTACAATTATCCTCTGTAAGTCCAACTCCAGGTTCTGCAGAATTTTCACCATTTACTATAACAAAATCTATTTTTTTTTTTTTAATTTCTGATTTGAGATTATTTAAAATTTTTGAGCTCCCAGATATCCCAACCACGTCGCCTAAAAATAATATTTTCATAAAATAATCTTTTTTTCTGTAATTATGCAATCAAGTTTTTGATCAAATTTATTTATTGGTAAATTTTTAACACCTTGAAAAGAAAAGCCCACACCAATTTTGAATATTTTCTTATCTAATTTTACTTTTGATAAATATCTATCATAATATCCACCACCATAACCTAGTCGATTAAACTGACTATCAAAATCCACTAAAGGTATTAACAAAATATCTGGATCAATTTTTTTGTTAGAAATTGGCTCAGGTATTCCATAACTATTAATTTTTAAAGGATCAGATTTAGACCATTGAAAAAAATTCATTTCATTATTTTTTAAAATTTTTGGCAGCGAAAAAATATAATTCTCATTATCTAATGCCTCTAAAATATTTAAGATGTCTAATTCATAATTAAATGGATAATAACAACCAATTACTTTCGAACTTAAATTTTGTTTTTCTATTAACTTAAAAAGTTTATTGGGATTTAGTGAAATATTAGCTATGTAATTTTTTTTTCTTAAATTTATTAATTTTTTTCTAATAGCTGACTTATTCACTGGAAATTAAGATAATCTTTCTAAATCAGTTTTATCTATAAAATTTGAAATCTCGTCTGTAGTTTGATCTATTATTTTTTCATAATTTTTTTGATTATTTTCAATTTCAATTTTTATATTATCATGTCTATCTTTTAGTTGATTTATTTCCTCTTCTTTCTTATCTCTGTAGTCATAGACCAAGCTTTTTAATTCTCTAAATTTATTTGAAAGTTCCTTCAATTCATTTTTTTTTTGTTCAACTTTTTTCTTTGTTTCATGATATTCATCCATAACTTTAACAGCTGTAATCAAAAGCAATTTATTTTCTCCTAAATTTCCAAGATCATTTTTCAACTCATTAAATTTTTTATTTAATTGTATCAAAAGCTCTTCTAGGTGCTCTTCTTGCCCATCATCACATGATAGCAAAAACTCTTTACCATTAAATTTAATACTTACGTTTGCCATTTGTCTATTTCCTCTAACAAGGTATCTGTTTCTTGATTTAATTCATCTATTTTTTCAGAAAATTCAATTTGTTTTCTTTCTTCTAGCTTTTGATTATTTTTTATTTCTTCTATTTTCTTTGACAATAACTCATAGTCCTCTTTTAAAATTTTATATTTGTCCTCAATTTCTTTCTTTTCAATTTCTAATTGATTTTTTTTATTTTTTAATTCTTCAATATTGTTGTCTAATTCTGGGTTTTTAAAACTTAAATTTTTGAGTTTATTTAAAACTGTATTTAATTTTTTTTCTTTTTCAGTTAAGGAATTCATATATATATGTTTATAATATTAAATAGATTCTTCTAAGTCTACACAGGATAATTTTGAGCAAACAACACCATAACCTAACTAACTGTATAAGATTTTTATCTATTGATGCAGTCCAAAAGGCAAATTCAGGGCATCCTGGAATGCCAATGGGTATGGCAGATGTTGTTACAGTTTTGTTTCAGAAATTTTTAAGGTTTAATCCTAAAAATCCAAACTGGTTAAATAGAGACAGATTTGTGTTATCTGCAGGTCATGGATCAATGTTGCTGTATTCTCTTCTATATCTTACTGGCTACAAAAGCATCTCTCTAAGAGACATAAAGAACTTTAGACAACTTAATTCCATTTGTGCTGGACACCCTGAATATCATTCAGGTAGTGGAATAGAGACAACTACAGGACCACTTGGACAAGGGATTGGCAATGCTGTTGGAATGGCTTTAGCACAATCAATATTAGATCATAAAATAGGGAAAAATATATTTAACCATAAAACATATGTTCTAGCTGGTGATGGATGTTTAATGGAAGGTATAAGCCACGAAGCTATGAGTTTGGCAGGACATCTTAAACTTAAAAACTTGATCATGCTTTTTGATAATAATTCAATTTCAATTGATGGACCAACAAGTTTAGCTGTTTCAGATAATTTTAAAAAAAGATTTGAAAGCTATGGTTGGGATTACATTAATATTAATGGACATAATCCTAAAGAAATTTTTAGAGCATTAAAAAAAGTGCAAAATGCAAAAAAACCAACAGTAATTTCATGTAAAACAAAAATTGGTTATGGTTCACCAAATAAATCTGGAAAGGCTTCATCGCATGGAAGTCCTTTAGGAACTGATGAAATTAGTCTTGTTAGAAATAAACTTCAATGGCCTCACAAGCCATTTGACATACCCAAAAAATTATTAAATGAATGGAGGAAGATTGGTCAAAAAGGCTCTATTATAGAAAAAAAATGGAAAAAAGTTTATCAAAAAAATAAATCCAAAATTAATAAGGTATTAAATCAAAATTTTTCAAAAGAAATTAAAAAAGAAAAATTAATTGCAGCTCAAGAATTAAAACCACTAGCATCAAGAAAGGCTTCTGAGAAAACTTTAATAGCATTAACAAATAAAGAAAATTCATTAGTAGGTGGATCAGCAGATTTAGCTGGCTCTAATAATACTAAAACAAAAACTCAAAAAATAATAGAACCTGGTAAATTTGCTGGAAACTATATTCATTACGGAGTCAGAGAGCACGCAATGGCAGCCATCATGAATGGTTTAGCGTTACATAGTAAATTTATTCCATATGGTGGGACTTTTTTAATTTTTTCAGATTATTGTAAACCTTCCATTAGATTGTCAGCCTTAATGGAAAAGCAGGTTGTTTATGTAATGACACATGACTCAATTGGTCTGGGAGAAGATGGGCCAACTCATCAACCGATAGAACAATTGACTGGGCTAAGATCTATTCCAAATCTGAATGTATTAAGACCCGCAGATAGAATGGAGACAATCGAATGTTGGGAAATTGCGTTAAAGAATAAAAACACACCTAGTGTGCTATCGTTGACTAGACAGAATTTAGATCCAGTA
>Ga0255755_1003355_pt1 | contig 12361 bp, 12 predicted proteins | sample 011ome_18_FD_179955 | JGI IMG/M metagenome (GOLD analysis project Ga0255755, IMG submission 179955) | Coastal salt marsh microbial communities from the Groves Creek Marsh, Skidaway Island, Georgia - 011501BT metaG (version 2) | ecosystem: Environmental > Aquatic > Marine > Intertidal zone > Salt...
AAAATTAATTTTAAAAAGACCTAAGTTAATAATAATGGTTGATTGTGGCTCAACTTCAAATGAGGCAATTGATTATTTAAATAAGCATAACATCAAATCAATTATAATTGATCATCATGAAATTAATAAACCTTATCCAAAATCAAATGTTATAATAAATCCTAAAAAAGATTCAGCAAAAAAAGAAAGCTCTCTTTTATGTGCTACTGCCTTAACTTATTTTTTCATAGAATTCATTATTAAAAATACTAAGTCAAATTTTAAGATATCTAAATTTCTAATTTATGTATTGCTTGCAACCATATGTGATGTAATGCCTTTAAGAAAAATTAATAGAATAATTTTCCAAAATACGATTAATAATTTTAACATCAAAAATCATAAAGCTTTTAATTACATTTTTGAACAACACAATTTAAAAAAAAAATTAACTATTGATGACTTAGGTTATTTAATTGGGCCAATAATTAATGCAGGTGGAAGACTTAATAATTCTAATTATGGAGTTGAATTATTAACCACAGACAATTTAGAAACAATCAAAGATAGAGCTAAAAAATTAATTGCCCTTAACAACAAAAGAAAAATAATAGAACAAAATATATTAGATGAAATAGATTTTGAAAAAATTAAGAATGAAAATAAGCAAGTTATAATTTATTATAAAAATAATTTAAATGAAGGATTAATTGGTATTATTGCCTCAAGATTAAAAGATTATTTTAACAAACCTTCGATAGTTATTACAAATTCTAATGATAAACTCAAAGCATCTGCTAGATCTACCACATCTTATAATATTGGAGATTTAATAAAATCTTTAATTGATAACAATATTATTGATAGTGGAGGAGGTCATAATATGGCTGCAGGTTTCACTATTAAAAAAGCTAATTTAAAACATTTAGATAATTTTATCCAGCATGACTATTTAAAAAAGAATTCTAATTTAAAGAGTTTAAATAAATTTGACTTTCAATTATCTTCTTTAGCAATCAAAGATAAATTAATTAACGATATTAATAAGTTACAACCTTTCGGAAATTATAATTTTTTGCCTACTTTTTTAATAAATAACCTCAAAGTTATTAAGCACGATGTGATTAATAACAAACACTTAACTGTTATTTTAAAGCCAGAGTCTGGTAGCTCAATAAAGGGTATTTGTTTTAATTGTTTGAATACAAACATAGGTCATTATTTGTTATCATATAAAAAAAAGATTAATATTATTGGTCAAATTCGCGAAAATATTTGGAATAATAAAAAAACAATTCAATTAAATATTAAAGATTTGATTCTTTAACTTAATAAGTCTTGAATAATATTAGGTTTTAAAATAAAAGACCTTTCAAAGGTCCCTTCGTCTATCGGTTAGGACAGCTGGTTTTCATCCTGCAAAGGGGGGTTCGATTCCCCCAGGGACCGCCATTTATGCCTTATTTTGTTTATATGCTATTAACAAAGCATAATGATAAAAATATCACCTACGTTGGATACACCAATAATTTAGAAAATCGCTTAAAACTACATAACACTTCCAATGGTGCAAAATTTACAAAGGGTAAAAAATGGAAAATAATTTATAAGAAAAAATTTATGACCAAATCTAATGCCATGAAAGGTGAATATAAACTTAAAAAAGACTATAAGTTAAGAAAATATATTAAATTTAATTTTTTAAATAAATGAAAAAAGACATTTTCATCATACTTCCTTTTAAGGAAAGTTTAAATCCAAATCAAGCTGGCGCAGTCTCACTGTATGTAAAAGATACAACAAATTACTCAAAATTTAAAAAAAGAATTTCTATTATTTCATCTGATAATTTCAAAAGTAAAAGTCAATTATTTAGAAATAAAAACTATATTATAAATTTTTGTGAAAAATATAGATCTTCAAATATTAAAATAATTGAAATACATAATAGACCTGAATATTACAATCATATTAAAAAATATTTTCCAACTACTAAAATTAAATTGATATTTCATAATGATCCCCTGTCATTGAGAGGCTCTATATCTTTAAGAGAAAGAGAAAATATTATTAATGGATGTGATAAAGTTGTTTTTATAAGTAGATGGATTCAACAAAGGTTTTTTACATCTTTTAAAAATGCTAATTTATCAGGTACAGTAATTATCCCTCATGGAATTAATAAAAATATCAAAATAGATATATCGAAAAAAGAAAAAAATATTTTATTTGTAGGAAAATTAAATCATGCCAAAGGTTATCATATTTTTTCAGAAGCAGCTTTGAAATTTAAAAAGATAGATCCAAGCTGGAATTTTATTGCTATTGGTAATGAAGCAAGAAAGGAAATCTTTCCTGAAAAAAAAATTGTTAAAGAAATTGGTTATAAAAAAAATAGTGATGTTTTAAGATATTATAGCAAATCAGAAATTGCGATTGGAAATTCTGTTTGGGATGAACCATTAGGTAGAATAGCTATTGAGGCTAGTAGTCGAAAATGTTTTCCAATAATTTCAAATAAAGGTGGTCTTGCAGAGTCAAAAAATATTGCATTAGTCTTAAAAGAGAATACCTCATCTGAACTTGTTGATCTCTTAAAGAAGATTACAAAAAATAAAATTTTAAGAAGAAAAAAACAAAAACTTTTTTATAAAAATAATAATTTTGATATTAAAATCATTTCAAAAATGTTAGATGATGCAAGATCAGAAATAATTGAACATCAAAAAAAAATACTCTTATCTGATAAAAAAAGAATTTTACATATTGCAAACTTCAATGAAAATTCAGATGGAAGGCTTTTTTATTCATTCGCAAATAAACTAAATAACGGATTTATTAAAAATAATAATATTGTTGAAACAATAAGCAACAGGTCATTTTTAAAATCTAACAGATCTTTAATTCAACCTTTTAGCCCTACAAAAAAATTTAATGATAAAATCTTAAATACAATTAAAAATTTCTCCCCTCATGTAATTGTTATTGGTCACGTATTTAATATAAATGATGAAGTTTTTAAATACTGCAAAGAAAATGATATAAAAATATGTTCATGGTTTATCGACTCTGTGTCTCCCGAGTTTTTAAAAGATAATACTAAGACAAATTTTCTAAGGAATCTTGAATTTGTAGATTACTGTTTTTTAACATCGTCACCAAAAATTTTTAAAAAAAATAGAAATTTTAAAAAACTAAAATTTATACCTAATCCAGTAGACTCGGCTATAGATCATTATAAGAATTTTAATAATAATCAAAATGAATACGATATTTTTGTTGCAATAAGCCATGGTCAAAACAGAGGTATATTAAAAAAAGGTAAATCAGATGAACGTGAAGAATTTATCAATGAAATTATTTCAGATTTACCTCAATTTAAATTTGCTCAATTTGGTTTAAACAATTTTGAACCCGTGTGGGGCTCTAATTATTACCATTATCTATCTAAAACAAAAATAGGTTTAAATATAAGTAGAGGTAAATATCAAAATAAATATTCAAGCGATAGAATTTCCTCTTTAATAGGTAACGGTCTTTTAGTCTTTATTAATCAAAATACTAACTTTCAAAATATTTTATCTAAAAATGATGTTGTTTATTACAAGAATAAAAAAGATTTGATCCAAAAACTAAAATACTACAATTCAAACCACAAGCAAAGAATAAAAATCGCAAAATCTGGATATGAAAAATATCATAAACATATGAGTAATATTGTTGTTTCAAATTATATTTTATCTTGTGTTGGATTAGATAATTCAAAAAAACCATTTTGGCATACGATATCATAAAATAGATGTTTTCAATTTTAATACCAACTTTTAACAACATAAATTATTTAAAATTTTGTATTAAGAGTATTAAAAAAAATTCTAAATTTAATAATCAAATAATCTGTCATGTGAATATTGGTGATGACGGCACTATTGAATTTTTAGAAAAAGAAAAAATTAAATATTCACACACTAGTTATAACTCTGGAATTTGTGAAGGTATAAATAAGGCTGCTAAATTAGCTAAACATGATTATTTCCTTTATGCGCATGATGATTTTTATTTTTGTCCTGAATGGGATCAAATATTATCCAGTGAAATTAATAAAATAGGACATAGTAATTTTTATCTATCTGGAACAATGATGAACCAAGGACAAATCACATTTAATTGTGGTAATACTCCTGATGAATTTGATGAAAATAAATTTTTAAATGAATATAAAAATCACAATTATTATGACTTTCAAGGATCGACATGGGCTCCATCAGTAGTTCATAGGGATATTTGGCATAAAGTAGGTGGCTTAAGTGAAGAATTCTTTCCAGGAAATGGATCTGATCCTGATTTTAATATGAAACTTTGGAATATGGGAATAAGAATCTTTAAAGGTATAAATAACTTTAAAGTATACCATTTTGGCTCCATTGTTTTAAGAAAAAAGATTAGCCAAATTTCTAATAAAAAGTATGGAAGTATTGGTGCAAAAATTTTTTTAATGAAATGGGGTTTTACAATAAAATTTTTTAAAAATTTTTATCTAAGGTCAAATACAGAGTACAAAAGTATGCTTTCCAATCCTGATAAAGATTTTTTTTATTATATTAACCTTTTTAAATGTAAAATAAATTATCTTTATGTAAAATTTGTCTACAACAAAATTAACAAAATAAATTGATTATAAATTAAAATAAATATTTTTTATCAAACTTAGATCTTTTGAACGATGGTAATCCTAACAGGGAACAAAAAAATCCCTCAATTTTAAAATATTTATACTTTGCTTTAACAGGGTTATAAAAAATATATGGTATCAATTGAATAACATTAATTAATACATTAGGTAAGCAAATTAATAGAGCACTTATTAATCCATTGTATTTTTTAAAATAATAAAATTTTGACCACTGGCCATGCCAACCACCAATAATATAAGTGTTATTTTTTTCTTCTATGTTAGAAAATGATGTTGAGTGCAAGTTTAATGTTTTTTTCATTTTTTTAATTTTTTTATGAGTAATGAAAGAATTTGTTATATGATATAATTTTAAATTCAGAGAATTACATTTTTTAAAATAGTCATCATCTTCATAATATAAAAAATAATTTTTATCAAAACCCTTGATACTTTTGAATATTTTTGTTTCCACTAGCATGGCAGCTGCTATAATTTTTTTAGTCTCTATAATTGTATTTTTTTTATATTTGCTTTTTTGATTCACATATACTGGACCAATAGCTCCAAATTTATCAATTTTTTTTGTAGCATTTAATAAATTTCTTAATGTATTTTGATAAATTTTAGTATCTGGATTAATAATAAAAAAGAATTTTGTTTTTACTTTTTTTGATGCAAAATTAACAGCTCTACCAAATCCTAAATTATTTTTTAAATATATATCAACATTCTTATATTTTTTTTCTATTATTTTTCTTAACGACTCATCATTTGAATTTTCAATAACAATTATTTTAAATTTTTTATAAAATTTAAGAATATGAGGTATAACTAACTTTTTTGATCTATAAGAGGGTATAATTATAGTTAATAATTTGTTCATTTTAGTTTAAATATTATCTCAAAATAGATCTTATTTATCCTAAAATTTTTTTTAGTTTATTTAAATTCATTGTTTGTTTTAAAGGTATTTTTTTATCAACACATTTTGATTTGATAATTTTGTTATTATGGATTTTGCCAAAACTATAAACTGATCTTGTCTTGCCTCCAATATTGATAATTCCATATTTATTAATTATTTTAGGTAAAATTTTAACTACCTCTTCATGAAAAATGTAATTTGAATATAAATTTGTGTATCCTTCTGAGTATACAAATGGTTTCTCTGTCATGGTAATTCTTAAAATTAATGAATTTTTATACATATGAACGGCACATTCACCACCTAATTTTGAAAATCCATAATTATTAAAAGGTTTTACAGGATCGGTCTCTTTATAATTACCTTTTGTAGATGGATAAACATAGCCAGTTGAAAAATAAATTAATTTTATATTATTTTTTTCACAAGTCTTAACAATATTTGCAGTACCAATAATGTTTATATCAATACTTTTTTTAATATCTGTATCATGAATAGACATTGGTCTAGATAATGCCGCACAATGAAGAATTATTAAAGGTTTATATTTTTTAACTGCTTTTTCTATTGATCTTGTGTTTAATATATTAAGTTCTTTTTTATATAAAAATTTTAAATCTAAAATTTTATTTTTTTTTTTTAAAATATTTGCAAACCTACCATCTCCACCAGTTACAAGAATTCTTTTTTTCATTTAAGTTTGATAAAATCTTTAAAAGAAATATTTTTTTTATCTTTATTTGAAATTAATGGATTTTTGGTTGGCCAATTAACTTTTAAATCATTGTCGTTCCATAACACACCAATTTCAGAGTCTTTATTTCTATATTTGGTACAACCATAAACAACAATATTTTCTGTATCTAAAGTTAAGAAAGCATGTAGAAAGCCAGGTGGTATATAAATTGATTTTGCATTTTTTTGACTTAAAATTATCTTAAATTTTTTACCAAAAGTTTTAGAATTTTTACGACAATCTACAACAACATCATAAATTTTACCTTTAACAACTGACAAATATTTGCCTTGTTTATTTTTTCTTTGCATATGAAATCCTCGTAAAACATTTTTTTTTGATTTTGAGACTATAGTAAATACTAGTCTTTTTTTAATATTCTTTTCTGCGGATAATTCTCTAAAAAAACCTCTTTTATCAAATAAATTTTTTGATTTAAAAATTAACAAATCTTTAAAATTTGTTTTTTCAGTTTTCATTTAGATTAATTTTAACAAATATTTTGAGTAATCACAATTTCCATAAAATTTAATCGCATTCATGATATTTTTTTTAATAATCCATTTTTTATTTAGAGCAATTTCCTCTAAACAAGCTATTTTTACGCCTTGTCTATTTTCTATAGCTGATACAAATGATATTGTTTTATAATAATCATCCATCGTTCCTGTATCAAGCCATGCACCACCTCGACCTAAAAAATCTGCACTTAGTTGTTTTTTTTTTCTATAAATATTTAATAAATCGGTGATTTCTAATTCTCCTCTTTTTGAAGGTTTCAGATTTTTAGAATATTTAACTACCTTATTATCAAAAAAATAAAGTCCGGTTATAGCGTAATCAGATATAAATTTTTTTGGTTTTTCTTTTATAGAAATTATTTTTTTTTTGGAATTTAATTTTGCTACCCCGAATAGTTCTGGATTGGAAACTTTATGCAATAAAACTTTAGCACCGTTAGTTAATTTTGCACTGTTAATTAAGTTTTTTGTTAAATTTTGGCCATAAAAAAAATTATCACCAAGAATTAAGGCAATTTTTTTGTTACCTATAAATTTTTCACCAATAATAAATGCTTCTGGTAAACCTCCTGGTTTTTCTTGTTCTTCATAAGTAATTTTAAGTCCTAAGTTGTCTCCATTAGGTAATAATTTTTTATACTGTTTTAATTGTCCTTTATTAACAATAATTAGTATATCTCTTATATTTGCCAACATTAAAATTGATAAAGGATAAAAAATTAAAGGTTTATCGTATACTGGAAGCAACTGTTTATTTACCGCTTTTGTTAAAGGGCTCATTCTTGTTCCCATTCCACCAGCTAAAATAATTCCTTTTTTAATCATTACGATCCAAATCTTTTTATAATATCTTTTTTGTTTAAAGATTTAAAATACAACTTATTTTCTATATACCACATGACTGTTTTATATAAACCATCACTGATATTAGTTTTTCTAGTCCAATTTAATTGTTTTATGATTTTATTACTGTCTAGTGCATATCTTCTATCATGACCTGGTCTATCTTTAATAAAAGTTATTTTTGATTTAGTATTAATCATTTTATCTTTAAAAATCTTTAGCAATATTGAAGTAATATTTAAATTATTTATATTTTCATTGGAACCAATATTATAAAATTCACCAATTTTACCATGTTTAAATACTTCAAATAGTGCTTCACAATGATCTTTTACGTAAATCCATTCTCTAGAATTTTTACCGTCACCATATATCGGTATGTCTATATTATTAATAAGATTATAAATAATTTTTGGAATTAATTTTTCAGGATGTTGTTTTGGTCCATAATTATTAGAGCAATTTGTAATCATTATTGGTAACTTATAAGTATGGTAGTAAGAATATACCAAATGATCTGATGCTGCTTTACTAGCTGCATAGGGAGAAGAAGGTTTGTATGGAAATGTTTCTTTAGTTCTACCATTAATTATGTCTCCATACACTTCATCAGTTGATATATGAATAAGCTTAAATTTTCTATTAATTTTATGATATTTTTTTATCGCCTCTAAGAGATTATAAACACCAACTATATTATTTTTTATAAAAGGGTAGGGTGAGTCAATTGACCTATCAACATGAGATTCTGCAGCAAGGTTGAATAAAGCTAAAGGTTTTTCTTTTTTAAGAATGCTAAAAATTTTTGTTTTATTGTTAATGTCACATTTTATAAATTTATAATTTTTATTAATTTGTAAATCTTTGACATTATAAAAATTTGAAGAATAAGAAACTTTGTCTAAATTTATAACGTGATATTTTTTTTTAATTAACAATTCAATTAGATTGCTTCCAATAAAACCTAAGCCGCCAGTTATAATAACTTTTTTTTTAATCATAAAATGCTATATACTAAATATATTAATAGTATATCAAGACAATATGAAAAATATATTAGTTTGCTATTTATATACAAAATTTGATAATATTAGAAAAATTAATTGCTTCCTTAAAAATTATAAAAAATATAAATCAGGTATAAAACATGATTTGATAATATGTTTTAAATTATTAGATCTGCATGATTTAAAGATTGCGAGAAAAGCACTAAAAAATATTAAATATATTGAGTTTATAGATCCTTGTAAGAAAAATGATTGGGATTTTGGAAGCTATAAAAGAGTTGCAAAAAAATATTATGATAAAGACATTTTATATTTGAACAGTCATTCTTATCCAATTTGTCATGATTGGTTAAAAAAACTATGTTTTCATAAAAAAAAGAATACAATTATAGCTCCTACTGGATCCTACGAAAGTATTTTAGAATCTATTAAACTTAAAGGTAAATTACATAAAATAATCAGATATATTAGGAGAAAACGTAAATTTTCAAAAAACTTTAACGGCTTTCCTAATCCTCATTTAAGGACATCTAGTTTTTTGATTAATTCAAAACATTTTTATCAATATATAAAAAATAAAAAAACGAATGATAAAGATGAAACTTTAATGATTGAAGCTGGAAAAGATGGTTTGACAAATTATTTTAAAAAAAAAAAATTTAATATTCTTGTTGTTAATTCAGACGGTAATAAATTTAAAGAAAATGAATGGATGTACAGTGAAACTTATCATTATCAAAAACAGTCAAAAAATATAATCTCTGACAAATACACAAGAAACTATTTAAAACTTAATTTGAATGAAAAAAAAATCTCTAAAAATAAAATTTGGGGCAACTAAATCAATTATCAAAGAATTTTTCCTTTATTTCTTATGTAAAATTTCCCAAAAATTTTCTTAAATTCAATATTACCATCAGGTTCATTTTCATCAGGTCTTTTACGAAATATAGTTGAATGACCTCCTAGTTTACGCTCGCTAGATGGGCGCCCATTTGAGTAATAATACATTGCAATAGATTTTCTAGAATTGTCTTCTGGACATGAAACTTTGTCTGGATTTCCGTGGTACGAAAAGTCTGTTGTGGAAAATATAACCATTTTATTAAATTCTGGTAAAATTGTTTTTACACATTTTTTCATATCTTTATCCCATAGCTGAAGACCACCTCCAAAGTTTATATTCCAATTTTTATTTAGATATATCAAAATGTTCAGTCTTCTATCTAGTTTCATTGTGGGATGATTGTTAAAATCTGCATGTATATTTAGATATCCATTTTTTTTCAATTCATGCAGTCCTCCACCTATAAGATAAGGATCGGGTATTAATTTTTCTCTAACATCAGTTAATTTTTGTAAAAAATTTATGAATATTTGTGAATTTAAGAAATTTAAAAAATCATTTGTTTGGTTAGATAGCAAATTGCTATTATTAAGAGTTAATTTTCTTTCAACCTTATTCTCAAATTTATTACCAATTTCATTTAAATTTTTAGGAAATTCATTAATTATCTCTTCTAAAATTTTATTATTAAAAAAATTATCTATGATTATATGTGGAAAAGGGTCTGAGTTAAGATATTTATCACTATTCTCCTTTGCAAATTCATCTAATTTTTCATATGTAAAATTTAAATAGCTCATAAAAGTCAATTATACATTAAATTTTTGTAAAAAAGAAATAAATATAAAAATTTGTAATTCACTAACAAGAATTTATTTGAATTTAGCAAGTTTGTATTTTATTAAAATACAATTAATTATAATTCTTAGTTTTATTATTATATAACTATTTTACTTTATAATTTTTGAATTTTAAATGCCTGTTTGTCGAAAAAAAAAAATAATTTTTATACACATTCCTAAAAATGCAGGTGAATCTGTCGAAGTAGCATTAAATATTTATAATGGTGATAAAGTTGAAAACATTTTTGGCATAGATAATTCAATCGTTTTACAACATTTAACTGCATCTCAATTAAAAAATTTATATTTTAATTCTCATGAATGGAATAATTATTTTAAATTTGCTATTGTAAGGAATCCTTGGTCCAAAGCTGTATCAGAATACAATTGGTATCTTAGATACGGTCCTAAAATTCAATTTTTCGAATGGGTTAATACATTAAAAAATAGAATTATAATCAACAACTCAATTAATATTAATGAATTTGGTCACAATATTGAGCAATATAAATTCATATATAGTGACAATGGTGATTTATTAATAGATAAAATAATTTATTTTGAAAATTTAAATAATGAATTTAATGATTTATGCTTAAATAAAAAATGGTCCTACAAATTACCTCATAAAACGTCTACAAAATCTTTTTTCAATATTAATTATCAAGAATATTATGATGTAGATTCTCTTAAAATTATTTCTGAAATTTATAAAAAAGATATTAAATTATTTAATTACAGTGAAGAAAAAACATTTAAACAATATAATATTACAAATAAACCATTTTTAATTGATATTAAAAAATTTAATGAAATAAAAAAAGTTAAAAAAAAACAATCGATTTTTTCAAAATTTTTTTAGATTAACTGTAAATTTAATATAATAACCAAAAAAATTTAGTTTTTCTTAAATTTTAATCTTATTTAAAGCATTATTTTTAAAGAGATTGGCATCTTTTATATATCTTCTAACCATTTCAGGTGTTTTATGACCAGTCATAGACATTATATTTCTTTCATCAGCGCCTGACTCAGCAGCAGTTGTTGCAAAGCCAGATCTTAAACTATGGCCTGAGTAGTATTTATTATCAATACCGGCTATTTTCAGATATTCTTTTATAAGTAAAGCTACGGTTTGATCAGTTAATCTATTATCAGATAATTTTGATCCCTTAGTAAACCTTCTAAATAAAGCACCAGTATTTATTTTTGATACTTCAATCCATTTACGTATTGAAACTACTGGGCAATATTCTGAATTTTCGAAGTAGGGTAGTCCTTTCAAAAAACCATCACCATATTGGTCTGTTTTAGATCTTTTCAATGTTATTTTTAGGCCGTCTGTAACGAAATCTAAATCTTCATAGTCTAATGATACTATTTCATTTCTTCTAAAACCGCCTGAAAATCCAATTAAGATAATTGTTCTATCTCTAATTTTTTTTATTTCATCTTTTTTTTGTTCATCAATTACATTAATAATTTTTTTTAAATTATTGATTAACAGTGGTTTTTTACCTTTTTGAATGCTTCCTTTTCTTCTTTTTATGCCCATTATATTTTCTATAATTGATGGATGTTTTGTATCTAAATAATGACCTTTAAGCTTATGAATAACTCCTATTGAAACTAATCTTCTCTTTAATGTGCTCATTTTAACGCCTTTGGTTGATAAATGAGTTAAGTATAATGAAACTATTCTAGGTTCTGAAGGAAGAGATTTAAATCCATTCTGTGCGCAGAACAATCCAAAATCATTAAAATCAGATTTATAAGCTCTTATAGTATTGTTTGCTTTTGAACTTTGAAGATTTAATAATGTTTCTTCCTGTAATGCTTTTATGTCTGTAATTATTTCATTCATATATTACTATTGATAACCATTAATTATCGTTAGTAATATATTATATGTTTATAATGTCAATAGTTTAATTTTAAAGATTAAATATGGAAATTTGATAAGAATTTATAATGAATGATATTTTA
>Ga0255755_1003360_pt1 | contig 12350 bp, 10 predicted proteins | sample 011ome_18_FD_179955 | JGI IMG/M metagenome (GOLD analysis project Ga0255755, IMG submission 179955) | Coastal salt marsh microbial communities from the Groves Creek Marsh, Skidaway Island, Georgia - 011501BT metaG (version 2) | ecosystem: Environmental > Aquatic > Marine > Intertidal zone > Salt...
CGCGCACGCCTGCAGCGTCGATCATAATGCACCCTTCGCCGTCGATATCGAATTTAGCAGAACCACCAAAAGAGGTCTCGCCCATTTTGTTTGTCAGCGCTGCGACAGCCTGTTCCAAGATTTCACTCATCACGATTCCCTTTTCCATTTTTACTAGAATAAAGTGATCCATCCACTATCTTAACCCTATGGAGAGTTTTCGAACAACAATCAAATACCTAGTCGCCTCAGGTTTCATTTCAGTTTATGCAACGCTTTGCTCTGCGGATAGATCGGATCAAATCAAGCTTTTGTACAATGAGCTGGCCACGTCCGACGCAGAAAAATTTGCCGCGATAGAGCGAGAAATAAAGTTACTTTGGTCGTTGTCCGGCTCGCCTGGCGTTGATTTTCTTTACAGGCGCGGCGAAAACAGTTTTCAAGCGCAGCGGTTCGATGTGGCGGCGCAACATTTTAGCGCCGTGATTGAAATGGCGCCAAAGTTTGCGTCAGGATGGCATGGGCGCGCCCGCGCCTATAAACAGCTTGGCTATTTCGGCCCCGCTATAGAAGATTTGCAAGCTGCCCTGAGGCTTGATGCCATGCATTATCCGTCTCTGGTGCTGCTGGGCGAAATTTTTGAATATTTTGAACGCCCTGATCTGGCATTTACCGCCTATTCAAAGGTTCTGACTATACATCCGTTTTTAGAAGACGTAAAAAGCGCCAGAGATCGCGTTGCATCGGCGACCGGCGAGAAGACGCTTTAATCCTAGAGGGTAAGATGCAGCAATCTGCGCGGGTGGTCGCCGTTCTAGGGCCCACAAATACCGGTAAAACCCATTATGCCATTGAACGCATGCTCGCCCATCGCACTGGAATTATTGGCTTGCCATTGCGACTATTGGCGCGTGAGGTCTACGATAAAATTGTTGCCCTGCGCGGCCCATCGGTTGTGGCATTGGTCACTGGCGAAGAGAGGATCGTACCTCCGCGTACAAAATATTGGATTTGTACTGTCGAAGCCATGCCGCAAGCGATGGGGTTAGATTTTGTGGCGATTGATGAAGTGCAGCTCTGCGCGGATCCCGAACGAGGTCACGTGTTTACGGATCGCATTATTCACATGCGCGGCTTGCATGAAACGCTGTTTCTGGGCGCCGGCACGATGCGAAAGGTGATTTCAGATTTGGTGCCAGAGGCGCAATTTATGCGGCGGGACCGTTTGAGCACGCTCAGTTACACGGGCTCTAAAAAAATTAGCAGAATGCCCGCCCGCAGCGCAATTGTGTGCTTTTCAGTTGATAATCTTTATGCCATCGCCGAATTGATCCGGCGTCAAAAAGGCGGTGCAGCGGTGGTGATGGGGGCGTTGAGCCCGCGCACAAGAAACGCGCAGGTGGAGCTGTATCAAAACGGGGATGTTGATTATCTGGTGGCCACGGATGCGATTGGCATGGGGTTAAACTTGGATATCGATCACGTGGCTTTTGCAGGTTTGTCGAAGTTTGATGGTCGCCGGATGCGGGATTTGGCACCAAATGAATTGGGGCAAATCGCCGGCCGCGCAGGGCGCGGGATGTCGGATGGCAGTTTTGGGGTGACGGGCGAGGCGCCCCCGCTTGACGAAGGGATGGCGGCTGCTATCGTTGAAAATCGCTTCACACCGATTTCGAAACTGCAATGGCGCAATTCTGATTTGAATTTTTCTTCGATCGATGCGTTGATCCACAGCCTGTCTGTACCGTCTCAAGATGATCTCTTGGTTAAAGCTCGGGAGGCCGATGATTACCTTGCGCTGCAGGCTTTATGGCAAAGCGAAGATATTCGCCAACAAGTGCAGCATCCAGAGCATGTGCGTCTGCTTTGGGATATCTGTCGAATCCCTGATTTTCGCGGGATAAGCATGGCTGAGCATGTCAGCTTGCTCAGCAGTGTTTTCGAGCATTTACAGGGCAATAGGCATTTGCCGAATGATTGGCTTGCGGGGCATCTTAAACGCATTGATCGCGTCGAGGGTGATATTGATACATTGTCAATGCGATTGGCTTTTGTGCGCACGTGGACATATGTCAGCCAAAGAAGTGGTTGGGTAGATGACGAAAATCATTGGCGTGAGACGACGCGCGCTGTAGAAGATAGATTATCAGACGCGTTGCATATGCGTTTGACGCAGCGGTTTGTGGATCGGAGAACCTCGGTGCTGTTGCGCAGGTTGAAACAGAAGGAGGCCCTGTTGGCCGAAGTGAATGAAAATAGTGAGGTGACCGTCGAAGGAGAATTCGTTGGTCGGCTTGAAGGGTTTCAGTTTCGTCAGGATAAAGACGCGACCGGGCAAGAAGCAAAGACCATCAAATCTGCGGCTTTACAAGCCTTGACGCCGCATTTTCATCTGCGCGCGGATCGATTTTACAATGCTCCGGATACGGAAATTGATTTTACTGAGCAGGGCGGCCTGATGTGGGGGACGCAGGCGATCGGTAAATTGGTGTCCGGAGATGATATTTTAAAACCACGGATCACGGTGTTCGTGGATGATGAGGCCGGCACCGATGTGACGCAAAAAGTACAGCGGCGGTTGCAGCATTTTATTGATCGCAAAATCGCTAGCCTGTTTGAGCCGCTGATAAATTTACAACGCGATGAAACCCTAACCGGTTTGGCGCGGGGCTTTGCCTATCGCATGGTTGAGGGGTTTGGTATTCTACCGCGCGCGCAAGTTGCCGAAGATGTGAAATCCTTGGATCAAGATGCGCGCGGGGCATTGCGCAAACATGGGGTGCGTTTCGGTCAATTTACCGTATTTATGCCCTTGCTGCTGAAACCCGCCCCCACCCGCTTGCGGTTGGTCTTATGGTCGCTGTCCAAAGGGTTGCAAACTTTTTCCGAAGCGCCGCCCCCCGGTTTGGTGACGGTTCCCGTCGATGCGCATGCGGAAAGCGGGCATGATACGATTTGTGGCTATCGCAACGCGGGCTCCCGCGCCATTCGCATCGATATGCTCGAGCGTTTGGCAGATATGCTGCGGGGCGAAAACAGCCGGACCGGGTTTGAAGCAAAAGCAGATATGCTATCGATTACCGGAATGACCTTGGAGCAATTCGCCGATTTGATGCAAGGTCTTGGCTATCAGGCGGTGAAGGGGGAACGCGTAAAAACCAAGGCTGCCCAAGATCCAGTAGGTGGCGCAACGCCTGAGGTGGATCAACCCGAAATATCCACCGCTTTGTCGGAAAAGGAGGCGTTTGGAGCTGAGGGTGGGGCGCAAGAAGCAGCATTGGACGTCAACCCCGCGAAGGTCGCGCCGAGCGCTGCAGAAGCGCTTGCTTCAGGCTCAGAGCGGGATCAGGCGCAGCCCCAGGAAGAGCTGCGCGCAGCTTCGACGGCGAAGGCAGATAGCCAATCAGCGCCCGCGCAACCACAAAGCGCTGAGACCGTAGCGCCCGAGTTGGAAGTTTTCTACACGTTCACCTGGGGGCATGTGGCCAAAAAACAAAGCCCGCCCAGACATCATAAACCGAAACACCGCGCGGGTGATGAAAAGCAGGCGCGCAAATCGAAGGGTAAGCAAAAACCATTGCGCGATAAAAAGGGCCCCAAAACCTTTGCAGCCAAGCCAGAAAAAACGCAGAAAATTGATCCAGACAACCCGTTTGCAGCTGCTTTGATGGGGTTGAAAACGCAGGATCGCTGAGTGTGTCAGAGGCGGATCGAATACGGTTGGACAAATGGCTGTTTTTTGCGCGGTTTTTTAAGACACGCAGCCTCAGCAGCAAACAAATTGAAGCGGGCCATGTACGGGTGAACGCTACAAAAGTTTTGAAGCCGGCAACGAGTATTTCGATCGGACAAGTCCTAACTATTGTGCAAGGCCGAACTGTGCGCGTTGTTGAAGTTTTAGCCTTGGGTTATCGTCGCGGACCGGCTAGCGAGGCTCAGTTGCTCTATCGCGATTTAACGCCAAAGCAAGACTCCGAAGACCCAGCGCCGGGGCAGGATCGAAAAGGGCGTCCCACCAAACGAGAACGCCGCGCGCTTCGTAATTTTCGCAATGATTGGCTTGAATGATTCTTTCGACTGCTCTAGCTAAGGGCTTGGAAGATATGTGAAATGGACGGCGACGAATGACCTATATTGTGAACGACAGTTGCATTGGCTGCAAATATACCGACTGCGTAGAAGTTTGCCCGGTGGATTGTTTTTACGAGGGAGAGAACATGTTGGTTATTCACCCTGATGAATGCATAGATTGCGGCGTTTGTGAGCCGGAATGCCCTGCAGATGCCATCCGTCCTGACACAGAGCCTGATATGGAAAAATGGGTCGAATTTAACCGCAAATACTCGATCCTCTGGCCGGTGATTATAACCAAAAAAGATCCGCTTCCTGACGCCGAAGAGCGCGACGGTGAAACTGGAAAGCTTGAAAAATACTTTTCTGAGGCTGCCGGCGAGGGCGGATAAACGGCAATAAAACCCCTCTCTGGTGCCGAGTTCGATTTTGTGCTATGAGAGCGCGCGAAAGCATAAACGAGCAGCGAAAAGTGGTGTGATGCCCCGCATCTAATCATCCTAGGTGGGATTATGTTAAAAAGAAGCCTTGTGTTTTAGGCTTGTTTATCAACTCGGCCAAAGAGAACCGCAAGAAAGGTGAACTGAATGTCCAAATCAAAACGAAATGATTTTCGTCCGAATGAATTTGTTGTTTATCCCGCGCATGGTGTGGGCCAAATCGTTTCGATTGAAGAGCAAGAGATCGCTGGAATAACGCTTGAATTATTCGTTGTGTCTTTTGAAAAAGACAAGATGACACTGCGCGTTCCAACGCATAAGGCGATTGAGATCGGCATGCGCGCATTAAGCTCTCCTGATGTGGTCGGCCGTGCGATGACCACGCTCAAAGGCAAAGCAAAAGTGAAGCGCGCGATGTGGTCGCGGCGTGCACAGGAATATGAACAAAAGATTAATTCTGGCGATTTGATTGCCATCGCGGAAGTTGTTCGGGATTTACATCGCAACGATGACCAGCGTGAGCAGAGCTATTCGGAACGTCAGCTTTACGAAGCGGCGCTGGAACGCCTAACGCGCGAAGTTGCGGCTGTTGAAGATGGCGATGAGGTTGCTGCGGCAAAAAAAGTCGATGATGTCTTGGTGTCTCGCGCCGCGTAAAGCAGAGACAGTCTGGTCAGGCGTCTCTCATTTGAGGTGCAGCTACGGTAACAGCGCGACGATTGCCAATAACACAAATATTTCTGAAACCTGTTCGGTTGCTCCCAAAATATCGCCGGTTTGCCCCGAGACTTTGCGCTGGGCAATCGTAGAACAGAGTAGGGCAGCGCAGCCTGCGCAGAGCAGAGCAGCCAAGCCGATCAGACCTGCAAAGGACAGCGCGATTACGGCAGCTATGCCGACCCCTATCAGGGCGTGTTTTGGCTGAGGCCTGCCAACGCTATGCGATAAACCGCTGCTTCGGGCATGCGGTAGATATACCATCAGAAGCGGCATGGCTGCGCGGGCAAGAACGGCGGTCACAATCAGCCCCGCAAAGGCAAATTCTGCTAGCATCAGCTCTTTTATAAGCTGCCAACGCAAGAGCACGGACACAACCAACGCTAGGGTTCCATAACTGCCAATTTGGCTGTCTTTCATGATTTCCAAGCGGCGCTGTTTTTCATTGGCGCCCCACAGGCCGTCAGCGCAATCTGCCAGACCATCCTCATGCAACGCGCCAGTGAAAATAAGACCACCGCCCAGGGCGATAAGCGCCGCTAGGCCATATGGAATATTTAAAGTTACTGCGCATAGACCCACAGCCCAAACCAAAGCGCCCCAAACAACTCCGACAAGCCCGTAAGCCCACACGGCCTTTGCCGCGCGCTGATAGGCGCCATCCTCCACGGAAATAGGTGTACGGCTGAGCAGGCTGAGCGCCAATTTCGCATCGTTAGAATAGGTGGTGATCTTATGCAGGGTCATGTCGGTAAATACTCGTTGGATGCCTCTTAAATGCTTGTACTTTAATGGCAATTGGGTAACTAGCTCAAAGAGTATATTGCGAACAAGGTAAAACTGATTATGGACACTTTTTCTTCTCTTTCACAATTCGTTGATCTGCTGCGTCAAGCGCCGTCATTTGATCTTGAAAGCCAAGCCGCAGCCAAGCAACGCAATATGCAATTGACCAAACCGGCTGGTGCTTTGGGGCGAATGGAAGAGCTTGCCATATGGTATGCCGCCTGGCGGGGGGATGCGCGTGCGTCTATTTCACAACCTGAAGTGCTGATTTTTGCGGGCAATCATGGGGTGACCGCGCAAGGCATATCCGCTTTTCCAGCTGAAGTTACCGAACAAATGGTGCTTAATTTTCAAGCTGGGGGCGCCGCGATTAATCAGCTTTCCGCCTGTTTTGGGGCGAAATTACAGGTGCATAGCTTAGAGTTAGATCGCCCAACACGGGATTTCACGCAAGGACCTGCGATGGAGGAAGATGAGTTTCTTCTGGCGTTACAAACAGGCTGGAACGCGGTGTCTAAAGATTGTGATCTGTTGGTCACAGGTGAGATGGGCATCGGAAATACAACCTCCGCAGCTGCGATTGCCCATGCACTTTATGGCGCACGTGCGGAAGATTGGGTGGGCAGGGGCACCGGTGTTGACGCGGCTGGTATCGCGAAAAAAGCCCGTGTTATTGCCGCGGGTTTGCAGATGAACCCAGAGGCCCAGCAGGACGGATTAAAAGCTTTGCAATGTTTGGGTGGGCGCGAATTGGCAGCAATGGCGGGCGCGATTGCGCGCGCACGCTGTCTGCGCATCCCGGTGATTTTGGATGGTTTTATTTGCTGCGCCGCGGCAGCCTGTTTGCAGCAAATTAGCCCGTCCGTTTTGGAGCATACTGTTGCGGGGCATGAAAGCGCCGAGCAAGCGCATAAACGCGTTTTGGCGCAGCTAAATAAAGAGCCGCTTTTATCTTTGGGGATGCGACTCGGCGAAGGTTCAGGCGCAGCGGTTGCGATTGGAATTCTTCAGGCGGCACTGGCCTGTCATTCTGGGATGTCGACGTTTGCGGAAGCAGGGGTAAGCGACGAAAGCACCGCCTAGTGTAGTTTTCGTATTTTTACGGGTGTTGCACCGCATACAGCCCGGCACCAGAGCTTACCCGCTTGGCATGGATAAAATGATATTGAGACCTGACTTGATATAGCGCAATTCTTCTTCGTCAATGGCGGCCACCTGTCCGCCATCCAAGCGGTCTCCCACTTTTACCATCCGCTTCGACCCATTTGGCATAAGAATCAGGGCTTTCCGGCTGTTTCCAAACCGATAGGTGCCGAGCAAATTCACTTTTCGGAGATTGAGCCCTTTTTCCAACGTTGCGCGTTCACTTACCCGCGCGCTGCTTGGTTCGTCTGCTACGGGGGAATCGACATTGGCTTCATCCCCTTCATCCAAGGCGCTGAACAAACGGCTTATCAAAGTATCAGATTGAGCAAGTTCCGTAAGCTCTGGCCGGATTTTAGGTCGGATAGAGGTGTTAAGCGCCTCTTCAAAGGCTTTTTCTTTTGCGCGTAAGGCTGCAACAAGGGCTTGCGGGCGGATAAGAGGCCGGCTTTGGGCGAGCATATCTATCGCAGGCTCGGGTGCGCGTGGCGTTTGCGCATCGGCGCTGGCAACGGCTTCTTCTTCTGAGGAAACTGAAGGCGGTTTTAAGGCGAGTTCAGAGGTCAGGTTGGTTTCCGAGTCTTGGTTTTGGGCGTCTTCGGTAGACGCGCTTTCAAAAATCGGGTCCCTTGCTTGGTTCCCAAAGCCAGTCACGCTAGGAGGGTCAAGCCGCGTTAACGCATCAATCGAGGGTACTGCATCCGGTTGTGATATTGCCGTTTTATTGCTGTCTTGCGTTATGATCGATGGTGTCAATTCTGCCAAAGGTTGCGGCGCCATTGAAGGCGGTCTCAGCGTCACATCTGGCAATACGCGCAGCGCATTCATACTGGGCGATACAAGCGTTTCTGCAGAAGGTTGCTTCTGCATTTGGATAGCCGGATCCCCCGTTGCAAGCCCTAGAGGTTTCGCCTTTCTCAGCAGAGGGATTGCAAGATCGTTTGTACTATCGGTCAAAAATTCATCCGGGCTTTGCAAAATAACCGGATCATGCGCGCGAATATCTGCATCAATTGATGCGATATATAAATCTTCAAGCGTTTTAGCACTTGCTTGATATGGAGCTTTGGGGGCCATTGGCCAAACCCCTGTCGATACATAAACGCGCCGAAGCTCTTCGGGGGTCATTGGCCCATTGGGGATGAATTCAGGCGTATTAAGCTGGGAAGACCTAGCCGTTTGTGGAATCTCGATTTTAGCTTCCGGTGCAAGCTCTGTTCCATTGCGCGTATCAGTTGAACTGGGTGTTGCCAGGCTGTCTAACCGCGACAGCGCCCGTTTCATTGGCAGCTTTTCTACAATAGAAAGGTCAAAACCGGCAGATGTTTGAAGCTCGGATAGGCCGAGCAATGGCGTTTCGCTGAACACCTCTGCCTTTGTCTGTGTATCGCTTGTGATAAAACCTTCCAGCCCGGTTAAACCCCGGCGCCGTTCTGTTTCTGGAGCTGGCGAGAGCTCTTGTATCGATCGCAAAACGTCGATTTGGCTATCTGCCTCTGCCTCTGCCTCTGCCTCTGCCTCTGCGTTTACCGTTTCCATTTTCAACGCAATATCAGTTTTCGGATTGGCACTGCGGGTTACAATGAAATATGTTGCTGTAAACCCAGCCAGAAGCACAGAAGCGCTAAGCAGCACAACAGGAAGGCCCCAATCCCGCGCCTTCAGGACGTTTTTGCGTAGAATAGGGCGCAGTGTTTGTACCAGCGGTACAACGCCTTCAACAAGCAGCTTGTGCTTAGAGGTTTTTATAAATTGCGCGGCGCCTGCGCCGACCAGTTGGCTTTGGCGAAGAGCCGTTTGCAAAAGCGTTTTTAATGCGGCCATGACCGCGCTAATGCCTGCGCTTAGGCGTTGTTTGATTTGACGCAGAACGTTTCGGATCTTCTCGGCTGTAACTCTGTTTTTAAAGCCGCGTCTTTTCAAGATCGGGTCAGCAGGGGGGGACGCAGCGTTCCCGGGTACCCGAGCAGCGCTTACATCGAAAACTGCGGGCTTATCAGCCTGCTCTTGCCCTTCTAACTTTCCTTCAATTTGAGAGAGAATGCGGGGGAAGGCAGTGCCAAGATCATTCAGGCTGACGGGGATATTTTCAGCTTCTTCGTTGATTTGTTTGGTCAGCTGGGTTGGAAGGCGGGGCTGTTTTGGATAGGGGCTAGCCGGCTTTTGTTGCGCCTCTATATGTCCTTTGTTGCGCGCAATGGGTGGCTCTGGTGGGAGCGGTTTGGGGGCGATTTTCAAAAGCGCTTCTGGGCTGGGCGATGGGGAAATATCAATTTCCTGATCATACCATTCCATTTGCTGTTGTCCGCCGAGCGCGGTGCCAAAAAATACTTCACCGATAAAACTGTCTTTGGGCGGTATCGCAACATTTCCCAAAGGTTTAAAGCTATGGGCCTCGGCAAAATTTTCTGCCTCTTGCAGCGTTTCAATCGCGACAGCCGCCACGTAAAGATCATTTTTTGAGGCGATCCAATCAAAGCGCAATTCGGAGACATGATAGGGGGTTGCCCCTTGTAAATGGTCTAATATGACCGTCTCTATATCGTTTGATTGCGCGCCGTCAGGCCGAAGCAATTTAATGAACTTAATTTGTTCATTCGGTATCACAAGTTTTACGCTATCGGCTCGTGCATCAAGGCTTAACGCTTTGCGCCGGATATCAGCAACGTCATTTTCGAAAGTTGCAGAGTCCAATTTTGCCGTGCCAATAATATTCCAGCCCGGTTTTGTTCGATGCAGCAAAGTGATGCCATCGAAGGAAAGGGAAAGGGCAAAGTCTGGTTTCATTTGCTCGAGTTTATCTTTTACAGCAAGGCTCGGTTGGACCGCGACTACGTCCTTCTAGACTAGGATGGCGTGCGGGAAAAGCAAAACTATCGCGGCAGGCATAAAATTGCGCTATAGTTGTTTCTGTCACGTGGCGTAAATCCCTTGCTGGAAATGAAGGAGCGGTCATGTATTTTAAACATTTTATATGCAGAAATATCATTTACCTCGCGGTCTGTTTGATTTTTTCATCGCAGCTGGCATTCGCAACTCAGCCTGTCAGAATGCTGACGGTCACCGGTGTGGCAGTGGTCAAGGTTAAACCTGACCAGGCAAAGTTGACCTGGACAATTGAAGCCCGCGCTGATGTACCGGCCTCAGCAATGAGCGCGCTCAGTTCAAAAACAGCCTCAATCCTCGCCGCCCTTGAAGCTTTTGGCTTGCCCAAAGAAGATCTGGCAAGCTCGGTTTTATCACTGTCACCAAATTTTCAATATATTGATCGGCAACCACCTAAATTGCTGGATTATAGCGCTACTACGCGGCTGGAGGTCACAATCAACCATCTTCCTGCCTTTCCAGAAATTGTTCAAATCGGCCTCGACTTTGGGGTAACGGCATTGGGAAATCTGGTTTTTCTAGCCAAGGATGAGGCTCGTTGGCAAAGCCAAGCTCGACAAAACGCCATGAAAGACGCGCTGGTAAAAGCGCAGGATTACGCAGATGCTTCAGATGTGAAATTGGGCCAATTGATCAGCCTGACCGATCGTATCGCCGAGCGCAGTGGCTCCCCCGGTTTTTTGAGCGCACAGCGCGGCTTATCAGAGGCGGGAATTGTGCCAAAAGACGTTGCGTTCAGGCAGTCGGTGATTGCTCAGTATGAAATAGTGGCCAAGCCGGAATAGCCAGCTTGACCAAAGGTGTTTAAACGAATTTTGCAATCTCAAGCGCTTGCTTCAGATCCGCGATCAAATCGTCACTATCTTCGATTCCAATTGAGAGGCGAACTACATTTGGCCCAGCGCCTGCTGCAATTTGCTGTTCGGGGCTTAGCTGTCGGTGCGTGGTAGAGGCGGAATGTATCACTAATGACCTACTGTCGCCTAAATTGGCCACGTGGCTGAAAATTTCAAGACTGTCCACGAATTTTAGGCAGGCTTTATAGCCGCCCTTCAGCGATACTGTAAACAAGCTGCCCGCGCCTTTGGGGCAAATTTTTGCGACGCGGTGGTTGTAGGGCGAACTGGGAAGCCCAGCATAGGTCACCGCTTCAACGGCTTCATGGGTTTCAAGCCAAGCCGCAATTTTCTGGGCGTTTTCAACATGTCGCTGCATGCGCAGTGATAATGTTTCAATGCCCATTAACGTATAATGTGCGGATTGCGGGTTAAGCGTCATTCCAAGGTCGCGCAGCCCGATTGCAATGCCGTGAAACGTAAAGGCCAATGGCCCAAATGTTTCATGAAATTTGAGCCCGTGATATGCAGGTTCTGGCGCGCTGAGCGAGGGAAATTTATCCGAAGCAGACCAATCAAATTTCCCACTATCCACCACACATCCACCCGTGACCGTGCCATTGCCGGTCAAGAATTTGGTGGTGGAGTTCACCACAAGCGTTGCGCCATGTTCGATTGGGCGGCAGAGATATGCCGAAGCGCTGGTGTTATCGACGATCAAGGGTAGCCCCGCTTCATCGGACAGCGCGCTGATCGCCGGCAGGTCGGTGATATAACCGCCGGGGTTTGCAATTGACTCACAAAACACCGCACGCGTGTCATCATCAATTGCAGCTTTCACCGCATCAAGATCATCAAAATCTACAAATTTTGCGCTCCAGCCAAAGCGTTTAATTGTTTGGCTGAACTGCGTGATTGAGCCGCCGTAAAGCCGCGTTGAAACAACGACATTGCGCCCAGGCTGCATCAGTGGAAACAGCGCCATAATTTGTGCGGCATGTCCGGATGAACAACAAACCGCACCCACGCCGCCCTCCAGGGTTGCAATGCGTTCTTGCAATACGGCCACGGTTGGATTGGTCAATCGCGAGTAAATATAGCCAACTTCTTGCAGGTTAAACAAAGCGGCTGCGTGATCGGCATCTCGAAACACAAACGCTGTCGACTGATAGATTGGTGTTTGCCGAGAGCCAGTGGCTGGATCAGGCCGGGCGCCCGCGTGTATTTGTAATGTATCAAACCCGTAGGTTGTTTCGTTTGTCATCGATCTAACTCCTAAATCTGTCTCCGCTGTGATAAGAAAGTCAGGCTGTTTAAACAATGCTATTATTCTACCTAAAGCGCTCGCTCGCCTAAATTAGGAACATAATATCCTATTTTTTCGCCATTATTGGGAAAGTATTTCTTGTTTGGGAGCTTTGTCCAACTTTGAACTTGCAAGGCTTTCCGGCGAAAACCGATTTTGCTGTTCAGCGGATCCAATACCCCAAAG
>Ga0255755_1003364_pt1 | contig 12341 bp, 7 predicted proteins | sample 011ome_18_FD_179955 | JGI IMG/M metagenome (GOLD analysis project Ga0255755, IMG submission 179955) | Coastal salt marsh microbial communities from the Groves Creek Marsh, Skidaway Island, Georgia - 011501BT metaG (version 2) | ecosystem: Environmental > Aquatic > Marine > Intertidal zone > Salt...
GCTCTTCGGACGCCTCTTCGCGACATTATATGTTATTCTTTCGTGTCTTTCTCTCTGATACGTCTCTGTCTCTCTGATACGTCTCTTCTGCAAGAAGAAGAAGAAGAAGAAGAAGAAGAAGAAGAAGAGAGTGCGTGGGATATAATAAATGCGGCGAATTATCCATCAGCAGCACGAAAAGCCAAAAAGAAAGAAAAAGGAGGAGAAAAAAGAAGGAAGGAAAAAGAAGGAAAAAAAAAGAAGGAAAAAAAAAGGTTCTCGATGAAAGAAGTCACACAAAGAAGAAGAGAAGAGTTTTGAATCACCATTTTCTCGTCGGAAAGTTTGTCTGCAGACGCGCGTTTGTTTATTAGTAACCTCAACACGCAGGACAGCACACAAACAGAGAGATAAATATACACGCAACAACACGTATTAAATATAAAATGAGCGAAAACGATGGAGGAAACAACCCCGAGGATTCGGACTCGGGTGACGAGTATTCGGATTCGGATTTACACGCCGGTGGGGTCTCGGACACGGAGAACGACCAAGCGGTCATCGCGCAAGCGATGTCGGCCGAGGCGACTTTATCCGTGGACGTTGGGTCTTCGCTCACCCACCACGATTGGGCGGACATCGATAACAGCGATTTAGTCGCCAAAGTGAGAGGTTCGGCTGGGTTTCGAATCATGAGAGAGATTCAACCGTGGGACGGGGCGGCGTCTTCATCCGCCGCAGCAACGTTGTTGGATAACAAGGTGTTTGAGTATTTTTACGTGCAAAGGAAAGACTCGGACATGTTTAAGAAATTGGTCAAGGAGTGCTTCCCGAAAGAGTACGAACAAGCCTCCTCGGATAAAGAGGAGAAGAAGAGATTGCAGTCCATGTGGGCGCAACAAATCATGGACGAGTTGAAAGGGATGAGAGAGTACGCGAAACATACCATTCGATGGTTGACGGCGATAAATAACGCGCAAGCGGGAGATTTGTTGTTTTTGAAGAGGGAGGCGTTGATGAATGGAGAACACTCGATTCAGTGGAAAGCGGCGGCTATCGTCTGGGAGAGCGTATCGAATAGGATTAAAGATCAAACGTTTGCGGCGATGCACGCGTGGACGAATAAAACTGGAGCGCAATCCGGAGGGGTGCCGAGAATGTATAAACATCAGCACGAACTTTTGGAGGTTTTGGATAAGCATTACACGGTTACTGAACAGGCTGTGGAGAGTGGAGGGAAAATGCCGTTACCGTTGCACGTGATTTTAAGCACACCGACTGGGTCTGGTAAGACGTTTACCGCGGTTCTGACGTATTTGCGTCTGATCAAGCAAAAGCATAAAGACGTCATCTTGTTGTATTCCGTGCCGACGAAGCAGGTTTTGAAGAGAGTTGGCCAGGAGTGCGAAGCGCACGCCGTGCCGTATTGGACGGCGGCCAGAGATAATACCGGTGATGGGACGATGACGCAAGTCAGAAGACCGTATTCTATCCGAGATAAGGCGAGGAATAAAAAAGCTGTGAGAGCGGCGAGGGCCATCGGAGAGAAAGTTTCAGCCGGTAGCGGCACGGTGGAACAACAGCTAGAATATGCCGCGGATATTGGTTTCAAGTTAAAAGATCATGGCGCGGGGAAGCCAGATATTATAATTGCAGATTTGAATACGACGGCGAGAATATTAGAAGCGGCGAAGAAACAGCCGGAATCGAGTTTTTATAACCAATCGAAAATTTTGCTCTACTTTGATGAACCGAATATGGGAATTCATTTAGACCCAAAGGTTTTAGGCGTCGTTTCAAACATTCAAGCGAATATGCCGCACGCGGCTGTGCTAGCTTCTGCAACGCTGGGCACGTGGGATACGTTAGAAGATTGGTGGAAAGGCCCGACGGAGGCGAGGAGAGACACCATTGAAATGGCACCGTACGAGTTACCGATGTCGAAACTCGCGGTGTTTAACCAAGCGACGAATGAAATTTCCACGATTTCTCCGTTTGGGATGTTCAAAAACTATGGTGAATTCCAAAGAGCTATGAATGATATTCGCGTTCCGACTTTGTTGTTGAGGCACATGTCCGCCAAGCAAGGCAACGAGTTATTAGGCATTGATGGTCCGGAAGCGGCATGGGAGAAAGTCTACGGGGACGTCAAATCGTTACGATTGGCCATCGAACCAAAGATGAAAACCATTCCGCAGCCTGATTTCGAAAAGTATAAAGTTCGCTGGGCTACTGGAGAAGGTGCGCCGAAGAAAGTTGCCGGCATTCGAGATGCTTTAAGTAAGGAAGGTGTGACTATGGTTGGTTGCATCAACCCGAGGAAAACGGCGTTGGAACTCGCCGGTTTCGAAAACAAAGAAGACTGGCAAGCCGCCGTGCATAAATTGAACTCTAAATTGAAAGAAGCCGAGAGAATGTTAAAAGAAAACGCTAAGGCTGAAAAACGAGCCGCGAAGAAGAAAGGCGACGCCGACGATGAAAACCCAGCCGATGCCGGGGACGACGTTCAAGTCGGATTGGTCACCTTGAGACCGATGTTGAAAATCTCTTTAGCAGAGGCGTTGGAGTCGGACATCGACACTTTGGTCATGTTGTCCCGAGGCGTCGCGTACGCAAGTGGTAAAGGCACGGAGACTATGGTAAAGCGATTGTATAATCAAGCGTTGTTGACGGTACCGGATTCTTTGAAGGGAAGGTCGCCGCCGTTGAACGTGCTTGTTGTCGATTACTCGTCTATTTACGGTACCGATTGTCCCGCCGTGGACACGTTACTCTTGCAAGAAGAGCTCGGAAGATTACTTGCCTGGGAAGATTTGCAACAGTTTATCGGTCGTCTCCGTCGCGACGGTTTGTGTATCTTCTTCTCCTTGGGGACTTTGCGAAAAGCCGTGTTGGGTTCGCACGTCGAAGCCGAAGAAATTCAGAAAACAATCAACTTTCAGAAAGCGGTCGAAGAGACAACGTTGAAACTCGTAGAATCGAAGAAGTACGACAGTGCATCGGTAAAAGGAGCTTTGGAACCATTAGCCGAACAGTTTGGTAGGCGTACGGGAGAAGCTGGCGCTTTTGCCGTAATTGCTCTCGCGTGCCTTTCGTTGAAGCCACAAGACATGCCAGATTCCGATAAAGAACTCTCCGCGCAAATGGTCAAAAACGTCGAGAAATTTAGTGAAGCTTTAGAAAAAATTATCGGGAAGAAACAAGACCAAATCAGTTTGGTTTCCATTCTTGAGTCTCTCGCGTGCTCGCAAGCCCCATTTGAAGGTCGAACAGGGGGTGCCAGAGTTTTGGGATGCGCAGCATCGTTTCTTAAAGGGATATACGACGCCGACTTGCTCTCTGAAGATGGTATTTTCGCGTGGGCGAATCAGCGGGCGAAAGATATTAAGAACGATCCGGACGCCGATCAAAGGTTCTTTATGAAAGTGAAACCATTTGTGCAGTGGTTGCAAGAAGCCTCGGAAGACGAGGAGTCGGACGAGGAGTAGATAAGAGCACAGAGTAAAAGGAGAGTAAAAATATTTAAATTCAACCAGTAATAATCAATAATCAATACTTATTATGAATCAACAACGCGCGTTCAGCCTAAATCTATTTTGCTCTACTATTTCTACAGCGCAATCGGGGAAGGTCCACGATGCGTCACACGAACACTTAAACCAATCGCATGTTCTTGTTGTCGTTGTTCTTTTTGTTCTTTTTCTATGCCATCCATCCAACGCTTCAGAGCTTCTTTGACGAGCGCGTCTTCAATTAGACTTTCAGGATAGGTGAACCCATACATCACCTCGTCCTTGTCGTTTATGCATTCGACTTTCACCAGCGAACACAAAGAAAGCTTTCGTGCGGTGACGTTGGCGATCTGCTCTTTTTCCTCCTCGCTTTCGTATTTCTTATTCGATCCGTAATAATACAAAATAGGATACCCGAGCATCCATCCGACGAACGTTTGTGGAGGTATGGCGCCTTCGCCGAGATCGCTCTCGTCGATATTCACACCTGAGTTCGAGGATATTTTCGCACGACAAGCGGTCATAACCGTAATCTCTAAAGGTGTCATTTTTCGAGCGCGCGCGTTTTCTTGGTCTAAATCCACTAAAATTGGCATATCGTGAGACAACAACTCCTCATCTTCCCCTAATGTAACGAACACAACCGTGTCGAGAATACTACAAACTTTCAAAAGCACTCCTTCTTCTTCCTCTCCTCCTCTTCCGCGCGACAAAGGTATTAAAACGTCTTCATTTATCTCTTTGGATATCAATTCTATGTCTTCTTTCGTCATCAATGGTGCGTAATCGAGCATAAACGCCGGGCGAACACCCCTAATTACAGATACGAAATCTCGCGAGAGTTCTCGCTTCGCTTTGGAACCAAACTTTTTCTTCTGTATTTTTGATTCATCTGTGAGACAGTCGAGGAGACTCTCAACTCTCGAGAGAAGCCAAAGATCGTCTGCAAATGCGCCCGGATGCATCTCTTCTTCTTCTTCTTCTTCTTGTTATTATTTTATCGTTATCATTATTCACCTATTCTGGTGGCGTTTGAGGAAAGAATTTTTTCTGGCGAAACACACACATTTGGCTCAAAATCTACTCATTTTATTACATAAATATTCAACTACTCTGGGCGATGTATAAAAAAATATCATTCTTACTTTTACTAACCGTGCGCGTGACTCCCACTCCCGTGTCTGCTCGAGCTTCTGTCTCTGGCATACGCCCAGTGTCGAGGCGGTCGACATCCACCGAAGGACTTGGAACACGCCGGACACGATTTCTTCCTCTCCGCGTACGTCTGTTTCGTCAACTCTCTCTTCAAATCTTTACCTTTCATCTGTAAAGAAGTCGCTCGAAAGTTTGATAAATCTACGCTCGGCATTCCAGCTTCGCTTTTACACTCTTGGCATTTACTCTTGGACTCATGACACTCCACCACGCACGGCTCGGCAAATTTTACGAGTTTCTCCTCGGCGAGTTTCTTCACGACGAACCACTCGGCGCCGTCTCGCTCGCCGTTGGCGGGTTCATCGCACGCGTCGTAGTAGTGATACAAGGCACCGTGTTCGCTTGAAACTTGAAAACCAAATAAGTTCACCTCGTGACATCTAGATAACGCTATTATGATTCCGTATAAACCGCTCGTCGGCATGAAATTCAAAGAGTGCGCCATGTGTTCGACGAACCCTTGATCGAACGCAGCCATTTTAATGGACTTGTCGCCTTTCTTCGTTTTAATAAACGCAGCTAAAGACGCGTGAGATCGCATGTGTACCAACAACAACTCTTTCCCTTCTCTGAACGCCCAATTTTGGGTATTTGTAATCCTATGCGTTGTCTTTGATCCGGCGTGCGCTTCCAATCCACCTTTCGTCGGCGCCGAGTTGAAGCGAAATACTGCGTCGTGTTCATCGATAAACTTCCCGTTTTCGTAATTCAACAATATCCCGGACGATCCGACCACGGCGCATTTATTGTACACCTCCCCAACCGCATCGTTTTGCGGCATAATCGAAAGCAACTCTTGGTCTACTGGGCCTAACACTCGATGTCCTTTGTCCGCGTCCTTCTCCTTCCCGGGTAAAGTCACCTCGATGTTCTTCCTCTTCCCGGTGATTTTCTTGCTCATCGTAATCGACCCAGCAAAACCTAATCCTCTCTCAACTTTAGCTTTGATGTGTTTCCCTTTTAAAGGGTAAGCCCTCTCGCAATGGTCGCCTTGCCAAAGTTTCGCGCACAAACAGGTTCGCGTGGCTTTTTGACAGACGCCTTTCGGGTGATGACAAGCCGTCGCATCGTCCGGGTCGCACGAGGCTGAGGCAGAGGAGGAAAATCCACTATTCATGCTATTCTTGCTGCTGCTATCATCTATGCTCACGACAATATCGTCGTTCGTGTGTCTATGCGTCGGTTCGTCTCCTTCCTCTGAAGTCTCTCCTTCTTCGCTACTTCTGCTACCCAACTCGTTTGCATCATCAACATCCACACCTTCTTCTTCTTCTTCGTGATTTCCCGTCGTCGTCGCCCAAGTGGAAGCAGAAGATGAAGAGGAGAACCAAGAGGAGGAAGATGCGCCCGAGGAAGAAGAACTCCGACTCGCCGCTAAGTTTGGAAGTTGTTGTTGCACGCGATGATGATGACGATGATTAGGAGATACGCCTTGTGGAGGCGAATCGCCCAAAATCATAAACAAAACGTATCCGATACACACGGACAGAACGACGGCGACGAGTAATCTCCTTTTCGGTCTCGATTGAGGAATTTTCGGTATCATCGATGAGGATGACGACGACGAGAGAGACGGTGCCATGACTTGAGAGAGAGGGAAAACGAGAGGGAGACGGAGAGAGAGAGAGAGAGGAGTTTGTTGTTTACCTCTTTCTCCCTCGAGAAGTCTGACGTTTTTTTTTGAAGCGAACATATTTAGGTTTCAGGAGCAACGTTTACGAGACCGTTTTTGTGGATGGTTTCATTCAACGTGTGATTAAATTACAACAACAAAAATGTATGCGGACGTACTACTAAACACGTCCTCTCTCTCTCTCTCTCTCTCTCTCTCTCACTCTATTTATTATTATATTTCCTCCTCCTCGTCGTCGTCATCTAATTCTGCTTTTAAAACGACGCAACTTCTATCCAAAATGGTAAATCTGTTCGCTCGTAATTGCGGACGAACCATAGCTTCCGCGGTGAACCTGTCTTCGTCGGAGATGTCCTCGGCGCTGACGAAATCAAACGGCGTTTCCAGAGAGGTGTCTAGAACACATCTCCAGTGCAATCCGGCTGGTAACTCGGGTAAAGTGACCAAAATACTCTCAAAGTTGGCGTTGAATGCGACGTAGAACTTTTCCGGGTCTTCAGGAGTGTTGGCGGAGATGGTGTATGCTATAAATCGACTCGTTTCTTCCCAATCTGGTTCGTGCGGTTTGACGCCGTGCCATTGACAGTTGGCGTCGGTCGGGAAGTCCGGTAAGCGGAAGGCGCCGTGTTGAGCGCGAAATTCAGCCATTTCCGAGCAAAATCGTTTCAAACCATCGCCAGAGAGTGGGTCTAACGCTTGGTCCCAGTCGATGTAGTTTAAGTAGTTGTCGTGGCAGTACGTGTTGTTGTTGCCGTTTTTGGTGTGACCGTATTCGTCGCCCATGGTGATCATCGGAACGCCTTGAGAGAGAAACAACGCGCAGAAAAAGTTGCGCATTTGTCGTTCGCGTAAAGCGACGATGTTTTTGTCCGTAGTCGGGCCGTCAGCCTCCGGGCCACTGCCGCAGTTCCATGAAATGTTGTGATTTTCGCCGTCGTTGTTGTCTTCGCCGTTGAAAAAATTGTTCTTTTCGTTGTAGGAAACCAAGTCGCGCAAGGTGAATCCGTCGTGGCAGGTGACAAAGTTGATCGAGCTTTTCGGTTTCCGTCCAGAGGCGTGATAAATGTCCGGGGACCCGCACAAGCGAGAGGCCATGGCACCTACGAATCCGTCGGACCCTTTGATGAAGTTTCTGACGTCGTCTCTAAACTTACCGTTCCATTCGGCCCAGACGCCGTAGTGCGGGAACGTGCCGACTTGGTACAACCCGCCGGCATCCCAAGCTTCAGCGATTAACTTGACGTTACGCAAGACTGGGTCGTTGGAAATCGCGCGCAACACGGGTGGATCTTCCAAATTTGTTCCGATTGGAATCTTCTGTAACGGATTCTTAGGAATCGGGTTCCCGTCTTGATCGTAGAGCACCTCCTCTTCGTCGTTATACGGCATCCCGTTCGTCGTAGAATCCGCAGAGTTTACGTTGTTGATGCCACTATTCGGTTGCGCGCTGGCTAACAAACTCAACTCTTCGGCCGTCGGACCTTCCTCGCCTTTATAATGCGACGCCTCTCTCGTCAAAATGCTCGCTAAATCGAACCGAAACCCGTCGACGTGGTATTCCTCCACGAAATGTTTCAACGAATCGACGATTAAATCTGCCACCATCGGGTGATTACAGTTCAAAGTGTTCCCGCATCCGGAATAGTTGTAGAACTCTCCAGTCGGAGCAGTCACGTAATAACTTCTGTTGTCTACGCCTCTGAAAGAAAGCGTCAATCCTTTTTCGTTCCCTTCCGCGGTGTGATTAAACACGACGTCCAAAATCACCTCCATATCGTTCCTGTGACACTCTCGAACTAACTTTTTAAACTCGTCGTTACTCTTTCGTCCGCAATCGGCTTCGCCAACTTTGGCGTATTTCGTCATTGGCGTGAAAAAGTTCACGGTGGAATACCCCCAAAAATTTCTCCTCAACTCGCCAGTTTCCGGGTTTCGTGTATTTTCGTCGGAATATTCCAACTCGTTAAACTCGTGAATCGGGAGTAACTCTAAGCAATTCACGCCGATTGATTTCAAATACGGAAGTTTGCCGATCATATCCTCGTACGTTTGTCCAATACCTCTCACGTGACCTTCGTAGATGGTTAAATCGGCGAGTTCGTACTCCGGCGACTCCACGCCTTCCCAATCGAACGCCTCATTCTCGGAACCTCTATTATACAAAGCTGGAACCCCGCTCGCGTATTGCGGCCAGTTCTTTTCCAAATCGTTTTCTGCTCGTTGATTCGTTTCCCCGTACCCTTCGCGGTTGCAACACACGTGCTTGGCGTACGGATCCAACACAATTTTGTTAAAATCAAACGCGTGCCCTGGTAACTTGGGACCATTTACTCGATAGCCGTACAAACACTTCTCGGACAAATTCGGCACTTCGACGTGCCAAATCACCGCGTCGTCCTTCGCTCTTTCCGTTCTAAAGCCACTTGTTGGGTCTAAATCAATCTCCGCCGTTATCTTTCCACTCTTAAAATCTTCCTCGGAATACAACACCAACGTCACATTTGTCGCGTTCTGCGTCCGAAGCGCAAAGTTCACGCTCTCGTTTTCCAACCTCGTCGCGCCCAACGGCGACGGTTCTCCGCAGGTCGGTTCGCCTCGGTTTAACGGCGTCTCCGCTATCGGTCGAAGTATATTTGTCGTCGATTTCGCTTTCTTAGAAGGAGGAGGAGATGAAGGCGTTTTCGTTTTTGATACCGTCGAAACTACTGCAGTTGTTTTCGAACTCTTCTTCATCTTTGGCGCAGGAGGAGGAGAAGGTGAAGGAGGAGGAGTAACAGGAGGAGGCGCTTTTGTGGCGACTGTCGAGGTTGTTTTCTCGTCTTCTCGAGGCTTTTCCCCACCAATGCCACCTAAACCAACCGCGGCTGGATTGTTCGGATCGCCAAACTTTGTCTTTCTCTTCGGCGGGGGAGGATCTGCGGCGATTCCGTTCATTTCCGCCGCGCGAGGAAAAAGTACTCGACCACCACGGATGCGTCTTTTCGTGAGGACGAGATTATGCGCGCTTTTTCTTCTTGGATAATAAAAAGTCGCCGCGAATCGATTATTCTTTAATTGATTCTTTTTCCCTCCTTGTACTCCTCCTCCTCCGCGCATCGTCGTTTGTATTCCCGCGTAACTGCTCGCGGCTGGAAAAACTATCATTCTTTCTTTCTTACTAATGAATGATGATGGAAACCACCGACCTTTTAGAGCAAAGCAAAGCAAAGCAAAGCAAAGCGGTTATGAAAATCTGAGGAATGAGTAACGAGATGATGAGATGAGTTCACGAAAGAGAGAGAAATTATTGATTATTCCGCCTAAAATAAAAGGAGCCAAAAACACCAAGAACACAGCGATAAGAAGAGAGCTCTGTATTATTCACCTAAGAAGAAGAAGATGGAGGAGGAGGAGGAGAACAACTTTGACAATACTACTAATAACGACGCGACAACAACCTTCTTAGAGGAAGAAGACATTCGGTGACGACGGCTATTCTTTATTAGTAGGATTTCATACCATCATCGTCCTGGCCATTCGAATCGCGGCGCGAATGGCGTTGCCGGCGTACGCCACTCTCGTTTCCGCCTGCTCCGCGGTTGCCCCGGGACCGATGATGCCCATCCCTACCGGTTTGCGATATTCCAACTCCAACTGCTTAAAAATCAACGAGCACGTATTTCCCATCTCCTCGCCGTGTAAAGTGGAACCTTTTTCTATGTATCCTAAAACGCACGCCGCGTCGAGCGAGTCGTCCATGAGCATGTTTTCTAATATTAACGGCGCTTCGTACGTGCCCGGAACGAAGACGACTCGAGTGATTTCGGCGTTCATCGCCAACGCCGAGAGGCGCGCGTCTTCGAGCATGCGGTTCATGAGTTGGTCGTGAAACTCGCCGATGACGATTCCAAGCTTCACCTTTGTCTCTTCGTTTACATCGCCGACGTGTGAAATCTCACAATTCGTCCACTTCGACTTCTCTGCGTCGGTTTCGTGCGCGAACGTTACTTTCCCTCCCGGACTGTGAAACTGATACGTTTCCTGTATCTTCGCCGGTTGTTCTTGTTGTTGTTCTGATGATGATGATGATGATGATAAACGAAATCCTCTCTTGAAATTGTTGTTGCCCTTTTTCGATGATGATGATGATGATGATGGTCTGTTGATACTATTGTTCGTAGTAGCACGAGTAGACGAAGATGGTAAGCTGGTGACTGATGATGAGTGTATGAAAAAAGGTAAAGAGTTGAGCATATTGACAAAGTGGAAGTGTTGGTGTAATAATGGGCTTTGTTTTTTGTGTGGGATGACGACGAGGTACATTTTGAGAAGAAGAAAAGATATGCGATTATTACGCTGTCTCTCTCTGTGTGTGTGTTATTACAAGAAGTTATTCTTCTGATTCTGATTCTGATTCTGATTCTGAATATACCTCTCCGTCCTCGTATCGCCAACCAAATGGTAATGGACAGTTGTTGTCGAGGAGGTATTGTACACATTCGGGGTGGTTGTTCTCGTGTGCGTACAGTACGCTCCATTCGTCCCACGGCACTTTGGCGGTTTCGTGTAAGTACTTCAAACAGTCTAAATGGCCATTCTCGGCCGCCCACAGACACGCATGTTCGTTATATCTATCATACTTACGCTCAACAAGATATTCGAGTATGTAGAGATGGCCATTTAAAGCCGCCATTGAGGCAGTAGCGGAATCCCAAGGCGCTTTCGCTTCTTCGTGTAAGTATTTGAGGCACTCGAGATGACCGTTTTGGGCAGCGCATGCACACGTATACTCATCGATAGGACAATCATTTGCAACGCAATACTTTACCGTTTCCAGATTACCTTGTTCTGCGGCCGCTCTAATCGTCCATTCATCCCATTCACACTTTTTCTCCTCTCGCGCCCACTTGAGGAACTCGAGTTTCTTCGTCCAAGCAACTCCAACGCAGAAATATGTTTCGTCCCACCAACTCGGCCACAACGATTTATTCTCCCACGCAACTTCCAAAGTCGATATCGACGACATCTCGCTCACATCAAACCTCTTTTTCAAATCACCCGCGCGAGGCGATCTCTTAATCAACGCTCTCGTCTCCGTATTCACCCCGTACAAGAATTTGATATCAGCTTGATTCAATCTCGGCAAAATATGAGTGAAAGTTATATCGTCGTTTTTCACGATCATACCCCACAAAGAAGAAGAAGAAGGAGAAGAGTGCATCATTTTCGTCGCGTTTCTTTATTGTCTTTGCAAATTATAACTTCTCTTCCTCTCTCTCTTTCTTTCTTTCTTTGTCTTTCTTTCTTTGTGCGCGCACATGTGAAGATTTTTTTTTTTTGCGAGAATGAGAAATTGAGACGTTTTTTGCCCCCAAAAATCTGGACCCCGAGACGAACGAGACGACTCTGGATCTCGTTAACAAAACGGATGATGACAACAAAAAACAAAAAAAGAAACGCTTCGGAAAAGTCACGCGGCTTCCACCGAGATTGGAATGGTATCAAGGGGCAGTCATCAAGGCAATTCAATTCTTCTGAATGAACAGAAAATGGTTTTGAAGTGCGGGCCTTCGTGCTCAACCGCAGGACTTGTAACTCGTCATCAACGTTGAAGAGTTCGTCAGTTAAAAGGAAACTGAAGAGTATCGAAGACCTTTAGAAATAATCCATATTAAGTACAGTCGATAACCAATTAGGGTTTAGGAAGGTACATAAAAACTAGCGTGTAAAACCCTAAAAGACAAAAAATGAGAAGTTTCTCCCGCCACAAAGGACGGCATATAAATGAACCAAAACAACGAAGAAAAGTATTAGGAAATGAAGCGACTTCGGCGCCTTCTCCCTTCCTCCTCCTCCTCCTCCTCCCAAAACGTCGTCGTCGCTCCTTTTATTACTTCTTCTTTTTCTTCTTGGCCTTCTTCTTCTTCTTCTTCTTCGCAACATCATCATCATTATCATCATCATCACCGTCAAACACATTCGGTTGTTGAGAACGCCAACAACTTCGATGAAAGAAGAAGAAG
>Ga0255755_1003367_pt1 | contig 12330 bp, 6 predicted proteins | sample 011ome_18_FD_179955 | JGI IMG/M metagenome (GOLD analysis project Ga0255755, IMG submission 179955) | Coastal salt marsh microbial communities from the Groves Creek Marsh, Skidaway Island, Georgia - 011501BT metaG (version 2) | ecosystem: Environmental > Aquatic > Marine > Intertidal zone > Salt...
GAAAGCACTAACACTTCTGCTTTAAGCTCTGCTAGCTGATGAAAAATCAATTCAGTTTCAGGAAGTATTCCGTTATCAATTCCTAATTCATCCTCCTTTTGAAATTTAAAAGCTAAGGCATCCATCCTCGTTTTAAAAAACTTTCGGCTCCTTTTTTTATCTTTCTGCCAGGTAATACAGTGAGAAGAAGCCCTTCCCTTTACTACAGAATAAGAAACTTTCATTAATAAATTGATGGTTTGTTGAGAAAGGTTTAAAAGAAACCAGATAACACTTCACTATAAATTTAGAAAATGAGCGACAAGAATTTCCCTGCTGTAGTTAAAGAAATTTATGAAAAAGACTCTCGGTATGGAAAGGGAGCTTACTACTTTATTAGAGAGGCCCTGGATCATACTTTAAAAAATATTGAAAAAGAAAAATCTAAAACCAAAGGTCATGTTTCAGGCATGCAGTTATTGGATGGCATTAGAGATTATGCATTGGATCGGTTTGGTCCCATGACTTTAACCCTAATGGATCATTGGAATATTAAGCAGTGCCGAGACTTTGGTAATATCGTTTTTAACCTTGTTGATTTTGGTATTTTGGGAAGAACTGAAAATGATTCTTTGGAAGATTTTGAAGGAGGTTACAGTTTTGATGAAGCATTTGAATCTCCCTTTATGCCAAAGGATATCCAAAATAATTAGGGTTTACGAAGGATTCAGCCAGTTAAAAGAAAAGCCCACAGGACATAAACCAAGAGAACTAAACCAAGTGCTTTAAAAAATGTTGCCCATGCTGGGGCATTTTCACCGGTTCCAAAGACTCCGCTTTGTATTTCAGGTTCCTTTTCTTTTGGGAAACAAAGTGGACACCTTAAACCATCTGAGATGTGCCACTCAAAATCACATTCGCTGCACACGTTAAATTTATTCATCGTTTCAATTTTGATTTCTATTAAAGTCTTGCCCTACAGGCTAATTGCTAAAGAATTTGCTCCATTGCCCAGAAATATGATTTCAAATAAACACCTTCCAAAGACCTTAGTCTTACACTTCATTTTATTTGCTATTACCATAATTGCGATTGTAAACCCTGTAGCTTCCCTATCGGGAAAAACAAAAATTCTAAGGGAAAGCCTTGCCACTATACAAGCCAAAGCCCTCCAAGGTGATATTTATTACCAAGGTGCACTTGGCCTCTTCTACAAAAATGGGGAGCACGGCCTTCCCATTGATTCTGAGGAGGCAAATCGTTGGGTTCGTATGGCGGCCAATAAGGAAGGAGCTTTTGGCCTTGCCACACTTGCCGCTCTTGAACTGGAAAAAGGGAAAACGGAACGGGGTCATTTTCTCTACGACGAAGCCTACCTCCACTCAAACCTAAGAAAATTGGGAAAAGACAACGACCCACTTGCACTTTATTGCCTGGGAATGATGGAGATGGATAACCCTCCTCGTAATATTCCGAAAGCGTTACGCAACTTGGAAAAATCTGCTGAACTTGGGTTCGCAACCGCTCAAGCAACTTTAGGTATGATTTACTTTGCAGGAATTGGTGTTCAAAAAGACTCGAATACAGCACTCAAGTGGTCATCCATGGCAGCTAAAAAGAAAATTCCTTTGGGAATGTTTTATCTTGGGCTTGCCTACTCGATCGGAGACGGTGTGGAGGCCAATGATGACTACGCTATACGCTGGATCCGAGCTGCAGCAGAAAGAGAACTTACTATGGCCCAACTCACATTAGGAATGAAGTTAGCCTTAGGTGATGGAGCGACCAAAAACCTTGAACTAGCGGTTCAATGGTTAAGAAGAGCAACCCTGAATGGATCGGCTGAAGCTGCCCTTCAGCTCAGGAAATATGAGAATATCTTACTGCGACAAAACGGAGACTTTGGAAACTTTGCAGAAGATCAACCCGTTAACGAGATTGCATCCCAAGTTATAAGCTCTACCCTCAAAGTCGATAACAGAGAAAGATTTAAAGCCCCAGATGATCTTGATCTTCCTCCACAAATAAATCCATCTACCAGCGATGATGAATTTTATGACTCCGACACTTTGATAGGTGGTGCTGATAGTAAGGAAAAAGAGACCATGAATGAACTTGGATTACTCGCTTACAAGAAAAAAGATTTCAAAAATTCAAAGGAATGGTTTGAAAAGGCGGGTAAACTCAAGCATCCAGAATCTTTAAGATATTTAGGCATTCAATATTTCCTGGGACAAGGTGTACAAATCGACTACAAGAAAGCAGCCTTTTGGTTAGAAGAATCTATAAAAGAAGGTGATCTTGAAGCGTCAAGGTACCTAAGAATTGTTAAGCAATTCAGGTAAAAAGCTCTCACTTCACCTGAGAATTAAGCGTATGTTTTGTTAAATGCTTTGAGAGTTTTATAATCGGATATTATCCGCCGGCAACTTCCGTTATTGGAAAGCAACAGCGAAAAAATTGGTGAGAAAAGTATCACTGTGATCATATCTTCAAATGAGGAAAAAGCTTCTTGGGAAATAGGATTAACCATTTTTACAACGAACTAACCAAAGGCAAAGTTCAGCTTATGAAAACAAGCAAAAATAATTAAAGCCTTTAAACAGATAAGAACCTAATCGTTTTACTGTGCCCATGCAGCATCTCTTAAATCCAACTGTATTTGGTTTTCTCCTTGTTGTAAGTTTATCGACTTGGACCATACGATTCCTACCTGACCAAGACTGGAGGCACCCACAACAAAATAATTTCCACTCTCAAGCTTTTCAACATTGGCAACGCCGATAGAGTTGGTTTTCAACCTAGTCAAACTTGATCTTGCCAAGGCATTGCGAATGGCGGCGGCAACCCCAGGATACCTGTAGCCTCTTTGGACTGCACGTGCCCAAAATTCAGCGTAAGATTTAATTCCATCGTCTGAGGGTATGCGAATACGGGCATTTTCCAAAATCGAATCTAGGCTTTGGCGAACTAAAAAGAACTCGGTAAAACCAGCCGGCCTTTTCTTGTTATTCAAAAATTGAACTTCTGCCTTTAACTGCATTGTAGATTGTCCCGACGGCACACTTTGAACAACGGGTGCATTCAATGTTGATTGCCTTCTATTTGCCTGACTTACAGGGTTGTAACGAGATGGGGTTGAAGCGGATGGGATAGGAGGTGAACGACGTAGAGGAGTGTAACTAGATTGGTACTGGGAGGGAGTACGGCCATCAGGTCGTGAGTAAGGGGGTTGGGCAGAAAAAGAAGTCGCCCTTCGGGAGGAGTTTAAGGTCGATGAGGCACTCGGCATAGAAACTTGGACCGTGGAATTACCATTGCCTCCTCGCTGTAAAACCCTAATCGCTTCACGTGCCGCAATGAGAGCTTTTTCTAGGGAGCCTATTTTTCCACGAGCATCTTCTAACTCTTCATTGAGGAGATTCACTTTTAGGTTTGCAGATTGTCCGCGTTCTATAATTTCCTGCTTGATTCCCCGAGCGTCAGCTAGTTGTTTTCGCAAATCTTGAACCCGGGATCTTTCTTGATCTAACTGAATTTGGGCTGTTAAATTTTTCTGATTGAGATCCTGAATTCGCTGATCAAGGCCCTCTCGCCCAGGAGCATTCGCTAAATTGCGAAATTGTTCCTGCAACCTTTGATTTTGTTCTCGCAATGAAGCAAGCTCTGCCATTTGGAGTGGTGAAAGTTGAGAAACACCTGCGTCTCCTCCGGATATAGACGGCATCCTCGATGGAAGACCTCGGGAGGAAGACTGGGCCTGGCGAAGACTCTGCTCTAAAGATGATATTCTACTCTGGGCCACGGCTAAATCACCATTAAGTCTTTGCACATCCAGCTTGGCTTGGTTTTCTCGATCAGCAGCTGTTTTAGCAAAACCTTGAAGCCTTATGATCTGTGCTCTCAGTGCAGAGTTATCAGGAGTTATACCTGGACGGGTACTCTCTGCTTGGGCCAGTTGCTCGGTAAGTGTGGATAACCTTTGCTCCCGGTCGGCCAATTGGTTTTTCAAGTTAGAAATATCTCCCAAAGATCTATTCAACTCGGCTCGAAGCTGGGCATTTGCCTGCCCAGCGTCATTACGTGCCTGAACCAATGAAATTTCATTGAGTTTACGATTCTCAGCTTCAAGAATCGCGAGCTGTTCTTTCATAAGAACAAAATCTTGCATCGCATTTTTAAATTCAGCATTTAAACGAATGCTATCCTCTTGGCTCTTCGCCAATTCCCTTTCCAATTCTGCTGAACGAGGATCAGACAAATTTCTAGCATTCAATAAGTCTTGCTGAAGTAGCACTAACTCGTTTTGAAGCTCAATCATCTGTGGATTTTCTTTAAGAGGAACTTGATCTTGCTGCATACTTAATGACTCTTTCAACAAATCTTCCACCTCTTTTCTCAAACCCTCAGAATTCTGCAGAGCACTTGTTAGCTCTGCAATTCTCTGCTCAGTTTCCCTTTCCGCTTCTTTAGCATCTTCGATAAAAGATCTAATTTCTTCATCGGTAATGCTTTCCCCGGAAACTTCTTCCATTTGGGCAAGTTTCAGTTTTGTCTCTTCCAGTTCCATTTGAGCTTCCATGCTTTCAGCAACTGCATCCTGTAATTGACTTTGTAAGGCAAGCATCGCCGGGTCAGTGCCTGTCGAAGTGCTCTCACTTTCCTCTTTCAGCTCATCCAGTTGAGTTTTAAGAAAATTAATTTCATTTTGCAGAGATGCCACGATATCTTCGGATACTTCCAAAGCGGGGGTATCACCAGACCCTTGCATCGCCTTTGTTAGCTCAAGTTCAGCTTCCGCATTTGTGAGCTCTTCAACAGCATTACTTAGTTCTCGCTGACTATCACTATACAAATCCTCCAACTCTTTAATCTTAACAGAAGCTAAAGTTAATTCTTCCAGAAGTTGTGCGGTTTGTTCTCCTTGAACTGCCATATCATTTTGTAATTCTACAACCGCTGAGTCTGCTTTTGCTAGATCCTGCTCCACCCGACTGAGGGATTCATCATTAGTGCTAGAACGAGTGCCTCGTTTGCTAGTTGCTGATTTGATCTCAAGTCTTTCTAAATCCTGAAGGGCTTGGCTTAATTTGCTTTCAAGAAGGGCAATTGTCTCTATCTCATCATCCCCGGTTCCTGTTTTTTGGCTAGCAAGCTCGGCTTGTAATTCGGCAATCGTAGCTTCTGCAGATGCGAGTTCTTCCTCTAAGCGAATCAATGATTCGCTGTTATTGCCTCCAGTAGAAGCAATCTTAGAAACAGGTGCATTTTTTTCTAATTGGGAAAGAGCCTTGAGGGCTTGACTTAATTTGCTTTCAAGAATGCTTATGGTGGCTTTCTCTTCATCGCTTGCCCCTATGGATCGTGGATCCGAATCCCCTTTGGCTAGAAGTCTTTTAAGCAGCAGTTGATTCTCCTTTCGAAGGGCATCAAGGTCGCTTCCTGCATCTCTATTTTCTAATTCATCGAGCTGGTTGATTGCATTCGCCAGTTCTCTCTCAAGCAACTCAACCGTTTTATCTTTCACTTTTTCTATACTTGCTAGTTCATCCCTAAGTTCTTGGTTTAGCTTTCGAGAATCACTCAATTCATTCTCCAAGCTCACAAGAGATGTAATACCAGTGTCCTCAGAATCGTTTAGTCGCTGCTCAAGATCCAAGGTCAAAGCCTCCGCACTTTTTAGCTTTTCTTGTAAATCAGCGATTAAATTCTTTTGCGATAAACTATGACCTGTGCCTTGCTCTCGGATAATAGCAATTTCAGCCTCAAGATCCTTTACCTTGTTTTGAAGTTTTACTTTGTCATCCTCGGATCTTTGCAACTCATTAAGCTGGGTCGACATTGCATTTGCAAGTTCAGTCCTCAGGTTATCTACTTCTAGGTTAACAGACTCAGCTTCATCCAGACTTTCCTGCAGAATACGAATGGTTCCTAACGCTTCTTGTAGTTGCGACACTGCTTGTCGAGTTTCCACAGACTCCCCGAGACCAGCGGTTTTCATACGAGCAATTTCTTCTCTAGCTGCATCCAATTCGCTTTTCAATTCGAGTAAGAGATCTTTAGAATCCCTAGCCTGAGCAACTAGGTTTTCCTCTTCGATTAACAATTGAGCCCGAGTATCTTCAAGTTGTTGCTCAAGATTAATAATGGAAAGCGAACTTTCCTGTTTAAGTTTGTCCCGATCTTCAAGAGCAAATACCAGTTCCACTTTTGCTTTATTTAGCTCATCACGAAGAGAGGCAACCACCATGTCCATACTGCCCGATTGATTGCTTTGCGTTTCTTTTGTCTGATCTAAAACTTGATTCAAATCTTCAAGCTGGCCAGCAATTACCTTCACCACATCGAGCTCTTCGTTGAGCTTTTTCTTTTCCTCCCGTAGTAGGGCAATTTCTTTATCTTTTCCAGCCAGGCTTCTTTCCCGAATATTTAACTCGCTAATTGCTTGCTTCTGCCTGATCAAAGCTGCATCTAACTCCATTTTAAGGCCGTCAATTACCTCCGTAGCACGGCTTTGTTCGCGATCAAAGCGAGAGGCCAGTGACTGCATACGTGCTTCCGAATTGGCAAGGTTTTCTTCCATTTCATTGACAAAGGGAATGGCAGGCAACTGACCAAGTGCCGCTTGGCTGATTGCCTCTTGAGCGAGTTGAGCATCCTCTTCAAGTTTTTTAATGGTGGTGGCAAATTCAAATTCCCGCCTGGCCATACTCTCCTGGATATTTGCAAGCTCTGCTTTCGTCTTATCAAGCTCTACCTGGGAAGCTTGTAATTCGTTCTCAAGGGAAATGACTCTCTCTGCGAGCTCTAGTTTTTCCTGCTGGTTTGATGCTCTCGCTTTGCTGACTTCTTTCTTGGCTGCGTTGAGATCAATGAGAAGCTTATTTACATAGGCAGGGCTTGCCGAACGGGAAGGACTGTCCCCTACTTCTTCCAATGTGCTTCGAAGTTTGAGGAGCTCTTTCTCCAGATCTTCTTTCTCTCCTAAGTCAACTTGCATACGAGCAATTTCTCCCATTGCTTTTCTCAGCTCATCTTGAAGATTTAAGTAGGTTTCAGAGGAAGCATCCTGCGGAGCATTTCGTGCCATTTGCAGTGCTCTTTTTGTCTGAGTCAGTTCTCTTTCTAAAAGTAATAGTCGACCCGAATCAGCACCCGATGAAACTGCCGAAATACGGGCATTATCCAATTCCCGTCTCGTGCGCTCAAGTTCTGAGGTCACCGACCTGATCATCGAGTTGGAGCGTTCTTGTTCAAGAAGAAGAGACTGGCGAGACTGGCGAAGATCGTTGCGAGTCGCTTCCAAATCATTTTGTAGTTGAGAGAGTTGCTTGGTTACAGTGTCAGCATTTGGAAGTCGCCCATCTGATGTATTCCATAGAGAGTTCTTTGCATCTTGTAGCTCGTTAACCATCATCTCAGACTCGCGCAGATTAGCCTGTAATGAGACAATTTCACGATACGCTTTACGTAAGTCTGCCTGCATATTTGCAGTATCAGCCGACAATTCTGAACCCATGTTTTTAGATTCGGCAAGCTCTTCCCTCAACCTACGAATCATATCATCTGATACATTGGTGGAAGTTTGGTTAACGGAACGAACATCTCCGGCCGTACTTTGAATGGAAGACCCGATACTTTCTCCAGAAAGAGAAACCGCTTCATTTGCCTGGATGACTGCAGCTAAATTCCTGCCAGTCTTAGTAACAGGTGATGGTTGAACATCAACAAGTGCTGCAACTTGGGGTGCTGGCGGAGGGGGGGCTGGCTTAACTTTAAGTCCATCCACTTCCCGAATCAACATGTTATAACCTGAGTTGGCGTCTCTCATGGCATTCGATGAAAGTTGCTCTAAGGCAACGATTTCATCAGAGGTTCTTTGCAAGTTTTCTTCTAAAACTGAAAGAGCCGGTAATGCTTCATCCATTCGACCTGCAAAATTATTTTCTAAATCCTGGTGAATTTTACCTGCCTCTAGCAATCTCCCCTCCACATTAGAAATTCCTGTAGTCAGGTCTTTGGATCGTAAACTCCAGGTATCAGATACGGCTTGCAGGTTTGATGAAATACGAGATTTATCTGCCTGGTCGCTCAATGATTCAAAGTTAGATTCAACCGCATTATGCTTTGCAGAAAATGAGTCTGCAGAACTGTTGTCCGCAAGAGTGGTCAATCTTTTTTGAAGCGATAACAGGGAATCCTGGATCATTCCTGACAATTCATCAGGAGATTTGGGAGACTGCCCCTCGTTTTCGGTAAATTGACTGAACCCTAATGTTACAATACCTAAAAGAAAGATGGGCACCCCTAACCATCCTTGTCTGAATAAAGAAAGGCATAATTTTATCATGATAAATAGGATGCTGAAGAGAGGATACTTAGCAAGACTTGATTTCCAGATCCGCGTCTAAAACCTGATCAGAATAAATTTTCTCGAAAGAGTGTTTAAAGCTAAAGAAAAAGGGCTTCACATGGTGTAACATAAATCTCAAAGACTGTTGCAAACTGACCAATTAAGCACTTTAGCAATAATGGTGCCCGAGGAGGGGGTCGAACCCTCACATCCATGGGATACCAGATCCTAAATCTGGCGCGTCTACCAATTCCGCCACCCGGGCTTAGAGATATTTACTAAATAGAAATTCGAAGGATGGGCAAGATTAATGCCGTTTAGAAAGTATCCCCGAAAGGGACCCTGCCATACTCCGAAAACTAAAGAAACCACGGTTAAGGCAATCAAGATGAACTTTATCATACCTGTATCTGTCAGCTTAGTCCAAGCATCATGCTTTGGTTCATCATCGTCAAAAACAGGTCGAGGGTGAAATGCAATTTCACGAATCCAACCGAAATAATAATAAATGGAGATAACCACCCCGACAATCATTGCACCTAATGAAAAATAAAGCCCAGCCTCTAACGCAACACTGATCAAAAGCAATTTACCGATAAATCCCGCGAAGGGAGGAATTCCAGCAAGAGAGCCGATTCCACAAACAAGAGTAAATCCCAACAAGGGATGTTTTTTCGCCAAGCCTTCATAGTCTGAAAACTCGTGTTCATTATCATCTTTTAAGTCTGCCAAGCTCATCACTGCAAAGACGGCAAAGGAGGCAACCAAATAGACAAACATGTAGAAAAATAAGACCCATACCGCCCGATCACTATCCCCGGGGAAGTGCATAGAGGCCATAATCGCAACCAACAGATAGCCAGCATGGGCGACACCGGAAAGCCCAAGCATCCTTTTGATATTTCGTTGTGCACAAGCGGCCAGGTTCCCGAAGAAAATGGTAAAGGTAGCCACAAACCCTAGCAGGGGCAGAAGAAAATCACTCGCTCCGGCGAAAGGTCCATTGACCAGGTTTAAGAGGACAAAAAAACCAGCTGCCTTGGAAGATACGGACAAGAAGGCAGTGATGGGCATGGGCGAGCCGTGATACACATCAGGTACCCAAATCTGAAAAGGGGCAGCACCAATTTTAAAAGCTATACCTGCAATAACGAGCACAATACCGGTCCGGATAAGAAGGTTATCGGAATTTTCCCGGATAAGGTCTCCCAGGTAGTCAAAAGACAAAGGATCCCGAATTTCTGATCCCACAAAGGTTGCACCCCAAAGTTCAGGGTTGGAAGCTACTCCGTACAGAAGAACAATACCAAAAAGTAAAAAGGAGGAGCTCAGGGCACCGAAAATAAGGTATTTAATACCTGCCTCAAGGGATTTGGCTGATTCACGATTAAAAGCAACCAGGGCGTAAAAGCAAAGTGCGACACATTCCAGGGCCACAAAGAGCATGAGAAAATGACTGCTTTGACACAAAAGCATGAGACCCGCAGTTGCCAGCATGGTCAAATGGTGAAACTCACCAATTCGAAGGGAATGCTTAAGGAGGTATCGATGCCCGATGATGGAAACAAGCAGAGAGGCAAGCAGGAAAAAACTCCTCATCACATCTCCCTGAAAGCCTTGACTGAGCATACCGGAAAAAGTGTCACGGTCAAAAGTATGATGCCATGCCAGGTAATCAAAGAGGTGAAATATCAACAAGCCTGCCTGAAATAAAATAGCTATTTTTCCCGAGAGTCCGCTTTGAGCATCGGATTTGGAGAACAAATTAATACCCAATACAACAAGGGCTCCGATGGCTAAAGTAAGCTCAGGCCAAATTTCGAACCATAAATTTTCTTGGGAAAATGGTAAATATACTTCCATCTTAGTCTTTCAATTGAAGGGAAGAGGATGAACTACTGTTCTTGTCCGGTGTTGGGCAACAGGAAGGTCGGGAAGACTCCGCACTGTGACTCTCCAGTGCTTGATACCGGCTTTCTATTTCTGCATCAATTCTGGGCGAAATAGTCCGGGGCCAAAGCCCAATCCATAAAAGAGCAATCAGGATTAACAGAGCAGGAATTATTTCAGAACGATTAAGATCACTGACTTTCTTTTTGCTGAGAATTTCGTCCATTTCTTCACTCGCTTTCCCGAAAAAGATACGGGCTACCGCACGCAAGCCAAAGATCGCGGAAATGATGATTCCCAAGGCGGCCAAATATAGGAAAATTTGTGTACTTGTTTTCTCACCCAAAGAGAGGAAAACGCCAAACTCACCCCAAAAATTCCCAAAGCCGGGCAAGCCAATAGTGGCAAGGGAAGCCGCAACAAAAAAACAAGCCAGTAAAGGCGCCTGTTTAGCAAGACCTCCCATCTCCGACATTTCATGCGTTTCCGTTCGTCGTTGAATGTAGTGAGCAAGCAAAAACATTAAAGAAACCGATAAACCATGGGCCACCATGAGCATGATCGCCGAGGATGCACCCAAAGAGGAACAAACACCGATCCCCAGGAAACAATAGCCCATGTGCATCACCGATCCATTCCCCACCATGGACTTAAGGTTGGTTTGGGCAATGGCAACCATACCGACAAACAGCACATTACCCAGGGCAAGCCATAGAAGTAATGTACTCCATGACTGAGCTGACTCCGGCAACAATGGGGTCGCCACTTGAATAAGGCCATATAAACCAAACTTCTTCAGGACCCCTGCGTGAAGCATGGAAACTGATGTGGGAGCTGCGTCATACCCGCGGGCCGCCCAGGTATGAAATGGAAATAACGCGACAAGGATACCAAAACCAATGAGTAAGAGTCCGAAAATCTTGGATTTGGTTGACTCAAAAAGGTTGGATTCAGCAAGGGCTTTGGAAAGGGAGGGGAAGTCAAAGCTATCGGCATCCACAAATGTATTAAGGGCCACCAACCCAGCCAAGGAAAGCAGGGCTCCCAATGTGAGGTAGATTGTAATTTCAAGAGCAACGCTTCGGCGGTCACGCCCACCCCACAAGCCTATCATGATGAATGTGGGAATCAGGGCAAATTCATGAAAGAGGTAGTAAAAGAACAAGTCAACACTGGCAAAAAGACCCATTAGCCCCGCCTGCATCAATGAAAGCAAAGCCAAGTACAACCGAATACGATCGGCACCGGAGTGAATCGCTGCAAGCCCGGCCGCAAGCCCAACAATACCGGCCATGGCAAAGAGAGGAGATGAAACACCATTAAGCCCAAGATGAAAATGAATCTTGAGCTCCTGCAGCCCCATCCCTGAGCACAAAATCTCAAACGCATACCCATTGCTTCCTTCATCAAACCTTGCAAACAAGAGGATGCCAGCAAGGAATGGAAAAACAAAAGCAATGTAAGCTAGCTTTTTGGCAAAATCATCAGTTTTGGCAACGCCAGCAAATAACAAGAGGGAAACACTTGCCGGTATTACAATCGATCCTAATAGAAGAAGCTGGTCCAATGTTAGCATACTAATTTAATTCCCCAAAAGACCTACGGCGTAGGCCAAGAAGCCAAGTGTCCCCAAAATAAACCAAAAGGAATAGGCGTGAATCTTCCCCACATAGCAGGCTTTGGCAAGCAAGGCGAAGAGGGCTGAAATACCGGCCGAGCCGCGGACCAGTAGGCCTGAAATAAAGAGTAATTCCATAACCTCAATAAATCTAGCAAATGGGTCCTGTATTTTAGCCACATAGAAACCATAAATTTCATCAAAAAACAACTTACTCTTGCACAAATCGTAAAAGACAGGAAACCGAGCTTGTAAGGGCTCACCCGAAAACTCTTTTCCGTACAAAACTTTGGCCGTGCCCCCCCCGATTACCCATGCCAAGGTTCCCAGAACGATCATCCACATATGGTTGGGCATTTCAGCTACACGGGTAATGTCCTCCAAAAGTACCCCCACAATCGAATCGGGAAAAAGAGCATGATAACCGCCCACAACCGAAAGAAAGGCCAATACCAAAAGCGGCCCCGTCATCAAAACAGAACTTTCGGTT
>Ga0255755_1003387_pt1 | contig 12286 bp, 4 predicted proteins | sample 011ome_18_FD_179955 | JGI IMG/M metagenome (GOLD analysis project Ga0255755, IMG submission 179955) | Coastal salt marsh microbial communities from the Groves Creek Marsh, Skidaway Island, Georgia - 011501BT metaG (version 2) | ecosystem: Environmental > Aquatic > Marine > Intertidal zone > Salt...
TTTTCTTCTCTCAAGTGTTTTCCGTCAAAACTTTCTCTCTTGGGAAACGAAACGCGGCTATCACTTTACTTCAGAGAGATCAAGGTCGCCTTTCGCGAGAGAGAGAACACACACTATACAAAAGCATATATCATCATGAACACCATTGGCACGATGGGTCATCTGTTGAAAAGAGAGGAGAATACTGGCGAACGTCTCTCTTTATTAGAGGAAGAAAAGACGGCAACACCATCATTAAAGACGAGCCGCGGGAAGATTTCATCTTCATCATCCTCGACGAAAAGCGTTGGATTCATCTGCGCGTTATCTCTCGGCGCGTTCGCTTTGAGCGCTTCTTCGTCGAGTAAAAAGAACGGCGGAGCGTATAACATCGACGCGGCGTTCAAATCTGGCTCTCCGATGTCTTTATTGGGCGTTTCCGATCAAATCGATGTCATGAAAAGTTTGATCGTGGACACGTGCGGGAAATCCGCCCTGCGTGACTACGAGAAGACGTATTCCTTGTTACCGGGAGAAAAAGCAGCGTCGGAAATGGGCGAGAGAGAAGAAGGAGACGATAAGAAATACGCCAAAGCGGACGCGTTTTTATCCAAATTAAAGAACGCGAACGGAGGAAAGAAGGAGGATCAAGAGGACGACGACGAAGATTTAGAAATCGATTCCTCGAAAAACACGGATACGTTTTTGCGAGAGTTCAACGACATGCAAAAACGGATGAAGGAGACGAAGAAATTCGCGAACGAAGAAGAGGATGATTTGGAGGAGGCAAAGGAGGATTCTTCTTCGGACGGGGAGCGAACGGTGGAAGAGCGAGAGGACGCGAGGTTCGAGAAGAAGTTGACGAAGACTTTGGCCAAAGACGATATCGACGAAGAGGACGAAGAAGAGGAAAAGCACCGACCCCAATCATCGAGGAAGAAGCAATCGTCGTCTTCGGATCAGAAAAGCAGCAGCCGCAGCAGCGCTTCTGAGGACGAGGACCATCGACGTCCAAGCAAGAATTTTTCCGGGTACAGGGAAAAGTTTCACTCGGACGCCGACGACGAGGAGTTCGTGGAGAGAGAGACGGAAAGAGACGAGCGACGATCCGTCTCTTCCTCCTCTTCTTCTTCTTCTTCTTCTTCTTCTAGAGACAACAACAACAACAACAACCAGAGAGAACGTTTGTACGAACGCAAGAGCAGCAGCGGCGATAAAGACGACGACAAGTCTACTTACGCCTCCAAAGGCGCTCGACGCATGTTGTTGGAAGAAGCGTTGCCAAACGCATCCGAAGAGAAAGAGTTGGTTGAAGTCGCCGAGGAAGAGATCAAGCACACCGGGGTGTTCGCTTTGTTGCAAAAAATGGTTGGCGGCGAACAATCGAGTCAAGATCCGGTCAAGCCGGGACAAATGCCGCAGTTGGGTTTACCGCAGCAAACGAAGATGTTGTCGAAGAAGAATAAGAAGAAGTCGACGACGAAGAAGGGAGACTTAAACGTTGCCGCCGGATTGGGCAAATCCATGGGCGTTCACGTCGATGAAGAAGTCGACGACGAAAACGAAGGCGACGAAGGAGAAGAAGAACAAATGAAAGAAGAAGAAGAAGAACATGAACAACAAACCGAAGAACAAACTCGAACCGATAAGGTGTTAAAGCTCGCGCAAGACGGCGAAAAAGCGTTGGAACGCGAAGCGATTGAGAAAGTCTACAAAGGCGACGGCTCCAAATCCAAGAAGAAATCCGCGTTGGAGATCCAACGAGGCGAGACTTCTTCTGATATGAGCGAAACGGACGAAGAAGCTTTGGAGATTGAGAACGGCGCCGCGGATAAGTACTACGACGTCACGAAAGTCGAACACTTGGCGCAAGAAACGCTCAAGAGAAATATGGGTGGTTCCAAAGGTGAAGCGTCCATGGGCGAGCAGCAGCAAACCATCAACACGAAAGCGTTGGAGGAAGCCATCGGGAGAGCGGCGAACCAATCGCCGGACATCACCAGAAAAGAGTTGTTTTCCACCTTGGGACGCAAATCCAAGGAAGAGTTTGTCAACGCCGCGCGATTGAAGAAACTCGTCGAGTTGAAACACATCGCGACGACGTGCAAACCGACGCTCAGCGACGGCGGTAAAGCCATGGAACGTGCGAAAGAAGCGGCGCAACAAGCCGCCATGAAAGTCAAGCAAGCCGCGGCGAGAAGAGCGGAAGCGGAAGCGAACTACGAGCACTCGCAAGAAGTTGCGAAAATCGCCGCCCAAAAAGTCGACGACATCACCGAACTCGCGCAAAAGAAGATCCAAGAAGTTCAAGAAGTTGCCAAGAGAAAAGTGCAAAACGCAAAAGACATTTCTCGATTAGCCGGACGTAAAGTCGAAGACGAGTTTGACATGCTTGGGAAAACCAAGGAAGATTTCAACTTGCACGTGCAACACGCGATGAAATCAGTCGAAGCCGCGAAAGAAGCCGCTTCGTCGGCGTTGGAAGAGACGAAGAAGAAGTCCCACACGGCCAAGCAACGCGCCGCGGCGCTGGAAGTTTCATTGGCGAAGGAATACGAAGAGGCGAGAACCGAGCGCGAAATCGAAGAGAAGAAGTTGGCAAAGGCGGAAGCGCAAGCGGAAGCGGCGGAGACGGAGAGAGAACAGAAAGTGTTGGAAGCGCACCAAAGACAGATGGAAATCGAAAAGGTTGCCAAGGAGAGACAGTACAAGTTGGAGGAGGAGCAAAGACAAATGGAAGAGGCGAAGAAGCGCTCGATGGCGAAGAGCACGCAATACCGCACCTCCGCGGAGGACGCGTTGGAAAAGTTGTCCGTGATTGATTTTAATAACAACAAGGATAGCGACGACGTGGCGCGAATCGGGTTTGGCGAGGAAGACATCGCTTCTGGGTACCCCGACGACGACGAAACGCAAATGGCCATGGGCGGCGCGTCATCCTCGGATGGTGATGGATTCGATCCGTGGACCCGCAAGTAATAATAAAAAATCTGACTAACCGCGCGTCAAAGTCGGCAAACAAAGTTGTACTAAAACCGAGGAGGAGGAAGGAACAACCTCCTCGGAAAAGAAGAAGGAAAAGAGAAGAGTTACACACATCTACACGTTTTAATTATTTATATATATATATATTATCTACTGATAAACACGACACACGTATGTGGTATCACTACGCTTTCGAACTGAACCCAATGCTGCAAAAATTCAAAAACCCTAAATATTGGTGTCTAAGTTCCCCCTCAAAATTCAAATGTCTCGTCAGTATAATTGAGTAAAAACCGCACGAAATACTCTACCACATCTCTTCGTTTTGCGCGTTAAAAGACTGAGTTCAACATGGAGAGGAACGATGATACCGTCGTCCCTTTCCCTCCTCCAAATCCTCCTCTGGGCGTCGTTTCAAGGTAAACATAGGAACAATTCACATTCTTTTCAATCGATCCGTTTCAAAATTTGAATTTTTCCATTCTTCGTTCCTTTCCTCTCTGTCGCTTCTCTCTGTATTATTACTCACGCCGCTTTGGGGAAACTATCGCATCTTCTCTCTCTCGTTCTCTTTAAACGCATCATCAGGGTACCTCTGGGCGCACAACCGATGAACAATAACATCAACAATAATGGACAAACGACGCAAATCAAATCCGCGTTAAAATCCACCTCCCGGTCTCTCGTGTACAGACAAAACCAACACCAACACCAACAGATGGAAAACATGAACGAACAACAAAGACGAGTGTCTTTCCAATCCGGACGCCCACCGGTGGTGGAAGGAGGCGCGAGATTAGCGCAACTGCGAGCGGCGAGGAAACGAGCGGCGCAACAGAAAGCACAAGAAACATCGTCGAATACTAATGGCCAAGGGAATAAGTTACCCTTTGGGACCTCTTGGGGGAATCAAACGGACCAAGCGGGAGCGCAAAGAAGGCGACATCAAAATCTAACCCAACATTCGTCGATGTCATCTTCGCGAATGGAACGGTTACGGAAACGAAAAGGCACCGGGCGACAAGTGAAACCGAGACCGTTCGTGTTGGTGATGAAAGCGCCCGCGGAGAGTTTGGGGAGAGCAGCGCTTCCGGATGGAGGAGCGAAGAAAAGACGAACGGCGATGGTGGTCGAGGAGTTGGACGGGACGAATTTTACTGGTGAGGGCGAACACTCGGCGGCGGCATCGAGAGACGGCGATCGAGCCGGGTCGTTCGCCGAGAACGAAGGATTTGCCGGGTACGATTTTAACGGGAACAGGACGGCGCAACCGATGTTTCGACCGAAGAGTCCGCACGCGAAAGGACAACAACAGAGAAAAGTTTCGATGGAGATGAATTCGCAGTTACGATTGCTTCGCGAGCAGCACATGCAAGAAGGCGGAGTGTTAGCCGAAGCTATCGAAGAGGAGAGACTGAAGAGAGAGCAAATGGAATTAGAGAAACGACGAGAAATGTTACGCAAGAGCAGCATGGGGAGCGGCGGGGAGGTGACCAACACGCCGATGGCTGCGGAAGCGCTGGTGAACATGTTCAACATCCCGGGACGAGAAGACGAAGCTATTTTGCATCAAGACAGTCCGGATTGGCAAGGCGTCTCGCACATGGGGGCAGCAGGCGGTCAGTCGCAACCGCAAGTGCAACCGGTGGGAATGTTGAACGAAAACTTGAACAACGACGACGACGAGTTTGGCGGAGGATTCGAAGCCGGCGACGACGACTTTGACCAAGAAGATTTAGTAGGCGGTCAATTCGCTGACGACCGCGCGTTCGATGAGGAAGGATTCCCTATTCGCAAACCTAGAGGTGAAGCGCACAAACGCTTGCGCGAAGAAATGGCCAGAAGAAAATCTTTAGCCTTTGGCGGTTTACAAACCATCGTCGTCGAAGATTTAACAGGCGGCTCACAAAAGGTGCGCAAAAGTTCGCGCCAAAGACAAAAACCGTTGGAGTATTGGCGAGGCGAGAAGAAGGTGTACGAGCGCGTCCATGGATCGTTACCGACCATCAAAGCCACGCAACGGCAAACCCGAAACAAAATGTGGCCAAGAAAAACGCCCGGAGGCCCGTCGGAAACATTCAGGGTGCTCAAATTGAGACCGACGGAACAGTTCAACAAAATCGGCGCCGAACGACGAGACTCGTTGGATCAGTTGATGACCGCCAGAAACGGCGCTCCTTTGCACGATTCCGACGCCGAAGATGAGGAAATCTGGGACGTCGATGGCGTCGAGTTTGATCAACACGGTCGCAGGATAAAAACGTTCGCCAAGACCCCGAAAGAGTATTACGGACGAAACGGTCGCGCGACGCCGAATTACAACAACAACAACAACAACAACAACAACAACAACATGAACAACAACGGGAGCGGGAAGAAGAAGCGTGGACGACCTCGAAAGAATCCAACAGTACTCGTCGATGAAAACGACGACGACGACGGACAGCAACAACAACAACACCAAGAGGAAGAACAAAACGAACAAGTCAGAGGGAAGCACATCCGACTGGCGCCGGACACGGACGACGAAGACGAGGAAGACGAAAGAGACGACGAGCTCGAGGAAAATACGCGAAGGAACTCCGAAGCGATTCATAATACTAACCACGACGACGACGACGATCAAGAAGCCGAAAAGGAAGCGAACGAAGCCGCTCGCATGGCGGAGTTGGAGCTCGAAGAAGAGAGAGAAGAAGAGGCGAGAAAAGCGTCGAAAGCGAAGGAGGATTTGATCATGGAAGCGGAACAAAAGGCCGCGATGGAGTTGAAAATCACGCAAGAGGAGATTCCAGAGGAGGAGGAAGAAGAGGAGGAAGAAGACGACGAGGAATCGAGAGCGTTGAAGAAACGACTGGCGGATGCGGAAGCCGAGCTCGATGCGCTCGACGCGGCGAACGAAGCGGCGAGGAAGATGTTAGATCAACACGACGAACGAGACTCTTTAGAAGAAGACGGGAACGGCGATGCCCTGCCGCCTTCTACTGCACGCGAGAAAGACGGGCAGGCGAAGGTTGAAGAGGAGAAGACGAGCCGGTTTTCGATGTCTCTCGAGGCAAACAAAGGTGTATTTTACGACGAAGAGGCGGATAAGGATTTAATAGAAAACGATCCAGCGATTAAGAGCGGGTCGATTAACTTGGAGGAAGATTTGGATGACGGCGATGATGATGATGACAACGAAGACGACGACGATGAAGAGGATAGAGATGTTGCCGCCAAAAGAGATTCGCTTTCTTCAAAATCGGAAGAAGAAAACGACCGACGAGATAACGACGCCTTGGCGATTCCCATGGACCTCGACGAATAGATAATATATACACAGAATAGTATTAAACTTGATTAATAAGCATTTGTAAATTCTAATACATGAGTATTAAACTTCTCTTTAAGTTGAAATAACTACGTAGTATGTGTGTATTATGCGCTAAAAACTCTTCTATACTCTCTACAAGCTGAAACTATATCGCTCGCATTTCGCGCCGAGCTCTGAAATCGTCGCCACGCACTCAGTCGTTAAAGAGAACGTCAACTCGTCGTCGTCGTCGTCGTCAAAATTTCTACCACTACTAATGCCAGCAGTGACGTGCGAAAACTTTCCGCCCGGTCGTCGACTGCCACCATTCTCTTCGTCCAATAAAGTTCTATTTCCATCCACGACGCTCCCGTCCCAGTCTAAATACTTGGAATCCACCGTTCGATGTCTCGTGACAACCTTGACCAACTCACCTTTATTACCACCTTCGGAAGGTAACTTGGACGTCGTCAACGTCACGTCGGCTAAGTTTTCAATCAGTAATTGCATCGTCCCGCGCTCTCTGTCGTCCTCGTCTAAGAATCCATCCTCGACGTCCTCCGCCGCCTGGCACCCCGTCACTAAAGCCACATTCTCCATCGCTCTCAACCGCACGAGGAACCGCACGACCGCTTTCTCGCTCGTTCTCGCCGCTAACACGTCCAACGAGTCGATAAAAATACTCGCACCACCATTTCTGCTACACTCTTCCATCGTTCTTCCGATAGTATCGTCGCCGACCGTCCCCGATACCTTCTTCGCGATCAAATCATACAAACCATCTAAACTCGACGTTGCACTCGAACGCGCGCCATTCACCGTAAACACATTCTCCTCCTTTTCGTCTTCTTCTTCTTTATCATCGTCATCGTTGAAATTAAACGCCATTGGTGTCGACCAACAATCGATGGATTCGATCCCAAATTTTTCCTTTTTTTGGTACAAAAATTCAGCTTTTTTCCTCCTCAAGTGCGGACTGATTGAAGTTTCGAACGGTTTCATCGTTTCCACGAACACTATTGCAGCTCTTTTTCTTTTCGATGTCCTCGAGCTGCTCGTTTTTGTTGTTTTCGTCGCGTTCCTCTCGTTCTTCGTATCCTCGTCTTTGTTGTTCTCATCCTCGTCAGAGTTTTCCTCGTCTTCGTTCTTTTTGTCGTTGCGTTGGATTTTGAGGCATTCGTGCACGAAATGCGCGAAGAGAAACGCCGTCGGGCTGTCCTTTACGGACACGAGATGGACGTGCGAGGAAAAAGGCAGAGGAGAAGAAGAAACGGAATGTAACGTTTTCGTTGCTGAAATTCGAACGTTTAAAGCTTCATTCATTATGTTCTTTGTCTTCTTCTTCTTGGAGAAGTGTTCCGTAGAATTTCTGAGGCGAAAAGCAACAGTGCAACACGTATTTACGATAATACAATAATAACAATAATGATAATAACACTAACAGGAAGGAAGGAAAGAGACGGATGAGAGAGCAGCTCGAAATGTTACTAGTCTTGTTTGCTCTTTTGGCTCAAAGTTTCGTTGATTTCGTGAAAGTCGCTTTGACCGACGAGCGCGATTATGTTCCCGGTTTTGGTATCCGACGGAGATTTTCTGCCCCCGCCTGCGGTTCTTCTCGCCGGCGAAGCGAACGTGTGATGAAGAAGAGCGGCGTTGGTATTCTCATCGTCGTGGACGCCTCCCCTGTTGTTTGAGTGTACGAAGGCTTTTTCTCTCGTCTCCGGACGCATTGGCGAGACGTACACGTTCCCGGCGCCTGCGGTTCCTTTCACCTCCCGTATGGGGGATTTGAGCAACGCTTCCGAATCGAAGTGAACTCGAGATCGGTTCGGCGTGCTTTGAATGGCAGTCATCGTCGTCCCTGCTGCTTTTGGTCGTTTCGGCGTCGACGTCATTTTTGTCGTCGTTGTTGTCGTCGTCGTCGTCTTTTGCGATTTTGTCGTGAGCGCGTCGTCAGAATTTCCTCCTCCTGCTCCTCCTCCTCCTCCTTTTCGTAACTGCAACATGAACGGCCTGACGTTCGGGACAAACTGCTTGTTGTAAAACGCGATGATATCGCCGCGACTGACGACTTCCAACCCGGGATTGGTCACCGTTAATGGGCAGCTCCAAAACACCTCTTCCACGCACTGCGGTTGTTTGTGGTATCGATACACGATGTCTTTGAATTTCACGTTTCGATCTTGTTCGCTGGATGCGATTTTGCACGCGCCGTAGATGGACGCCAAGATGATTTGATCGAGATGTCGATTGTACAGCAGAGAGGTTTTTTCAAACACGACGAATTCGCAGATTTGGAACGCGCGTCGGGTGACTTCTTGGTTGACGTGGAGCCGGGCACAAATATCAGCTAAACGCACGGCGGCTAATCGGAGGACTTTGGCGAAAAAAACGTCCAAGGAGGCTTTCGCGCGACGCTTTTCGTCGTCGATTTCGAAATCATCGTCGTCGTCGTCGTCTACGGCGTACTTGTCTGGTAACGGTAACGGTATTTTCGCACCAACGCCGGGCGAGGAAACCGCTCGATTATACTGCTGCTGTTGCGCGTGCGCAATCCCACTGATTCGCTCTACGTCTGAGGACGATGATCCCATGTTCGCGTTATCGGACGCTCGTCTCGCCGGAGTTGAAAACGCCGTAAACGCGCTTGTTTTCAAAGGGGAAAATGCGCTCATATGGCCACTACCAATAATAGTCGTCGTTCGAGGCGGCGAACGCAACGCGGTATGTGCCATTTGTGCCACATCTAACGCCTTCTTCTTCTCTTCATCAATCGGAGAGTCATCATTCGAGTCTCCTCCTCTTCCTCCTCCTCCTTTCCCGAGAACATTGCGATCGAATTGTTGCATATGCGTTAACGATCGCGCTGTGTGGTGTTTTGAGAGCGGTTTGGTGACTTTTTGCCCGGATGCTAACGTGCCACCGAGAAGTACGGCGGCGATTTGATTGGCGCTGTTTGAGTGGATGTCGTTGTTGTCGTTGTTGTTGTTGTTGTTCGTAATATTATCTTCGCTCTTTGCAGCAGCAGCAGCAGCAGCGGCAGCAATCGCAGCGGTCTCTCCGATGTTCTTCTTCTTCGCGCCGCTCTTCGTCGTCGCCACGCGCAAAAGTGGATACAAACTCGAATCTTTTTTCCAGCTTAACTTTTCTAACATAGACTCTTCGATTCGACCAAAGTACGCTCTAATTTCTCGCGGCATTTCCGGTCTCGATCTCACGAACGGCTCGATGCCGTTCAAAACATCAAACGCGTTTAAACCAATCGCGTTGGGAATAGCTGGAAAGCGCAACGTAATCGCGCGATTACCGCCATTCCCGGTGAAACTTGGACCGACGTCGTAGATTCCACTACTCGTGCTCAAATGGACTCCGTTTCGCGCGACGGAAACTACCTCGACGGATAAGGCGACGACTACTTCGACGAATCGTTTCGAGTCCACGAGCATCGATATCGCACGCTTCGTCGAATCAGAGATGGTGTTTGCGTTCGTCGTCGTCATCGTCGTCGTCGCCTCCATGCGATTGATTTCGTCTCTCAAAATCGCTCGAAAGAAGTATTTGAACACGGCCAAGGCATCCGTCGCCCTGTTGTCGACGATGTTATCGAGTGATTTCGAAACGTTGCCTCGCTTCGCAGCGGCGTTGAGATTTGTGAACGCATCTTCGCGAGTGAGCGTGTTGCACTTGGTAATCATACGCTCGGCGCGCGCGTACGCGTCTTGGAGTTTATCTTTGTCGTTGTTCTTTGTTCGGATGCATTCGCGGAGTAAACGTAAAGTCTCGTCGTTTTGCTGCGTGTTATCAACGTTGTTTGATGATGGCGAAACGATTCGATCGATCCATTCGACGCCGTACATGACGTTTGAAATCGGCGTGTTTTGAACGTTGTTATAATCAACCGCCACGCCGGCGACAGTTTTATTGAACCCGGCGTACGGCGATTGCGGCGTAGGCGGAATAAAAGTCCCCCCGATGTTGTTAGTAGTATTCGTCGCAGCAGCGGTAGTAGTAGCAGCAGTAGCTACTGCTACAGCTGCTTCCACCGCGGATCCGGTTCGAAACGTGAAACTTTTATCCTTCTTGTGCATCGGCGTTGCGGCTCGCAGTCGCGCAAAACCAATCGGTTGTTCTCGCAAATCGCCTTTGAGCACATCAAACGGCGCGGGAAGATTTTTCTCTCGTTGCTTCTCCTCATCTATTTCTTCTTCCGCTAAAAGGAACGGCACGTACAATTTCTCGTTGATTGCGCGACATCCGAATTTCTCTCTCACCGCTTCCACGTACTCGCGTTCAAAGATATCCGAAGCTAACTTGACGTTCTCCATCGCCGTCTTATTCTTCTTATTCTTCTCGAAATACTTCTTTCTCAACGTGTTCTTCTCTTTCAAAATAGATTCGTGCAACTTTTCGATGTTCTTCAACATTTTCTGACAGCTCGCGAGCTTCGTCTTGCTCGATCGACACAAAGATTCCAGCGCCAAAGGCTCGCCGGTTTCCGGATCCTTTTCCGTCATCGAGAGCATGTTTTCCAAGCTCGTTCTTAAACACGTTTCCGGGGCATTGGTTAACGCGAACGCTTGAATCGCGACGAGAAGGTGAAACTGCTCGTACAAATTCGGTACTCCTCCCGCGTGTGTGGTATGGGACGAGACTTTTTTGTTGTTGCTCTCTCTTCTTTCGGCCTCTTCTTTTTTAATCGTCTCTTTCTTTTCCGCGTACGTGCCTTTCCTCTTTTTATGTCTCGAGGACAACATCAGCTTTGGTTTCTCTTTCGCTTTCTTGTCGTCGCCGTCCTCCTCGTTATCCTCGTCTTCGAACAAGCTCGTACCTAATTTCACTTTCGTCAACGAAAACGCGTTCCACGCGAACCGACAATACGCTCGTCCCAACGTTTCGTCCACGCGAAAGTGCGTCTTACAAAACTGCTCGAACTTTGTCGCGATGACTTTGCTAAACGCGAACGACGCTCGCAAATTATCCATGCCTAAAAATTGCTCCAATCGTTTCATTTCGGCAATTTCCAAGTCCTCGGAATCATCCGCGTTGAGTTTCGGAGATTTCGTTTTTCTCGTCGGCGCTTTCTTCGTTTTTGTATCCTCGTCGTCCTTCTTGTCCTCGGTTTTCTGTCTCTTCCTCGCGTTTTCATCTCCGTCTTCGCTCTCGTCCTCGTCCTCGTCCCTTTCATCTCCTTTCAAAAGAGGATGTTTCGTTTCCTCCCTCAAAATCTTCCTCAGCGGTTTGGCGCACACGCACGCGAAGGTCCGACACGCGGTGAAGAAATCCGCCGCGTTCACGCGAAAATGAATCAAAACGTCCCCTAAATTTTTCTTCACGAAGTACTCGTTTGTGTGTGCGTGAGATGTGAGTACGACGTACGCGATGACGCAATGCCACAGGTTTTTCGTCTATATATCAGAGAGAGAGTTCGTTAGAGAGATCAATTCAGAGAGAGAGAAAAGAAATAAAAGCAGCGCTTAATGAAACGTTCTTCGAAAGAGAGAGAGAATGTGTATAAATAAAAACGCACCACGCCATCGCTCGCTTCTTTTTCTTCGCCTAGAATCTCTCTCGCTCGTAAAGACGGGAAGCAGACTCGTTCGATTTTCGAGGCGAGATGTGTCAACGACGCATCGATTGGATGCAAAAATGAATCGATTTTAGATTCATCTTTTTCTTCTTCATCGTTTTCCTTCTCTGAAAGCTTCTTTTTCTTCATCTCTCTTCTGACTCTTCTCTGCCGTAAAGGTCGAGTTTTGAATAATTCGAGAAAGAGAGAGGAGGCGTTCGTCGCGAAAGGCGAGTAGTTTATTATTCGCGCGCAGTAAATTACGTTTGTATCTGCTTTTAATGAGGAGAGATTTTGGCGGGAAAAAAATCTGATGCATTTTCACACGCAGGCAGAAGAGAGTAAGAAGTACGTACTAAGAGTTTAGGGTTTTAGTCTGTATTTCTTACTCAAATTGAGCTCGATGAGTGCGTATTTCTTACTCGTAAGTGCTTCGTTCTTACTCTTTAATAAGTCTCTGTATT
>Ga0255755_1003401_pt1 | contig 12262 bp, 9 predicted proteins | sample 011ome_18_FD_179955 | JGI IMG/M metagenome (GOLD analysis project Ga0255755, IMG submission 179955) | Coastal salt marsh microbial communities from the Groves Creek Marsh, Skidaway Island, Georgia - 011501BT metaG (version 2) | ecosystem: Environmental > Aquatic > Marine > Intertidal zone > Salt...
TTTTCTTTGGTCAACCAAATTGTGATTAGGCCCATTTTTTTTGCCATCATTAAATTTTCTTTGACATCATCAATCATAATACCTCGGGAAAATTTATTGTTTTTAAGTAATTTATGAAAGCTTTTTTGATTTGGTTTTCCATGAAAATTAGAATCTTCTATGCTATGAATTCGATTAAAAAAATTATAGATTTTCATATGCTTTAAGATCTTTTTTGTGTAGATTTTTGGGGCATTGGTAAATAGCAATTTCTTAGCACGAATTTTTTTAATAATGTGCCTAGTATTTTTTGGGAAAATTATATTTTCTTCGCTTAAGATTATATTGTGTGTGGTTTTGAGAAAATCCTGTGCATCAATTTTATGATGTTTGACAAGCCCTACAAGTGTTGCCCCATATGAATCCCAGTAAAACTGCCTTAATATTGCCGAATTCTTTTTGTTAATTCCGAGTTTAGTTTGGATATAGCTATCCATTTTATAATTAATTTGCGGGAAGATTTTTTGATCTGCAAAATGCAGGGTATTATCTAGATCAAAGATCCAGTAACGACCCATTTATTTTGCCTTGATCAGTGTACCAACACCTTGGTCAGTTAAAATTTCAAGAAGTAAAGCGTGCTCAACACGACCGTCAATAATATGCACAGCATTGACACCACTTTTAGCTGCATCGAGCGCAGAATTTATTTTGGGTAACATACCACCCGATAACGTTCCTTCAATAATTAAATTTTCGATTTCTTTTGCGGTAAGGCCAGTAATCAATTGTTGATTGTTGTCTAATACACCCGGTGTGTTAGTCATTAAGATTAGTTTTTCCGCTTTTAAAATTTCAGCTAGCTTGCCTGCTACAAGATCGGCATTTATGTTGTAAGTTTTATCATCGTCACCAATTCCTATGGGGGCAACTACTGGAATAAAATCACCACTATCAAGAAAGTTAATAAGCGTCGGGTCAATACTGTCAATATCTCCTACTTGACCCAAGTCAATATTTTTAAATTCATCTCTCTCATCTTTAACAATCAATTTTTTCGCGTGAATAAAATTACTATCTTGCCCCGTCAAACCAACAGCTTTACCTCCATTTTTATTTATGAGTTGAACAATTTCTTTGTTAATTTGACCACCCAAGATCATTTCGACAATATCCATGGTTTCTTCGTCAGTAACTCGCATACCATTTATGAATTCACCCTTTTTTCCGAGCTTTTCTAGGTGGGCATTGATTTGAGGACCGCCGCCGTGAACGACGACGGGATTCATACCAACTAACTTAAGTAAGACGACATCCTTAGCAAAAGATTGCTTAAGGTTATCGTCAACCATTGCATTACCACCATATTTAACAACAATGGTTTTATCGAAGAATTTTTTAATGTAAGGCAGGGCCTCACTTAGTATTTTGGCTTTATCGTTCGGGCTCATTTCAGAAAGATTTTAAAAAAAACATTATTTTATATCTTTTTAGATAAGAATTTTGAGTTTCTCTCTTTCTGGTAGATTTTTTTTCGATGCCTAGGCATCAAATTCTTGTTCGCAACTTTAAAACCCTTTTCTATAAACCAGTGTTCTGATTGTGTAGTTAAAATGAAGAGATCATATATATTTTGACTCTTGGCTTCTTTTTCACAGAATTTAAGAAGTTTTGAGCCATACCCTTGGCTATGAAGGTTTTCATCAACTGCAAAGCATGCTACTTCAATCATCTTTTCATAAGGGTACAGAGCAACGCAGCCAATTAAATCAAGTCCATGCTCCATAACATAAAAATTATTTAACTCTTTTTCAATTTGACTAATTGTTCGAGAAACTAAAATACCATCCTGGCCTAAGGGCTCAATCAGTTGAAAAATTTTATTGACGTCGCCCGCTCTTGCTTTTCTAATTTGCTCTAAAGGATATTCAGTTAAGACAGTACCCGCTCCCTTGTCTGTAAAGAGTTCTTCTATAATTGATCCATTAGTATGCCGATTAATTAAATGAACCTTTTCAATTCTATTTTTAATTGCAACCAAGCTACTCTTTAAAATATTAAAATCATTGTATGAGATAAATGGAGCTTTACTGGGCGTTGACTGAGACTCAATATGATGTATAAGATTCTCAGCTTTTTCAGTTGTTAGTTCCGTAATAAGCTCACCTCCTAAGTTGAGAATACCGTCAGAGTTTACATAGAAAATTAACTTATGGGCTTTGATGGCTGATGCTACTGAAGAGGCGAGTTGTTCGTAAGATAAGTTAAATACATCGCCTACTGGAGTGAAACCTAAAGGCGAAATTAATACTACCTCTCCGCTATTAAGACGAGCCTGAACGACCTCATGATCAACCTTTCTTACTTGCCCTGTAAATTGCATATCCACGCCATCTAAAACACCTAACGGCCTTGCTGTAATAAAATTGCCACTTGCAACTCGAATATCGCTTCCGAATAGCGGGGAATTGATAAGGCTTGATGAGAGCACAGACTCGATCTTTGTTCGAATTCTACCACTTACATCTATCACATGACCCATTGTTATTTCATCCGTGACACGAACATTTCTTACCAAGTTTGTCCTGACTTTGCTTGCTAGCAATAAATCATCAATCTGTGGGCGAATACCATGAATAAGAATAATTCGAATTCCAAGAGAGCGGAGTAAATTTATATCATAGGCAATAGACTCAAATTGATTATCCTGTAAAACATCACCACCAATGGCAATAACAAAAACTTTATTGTTGAATGAGTTGATATATTTTGAAGCACGTCTGAATTGTTCAACAAAACTATTTGATGCATCATAATCAGGAGAGGTTAGGAGATCATGTGTTCGGCATTGAAGGGCATTGGCTAATTTTTCCAAAAGTCCCACGCTAATATTTAGCTCTCCTCGCTCAATTCGGGATAAATTGCCTGAACTCATTGCAATTTTTTTGGCGAGCCCTTCAAGGCTCATATTATGCAATTTTCTTATACTTCTTATTTTTTTACCAATAATAATTTGCATTTCAAATATAAATTATGTAAATTATTTATAATTTTAACAAAAATTTGTATTTTATACAAAATCACCATAAATAGATTGTAATATTGCAATGCTAGCAATAGGCGCCGTCTCTGTTCTTAAAATTCTTGGGCCTAGCATAACTGATTTAAAATCATGTGATTCTATGAAACTTACTTCATTTTCCGTAAATCCACCCTCAGGGCCAATTACAAGTTTAATCCCATCAGGCGCAGCATTTATTTTTTTAGCCTTCAAGCTATTTTTAACATAAGGGTTAAGTAAGTACCTTAGCTCGCCAATTTTCGGTGCCATGGAGGTAAAACAGGTTTCTAGCGATATTATATCGTTGACCTTTGGGATAATAGATCTACCTGATTGCTCACATGCTGATAGGGCAATTTGTTGCCAGTGCTGATTTTTTTTATTTCTTTTATCATCTTTTAATTTAATTAGGCTGCGTTGAGTTAATATTGGCGTGATTGAATGGACGCCTAACTCAACTGCCTTTTGGATCACCCAATCCATCTTCTCATTCGTTGACAAGGCTTGATAAAGTTGAATTTTTAAGGGTGACTCGCTTGAATTTTTATTTTTCTCAAGAACCATTACTGAAACGTCATTTCTATCTATCGATTTTATTTGGACCTTATAGTCGTGACCGTCTCCATTAAACAAAATAGCTTTGTCATCTAATTTAGCCCGTAAAACTTGTACTAAATGACGTGCAGAAAAATCATCTAATCTAACAATTTCATTTAACCTCAGGGTTGTAGAATGGTAAAATCTTCTCATTAGCAACAAGTAGGAGATGAAAGATTGGTTAGTTTAAACCCGCCCTTATGCGAGTTTGGTTGGAAAGCAAAAGACTTTAAATTAATAGGCGTCGACTCCAAAGTTTGGACTTTAGAGAATGCTTGCGGAGAGCATGGTCTAATAATTATGTTCATTTGTAATCACTGCCCATATGTTAAAGCTATTCTACCTCGATTGGTTGAAGATATAAGACAATTAAAAGAATTGGGTATAAATACTATTGCAATTTCAAGTAATGATGTTGTTAATTACCCCGAGGATTCGTTTGAGAACATGCAGATGATCGCGGCACAATATCAATTTTCTTTTCCTTATGTCTTTGATGAGACCCAAGAGGTGGCGAGAGATTATGATGCCATTTGCACGCCAGATTTTTTTGGCTTCAATGCAAATTTTGAGCTACAGTATCGTGGCCGTTTTGATTCAACAGGACGTGGAGAAGCCCCACCAAATAATAAACGAGATTTATATGAGGCAATGAAGTTAGTTGCAAAAACACAGCAAGGACCACGAGAACAATATTCAAGCATTGGATGTTCGATAAAATGGAAAGACAAAACGATTAATTAAAGACGTGCATAGCCTTGATTGAATAGGCTGTTTGGTTGATAATTAGGGATTACGAAATTAATTATTTAAGCATGGCTTATCATGCTATGTAAGTCATCATTTTGGGAGGTAACATGGCAACAAGACAAGATTTAGCGAATGCAATTCGTGCATTATCGATGGATGCGGTTCAGAAAGCAAAGTCCGGACACCCTGGCGCTCCGATGGGGATGGCGGAAATTGGTGAAGTTCTATGGAATCATCATTTAAGTCACAATCCCACAAATCCAGATTGGGCAAACCGAGATCGATTTATCCTTTCAAATGGGCACGGCTCAATGCTAATTTATTCGCTTTTACACCTTACTGGTTATGATTTGCCAATGAAGGAAATAGAAAACTTTCGGCAGTTACACTCAAAGTGCGCGGGTCACCCTGAGTATGGTTATGCGCCAGGTGTTGAGACAACAACTGGTCCTCTAGGACAAGGCATAAGTAATGGTGTTGGTTTTGCTATGGCTGAAAAGTTACTCGCGAATCAGTTTAATAAACCCGGGCATGATATTGTTGATCACTACACTTATGTTTTCATGGGTGATGGTTGCCTAATGGAAGGTGTCTCTCATGAAGCTTGCGCTCTCGCGGGAACATGGGGGCTTGGTAAGCTCATCGCTTTCTGGGATGATAATGGGATCTCCATTGATGGCCATATTGAGGGCTGGTATACCGATGATACAGCCGGACGTTTTGAGTCTTATGGTTGGCATGCAATTCGTGATGTTGATGGCCATGATCCCGCTGCAGTCGAAAAAGCTATTCTTGAAGCCCAAAGTGTTAAAGACAAGCCAACGCTAATTTGTTGTAAAACTATTATTGGTAAAGGCTCACCAAACAAATCAGGCTCACATGATTGCCACGGCGCACCTTTAGGTGAAGATGAAGTAGCTCTTGTACGAAAAGAAATTGGTTGGGATCACCCTCCTTTCTCTATTCCACAGGATGTCTATGATGGCTGGAACCAAAAAGAAAAGGGGCAGGCAAAAGAGGATGCTTGGAATGCAAAATTTGATGCCTATGCAAAAGAGTTCCCTGAGCTGGCTGCCGAATTTAAGCGGCGTATGGCGGGCGAGCTTCCGACAAATTGGAAACAATACACCACAGAAATGATCAATGCTGCCAACGAGGCTGGAGATAAAATGGCGACACGGAAAGCCTCACAGAATGCAATTGGCGCATTAGCTGAGGTGTTACCAGAATTTATTGGCGGCTCAGCTGACCTAACAGGGTCGAACTTAACAAGCTGCGCCTCCTTTGAGCATGTTAGTGGCAAAAAGCCGGGAAATTATATTTCTTACGGTGTTAGAGAATTTGGTATGGCGGCTATTATGAACGGAATAGCTTTGCATGGTGGCTTTTTGCCTTTCGGCGGGACATTCCACATGTTCACCGACTACATGAGAAACGGTATGCGAATGGCAGCACTGATGAAACAACGTGTAGTTTACGTTCTCACGCATGACTCAATTGGTCAGGGCGAAGATGGACCAACCCATCAGCCAATTGAAACGACTTCAGGACTTCGTTTTATACCTCGTATGGAGGTATGGCGGCCATGCGACGCTACAGAAGTGGCAGCAGCATGGACAGCTGCAGTTGAAAACACTGAAAATCCAACCAGTCTTGTGCTTACAAGACAAGGAACGGGTTTCCACAAGCGTTCAACCACACAACTGGCCGATATACGTAATGGCGGTTACGTTCTCTCTGACGCAGATGGTAATCCTGATGTAATTTTAATTGCTACAGGCTCAGAAGTGGATTTGGCAGTTAATTCGCAAGCAGCCTTAAAGGAACAGGGTATCAACGCAAGAGTAGTTTCGATGCCTTGCACTCAAGCTTTTGATCGTCAAGATAAGGCCTATCAAGATAGTGTCCTTACACCAGGCGTGAAGCGTGTCTCCATTGAGGTTGGTGTCACGGATTATTGGAGAAAATATGTAGGCCTTGAGGGTGCGTCTGTAGGTATTAATACCTACGGTGAGTCTGCGCCTGGGGGTGTTCTCATGGAACATTTTGGATTTACCGTTGAAAACGTTGTGAAAACGGTTAAATCGGTCCTGTAAATTTTTGTTTTAATGTTTCCTTAAGGCATCTTTTTAGATTTAAAAAGATGCCTTATTTTTTTTAAAAAACTATTTTAGGGTTTATTCATGACAATTAATGTTGCAATTTCAGGTTTTGGCCGAATTGGGCGTCTTGTTCTTAGAGCTATTTATGAGAATCAATACAGCCATATTAAGGTGGTGGCAGTGAATTGCAGTCGTGGGACAATTGAGAAGCATGCCCATCTTTTGCGGTATGATAGCCAGCACGGTCGTTTTAATGTCGAGGTTCAGACTACTGAAGACGCCTTCATTGTTAATGGAGACCGTATCCAATATCTCAACACACGTGATACTAAGGAATTGGCTTGGGATGAATTGAATGTCGATCTTGTGTTGGAGTGCACAGGTGCTTTTCGTGGTAAAGCAGCCTGCCAATTTCACTTGGACAATGGTGCAAAGAAAGTATTGATTTCTGCTCCGGGTGAAAAGGATGTCGATGCAACGATTGTTTATGGTGTGAATCATGATCAAATAAAAGCGGAACACACCGTCATTTCGAATGCGTCTTGCACAACAAATGGTTTAGCCCCAATTGTTAAGGTCATACAGGATAGTATTGGTATTGAATCAGGACTGATGAATACTATTCATTCTTACACCAACGACCAGGTCATTTTAGATAACATGCATGATGATGTAAGGCGAGCACGATCAGGCGCTGTGTCTATGATCCCAACTAAGACTGGGGCGGCCTCAGCGGTTGGTCTTGTTATTCCCGAGTTAAAAGGTAAGCTTGATGGTGTCGCGATTCGTGTGCCTACGTCAAATGTATCTTTAGTCGACCTAACTTTCACAACTGAGCGAGTAACAAGCAAAGAGGAAGTGAACGGTCTTATGAAAAAGGCTGCCGAATCGGATCTGAAAGGCATCCTAGTCTATAACGAAGAACCTCTGGTCTCGATTGATTTCAATCATACTTCAGGCTCAAGCTACTTTGATTCAACCCTCACGAAGGTCAGTGCTGACGGCAAATTGGTTAAAGTCTTTGGATGGTATGACAACGAGTGGGGCTTTAGTTGCCGCATGCTGGATACTGCAGTTGCAATGATGAAAGCCTAAATATGGCTATCCTTAGAATCAGCGAAGTTGATTTAATAGGTCAGCGCGTGTTGATTCGTGCTGATTTAAATGTCCCTATGATGTCAGGTAAGATTGCTTCTGATAAGCGTATTCAAGCCTCCATTCCAACCATTCAATATGCCATTGATCAAGGTGCTCGAGTTATGGTGACCTCGCATTTAGGTCGACCGACCGAGGGTGAATTTTCTGAGGAAAATTCCCTAGCCCCCGTTGCTGATTATCTTCGTAAGTATTTGGGTGCTCCAGTGCGTCTTCAACGTAATTGGGTGAGTGAGCCTTTTGAGGTAGTGCCGCAGGAATTAGTAGTCCTTGAAAATTGTCGTTTTAATGTTGGTGAAAAATCAAATGATGCAGTCTTGGCGAAACAATATGCCGCACTGGCGGATGTCTTCGTTATGGATGCGTTTGGTACCGCTCATCGAAAACAAGCCTCTACTTATGGTGTGGCAGAGTTTTGCGAGACCTCATGTGCTGGTTTTTTATTTTTACAAGAGCTAGATTCAATTCACAGAGTCATGCTTGAACCTAACCATCCATTGGTTGCCGTTTTAGGGGGCTCTAAGTTATCCACCAAACTTCCAATTCTGCATGCTCTTTCAGACAAAGTAGATCAACTTATTATGGGTGGTGGTATTGCGAATACCTTTTTAAAAGCCCAAGGTTATGATGTGGGTCAGTCCTTGTACGAGGCGGGCTTTGTTGATCAAGCGAAAGCTATTATCAAGAAATTAGAACAGCGCGGGGCATCCTTACCAAAGATTATTGATGTCATTTGCGGTAAACAATTTGACCCTAATGAGCCAGCGATTTTAAAGAAAATTAATCAGATGGAAGCCGATGACATGATATTTGATTTGGGTCCAGAGTCGATGAAGGGCATTGAAGCTACGATCAAAGATGCCAAGACCATTTTATGGAATGGGCCCATTGGCGTCTTTGAATTTGCACAATTCTCACAAGGCACGCAAGCATTAGCTGAAGCCATTGCGAAATCGAATGCCTTTTCGTTAGCGGGGGGTGGGGACACCATTTCGGCCATTCAAATGTTTGATGCTGAAAAAGATTTATCTTACATATCCACCGCAGGTGGGGCTTTCTTAGAATTCATTGAGGGTAAAAAATTACCCACCATTGAAATTTTAGAGAAAAGGGCAGTTTGATGCCATTACTCAAATCAAGTCTTGGGAGCTTGCCTCTTATTCATAAGGGTAAGGTACGTGATATTTATGACATTGATCAGAGCAAAATGCTCATTGTTACCACTGATCGTCTGTCTGCCTTTGATGTCATCATGGACGAACCCATCCCATATAAGGGGGAGGTATTAACGCGGATGGCTAACTTTTGGTTTGATTATTTTAAAGACATTCCCAATCATTTAACGCATGAAAATCCTGAAGATTATGTTTTACCTGATGAGATTAGGCAGGTCAAAGGTCGTGCAATCGTGGTGAAAAAACTCATACCCATTCCGATTGAAGCTATCGTTCGAGGTTACATTATCGGAAGTGGTTGGAAGGAATACCAATTAAGCCAGACCATCTGCGGTATTGGCTTACCTGAAGGTCTAAAACAAGCAGACCGATTACCTCAAGTGTTATTTACACCGTCAAACAAAGCTAAACAAGGACAGCATGACGAGAATATCACGCTTGATCAATGCAGAAAACTCATCGGCGACGATCTTACACAAAAGGTAAGTGATATCAGTATAGAAATTTATTCAAAAGCAGCTGCATTAGCAAAAGCAAAGGGTATTATTATTGCTGATACGAAGTTTGAATTTGGTCTCGATAGTGACAATCAAGTCACCCTCATGGATGAGGTCCTAACCCCTGATTCCTCCCGCTTTTGGCCTGAGGAAAGTTATCAAGTTGGCGTGTCGCCTCCGAGTTTTGATAAGCAGTATGTGAGAGACTGGTTGGAATCTCAGACTTGGAACAAAAAAGCTCCCGCCCCAAAGCTACCAAAGAATGTGATTGATGAGACCTCACAAAAATACAAAGAAGCTTTTTTTAAAATTACAGGACAAGATCTTTGATGATCCATTGGCTTGATAAACGTTCTTTTATGCAACTTTGTATTCTGGTACTTTTTGTCACAGGAGCCATTAATGGCTGGATTGCATCGATGAACATTGAGGGCGTGACCGCGCAAATAATGCATCATAATTATCAGTTTTTTCCAGCACCCTATGTGATCGGTACGGTTTGGACTTTATTAATGTTGAGTTTAGCGTTTTGTTTTAAAAAGCTAACAGGCCATAGCTATTACCAAAAAGGTATTCTTTTTTTGTTTGTGATTTGTGTAGTTTATCCGATCTATACCATAAGTTTCTCATCGATAGGACTTATGATTGCGGGGAATTTAATTACTATTGCAATTGCTAGTTTTTTATCTGGCATTATTTTTGAAAAATTTAAATGGCTTGCAGGTATTGTTCTTTTAATTTCTGCTTGGGTAGTGTTTGTGACCTACCTCATGTTTTTTATTCATTAATCTGAAGCTTACACATACCCTTCAAGCATATTAAATTATTCAAATAACCTTCATTCTGCCCAACCTTCTCTCTAATTAAGCAATTTTAATTTATTTGCAAACATAAAAAAACCTGCCTTTAAAAGGCAGGTTTTTTAATAAAAAATCAGATTATAAAATTGGCACAATAAGCAGTGCAACAATGTTAATAATCTTAATCAACGGGTTAATTGCTGGACCCGCTGTATCCTTGTATGGATCACCCACAGTATCGCCGGTGACAGAGGCTTTATGAGCTTCTGATCCTTTGCCGCCGTGGTTACCATCTTCAATATGTTTCTTCGCATTATCCCATGCGCCACCACCCGTACACATTGAAATTGCTACAAAAAGACCTGTTACAATCGTACCCATCAAAAGACCGCCTAAAGCTTGTGGCCCTAAGTAGAAGCCAACTAAAATGGGAACAACAACTGGAATGATTGAAGGAATAATCATTTCCTTAATTGCTGCAACAGTTAATAGATCAACAGCCTTCGCATAGTCTGGCTGCGCTTTACCTGTCATGATGCCTTTAATGGTTTTAAACTGACGACGTACCTCTTCAACTACTGAGGCAGCCGCACGACCTACCGCCTCCATAGCCATCGCGGCAAAAAGAAATGGAATTAAACCACCAATGAATAGACCTATAATGACCATAGGTTCACTTAAATCAAAGCGAGTAACCTCACCTAAATGTTCTTCGAGTTTATGCGTGTAGTCAGCAAATAACACCAAAGCAGCTAGGCCAGCAGATCCAATTGCATAACCTTTCGTGACAGCCTTGGTTGTGTTACCTACAGCATCAAGTGGGTCAGTGATATCACGAACTTTCTGGGGCATACCAGCCATTTCAGCAATACCACCAGCGTTATCGGTGATAGGACCATAAGCGTCAAGAGCCACAATAATACCCGCCATACTTAACATTGAGGTGGCGGCAATAGCAACCCCATAAAGTCCGGCAAGGTCATAGGAGAAGTAAATAGCAGCACACACAGAGAGCACTGGAAGTGCAGTGGCCTTCATAGAAATACCTATACCTGCAATAATATTCGTAGCATGACCACTTTCAGAGGCTTTTGCTACTTGTTGAACCGGTGCGTATTCAGTGCCAGTGTAGTATTCAGTAATCCAAACAAGTAATGCGGTCAAAATCAAACCAACAATGGCAGAGCCAAACAAAGCATTCGCTGAAACTATTTTTCCGTAAATCTCAAATCCCTCGGGGAACATATGATGCGTAACGTAGTAAAAAGCTACAGCAGAGAGTAATCCGGCAATTGCGAGACCACGATACAAGGCAGGCATAACATTTGTCATTTTACTGTTTGCCTTAACAAAGAAGCAACCAATCACTGAGGCAATGATAGACGCAGCCCCAAGCGCTAATGGATATAGCACACCATTTGCATCTGAAACCATAAGCGCACCTAGGACCATTGTCGCAATAATGGTCACCGCATAAGTTTCAAAAAGGTCTGCTGCCATACCCGCACAGTCACCTACATTATCACCCACGTTATCTGCAATTACTGCTGGATTTCTAGGATCGTCCTCAGGAATACCAGCTTCAACCTTACCCACTAAATCAGCTCCGACATCAGCACCTTTAGTAAAGATACCGCCACCTAAACGAGCAAAAATAGAGATTAGTGATGAACCAAAAGCTAAGCCAATAAGTGGATTTAAAGAGGCAGTTGAATTAAGAGTCTCACCACCCAAGTAAATGTAAAAACCTACTACACCTAAAAGTCCGAGGCCTACGACTAGCATTCCAGTAATCGCTCCACCTTTGAAGGCAACATCAAATGCTTGTGGCAGACCTTTTGTCGCTGCTTGCGCTGTTCTGACATTGGCGCGAACGGAGACGTTCATCCCAATAAAACCGCAAAGGCCGGAAAGAACAGCCCCTATAACAAAGCCGATTGCAGTATTCATATCAATAAAGTAGCCAATGAGGATAGCTAAGATAACGCCAACAACACTAATCGTCTTGTATTGTCTGGCGAGATAAGCTGATGCGCCATTTTGAATTGCGGAAGCAATTCCTTTCATTTTTGCATTACCATCGGATAAGCCGAAAATCCATTTTGACATAAGGGCACCGTATAAAACTGCGATGATTGCCGCCGCC
>Ga0255755_1003405_pt1 | contig 12257 bp, 27 predicted proteins | sample 011ome_18_FD_179955 | JGI IMG/M metagenome (GOLD analysis project Ga0255755, IMG submission 179955) | Coastal salt marsh microbial communities from the Groves Creek Marsh, Skidaway Island, Georgia - 011501BT metaG (version 2) | ecosystem: Environmental > Aquatic > Marine > Intertidal zone > Salt...
ACTGTATTATAACCATTTTCGAAGTGACGAACCAATGACACTTCTCTGCACTTGTGAACCAAGCGTAGCGGGGATTACAATCTCACAATCTGCTGAGAGTGCAAACCTTTCATTCTTCGACCTGAAGGAAGGTGCATGGAAAAGCGTAAGAACTAAAACAATTACAGGATGGGACATTGTATGAATTACAGACTCGAAGAGAGTACAAAACCAAAAGCAATGATGATGTTCACCCAGGAAATCGGAGACGAGCGTGTTATCATGGAGTTTTGTAACGATAACATGACCTGGCCAGAGATAGTTGAGCAGTTTAAATTCTTTCTGAGAGGTTCAGGCTACCATATTCAAGAGGAGGATTGGCAATGACACCACTCGAAATTTCAGACCATAAACGCTCCTGGCTGATGGCGGCACACTACGAAGGTTATATTCATACTGATCGTAGGCGAGAGACTATAGATTGGCTGAAAGCGAATATGTACCCAGGAACTTATGACCTCAAACAGTTTACTGATGTATACCAAGATACCGTAAGATTTGAGACTTGTGCAGCTTTTCTCAGGTTTAATGAGTGGTACAAGGAGCGGTAGAGTGAAGAACTTTTTTATACTGTGTTGGATTGTACTCTTTACTATCACCACGATTGGCGGCATTATAAATGGGGGAGATATTCTAACAGGACTAATGGTCTGGGCTTTTGTTGGTTTGATTATCCCCTCAGCTTATTTGGAGTAATAAAATGAAAATGCGAACTTACGGTAGAATGAGAAAACTATGGAGATTATGGGCAAAAAGCCTAGGAGAAAAAGTTGGAGAAACTGACACAGAAGCTGATATTATCGCTGTTATTAGGACTACTTGGTGGTTCACTCATATGGCGACTTGTATCATTATTATCTTAAACGCAATAGCAACCCATGGGTGGAACTTATTATGAAACTTGAATTAGAAGACGACCTTCTCGACCTCTGTATTGTTAAATCTCTGGACGAGACTCTTGAATGCTTTGAGTTGGGTCTCGAAGACCCAAACTCTTCTATTTTCTCAATGGAACTTGAAGCAGAGCACGCTGAGATAAAAAAGCACATTGAAGCCTTTAAGCTCGTGAGAGGTTGGTATAGTGTTCCAAGTTGGCATGCTGTTCCAGGGTGGTATTAGTGTTCCAGCTTAGTATGAGATACACTCCTTCTGGAAGAAAAAAGAAAGCTCTTCCAAAAGTAAGAAAGCGTGTAGCTCCTTTTAAAGAGCTGCAGCCAAGTGACACCTACAGACGAGAAACACCTGAGTATAAAAGCGTAGTAAGTACCTCACATAATTGCGGGGTCGTAGCGAAGCCGAAGCTCAGTAGTACATATACTATTGCACCCGCGTATAATAAAGGTGCATACCAAGTAATTAGCAGAGACAACATTAAGGATATTGGAAGATGAAAATTTATGACCTCGAACAACAGATCATGAGATGTTGGGCTGTGACTGACGATATAGATATGGTCACAAAACATTTCATTGATGACCCAAAATGGCAAGACATGAGTTCTGAGCTAGCAGATGCTATGATGAATAAGTACTTTGCTATTCAAGAACTTTATGAGTTAAAGTTTGAAGCGTTGTGGAGCTGCTTCGAAGAAGTTTGTGCAGAAAAATTTCAGAAAGAAGACGACTACGAATACCAAGTGCCAAAGATGGATGAAAGCTCAATTGACTGGAGCAATATTGTTGTAAAAGAATCTCCTTTTGAACAGCTTTCCTTTGACTTTGAATCAGAACAATATAGTAAACTGGAGAAGTAATGAACATTTATACAACAGATGTAGCAGAATATGTAGAATATGCGTGGAGGCAACTACCAGCAGTTGTTCCATCCGTAGTGTTTAAAACACGAGTACGTGATGAAAGCGTAGCGGGGTCAAACCCTTATCGCTGGCAGGATGTAAACTCTTTTGAGGTTTTCGCAGGAAAGAGAGTATTAGTATTCTCACTGCCAGGCGCTTTCACGCCAACCTGTGATACCATGCAGCTTCCTCGATTCGAAGAGCTTGCAGAAGAGTTCTATCAAGCAGGAATCGACGATATTTACTGTATCTCTGTAAACGATTCCTTTGTGATGAACAAGTGGGCAGAGAGCCAGAACCTGCAAAATGTAAAAGTGCTGCCTGACGGCAATAAGCAATTTACTACTGATATGGATATGCTAGTAACAAAAGAGAACCTGGGTTTTGGTGAACGTTCATGGCGTTATGCTGTAATCGTGAACAATGGTACTATTACTGATTGGTTCATTGAAGATGGCAAAGAAAGAGACGCTGAGGAAGACCCATACCACTACACTAATCCTGATTTTATTTTAGAAACCCTCGTATAAAATCTTGACAACGAGACCTCTCTTCGCTTATAATAGATGTATAAGAGAAGAGAGGACTACCCATGAGACTAATTCGCAACGCACTTCAAACACCCGATGGTACAATCATCGAATCAAAACATCGCCACGACTATGTAACTTACACAGATGCAAACGGTAAGCAATATATGGTAGATGGTGGCCTCGAATACCTTCGAAGAACTGTTCACGCAGATCAAATCGACCTATCCCTTTATGATGACCAACCTCACGAAGTACAGCGAGAGCTACTTACCTGGGGAACCTACGGCATCAATGGAGATCAACCCTTGCAGTATAAAAGTATTGCACAAATGGAAACTGGGCACCTCGAAGCCGTAGTAAAAATAGGTGGCCTATGTTTAGTTAGAAAAAGCTGTATGTTAAAAGAGTTGGAGATAAGAAATGACACTACCTTATGAGCGTAGATGGGCTGTAAACAACACTAGACGGTTTCTTGTAGACTTACTACATCAAGACGACAGCGTGCCTGAGGAAGTGAAGGAAGAAGCGTATAGATGTCTCAAACACTATCCTGGTGAGTATCATATGGATGAAGCAAGAAAAGCAGCTCCTGAAGTATTTGGAGACTGGGAGGACATGAAGCATGAAGAGTTGGTCAAACTTGGCTGGACTCCTCCTAAGAAAGAGAGTGAGGGATGAAAGAAATAACAGATGAAGAGTATGCGCTATTTCAGAAACTCGCAAAGATTTGGTATCACACTAAACCAGATAAGAGTGGTTCATTCTTTATCTGTGGTGAAGGCGGTGAGAAAGACGCACATGGACTACCGGACATTATCCTTGTATGTCCTCAAATGGGATCTAATACTACGGCAATATATCGTAAAGACAGAGTAGGTAGAAGCGGGCAATGAGCGTTACATATAGCACAAACTGGATGGGCCCTGTATCTAATCGTTGGTACGAAGAACGAGACATACCTTTCGAGTTGAGAATGACTTCTGGCAAATTCATCCAGCCACCGCGTGAATACAAACACTATCTTGAATCTTATTCGTGCGGTCGTATCGACATTCGTGGATTAGATGAAGAAGAATATTACAGCGGGTGGTACGAGTATGGTGTTGCTCCTATGCGTACCGAAGACTGGAATGCACTTAGTGATTGGTTGGATGATTTAGAAACTACAGAGCTATGGGAATACGATATGCTGATTAGCATATTTGAAGCCGAAGTATTAAACGGCAGACAGATAAGGTGGGCAGATGAGCGAATATAACCCACACAATTGGGTTGTTTTAAAAATAACCCAGGGCGAAGAAACAATATATAAAGTGCTAGGCGGTTGGTCTGGCGGTTATCTTGATGGTGACTATTGGAGATTGAACAGCGGTATCACAGGTGTAGAGAAACAGGCATATCTGTATGGATTCTACGGTAGTTCTGGTTCTATATACTGGTGTCATCAGGGTAGTTATCGCTTGACAATGGCGATCTCTGGATTCTACAATGATATGAAAAAACGCTTTGGGGATGCAGTTGAACTGATGCCTGAAGATACTAATTGGCATGAGGTGGAGTGGTGAATAATGTTTAAATTTTTAGCTGCTGGATTATTTGGTGTACCAGCCCGCCAGGAAAAAGAGCTACATAATAATCAAATACATCGTGCTCGGCAAGTTGGCAAGCAAGAACTGACCTCCTTAGTCAATCGTGTTGAAGTGATTGATGAGACAGGTCGTGCGTATATAAAGTATCTTGATGATACCAAGTTTGTTTGGTTGAGTTATCAGGACAATGGGCGAACACTGAAAGTGTTTGTTGATTCAACCAGTTGGAAAGGAGAGTAGAGCATGTCGAGTGAGAAAGTTACAACAAAAGTCTGCCCAAACTGTGGTAATGTACATTTGATTTTATTAACGTCCTTAAACCTAAAGATATGTGCAGATTGCCAGACAGAGATACCCTGGTATTTAGAAGAAAAACAAAAGCCCCTTATTTAGGGGTTTTTTATTGGCCATAAAAAAAGGAGCTTTCGCTCCTTTCTTCGTTACTCTATAATACTTTTTAGATCAGGGGGTGAGTAGTTTGGCCCTTTTAAGATTTTTCCATCTTCCCTTTTGATAGGGCGACCATCTTCTCCTAGCTTACTTAAATTGCTGCGATGCACTTCTGCAAAGCAAGCATCAAGATCAAGACCAAAGGAATGGCCTGCTCCGTACACAACATATAATAAATCAGTGAGCGCATCTGCTATCTCCACTAGGTCTTTGTTTTCTACGCCAACAACCAGTTCTCGTAGTTCTTCTTCAATGAGTTCAATCCGAAGATCTTGTACGTCCCAACTTGGGAGTGTAGGGACATCCAGGACTTCCTGACTCATGGCTTCCATGAAATCTCCTACTAATTCAAAGTTTGTGCCTTCCATCATTTTTTCCTTTTCTGTTCCCGTTTAATTGCGGCTTTCTTTTTAGTTTTCTTCTTTTCAGAAGGTTTTTCGTAGTACTGATTACTTTTTAGATCAAACAGCTTCTCAGAGCATTTCTTGCGAAAAACCCTGAGAGCTGCTTCAACATTACCGTTTCTAACCTTGACGTCCATTAGGTTCCTTTCGTTGCAACATCGGAGGAGTACCCCAAACGTCCCTTGCGTTAACTCTAATAACGCGTTCGTTAGTACAACTTTTATCAGGGTTGTCAATAGTTAGAACTACATTCTTACCTGCCAGCCAAGCGTTCTGCTGGTTAATTGTTCGTGTCATAGTACCATGTAAACTAGTGCGGCATTTGCTAGGGCTCCCTACAATACCTTGGCTAGTACGTGATTTTCTACTTTTTTTCTTCGCCATTCTTATTTCTCCTGTTAATATCCATCGTTATCGTCTATGTTCACCCATACTACAAATAATACAACAAGTAGGAGTCCATAGAGGTGGTTAATTGTTATCGCGCTTTCTAGCAAAAGTCCATCCTCTTTGTCTTAGGTAATATACCTGATTTACTATCGACTTAGGATTTCTGTCTGGAAGTAGTGCAGCAAGTTCTTCCGGAGAAATAACATTGTAGTATTCCTTCAGAATCTTTCGCTCTTTCATTGTCCATCCTATTCTTTTCATTTGATTATTATAGAACAAAACAGATGTTAATGTCAAGATTTATTTTTGTTATCATTTAAGATTTACCTTTCTAGTAAGTTACTTTTCAATAGATATTATTATACAGAAAGTGAGCTTAAAAGTCAAGTAATATTTTTAGCTCCTTAAAAATACTTCTTGACAATTATATAAATATGTCGTATAATATGTGTTCATTAGGAAAGCTCTACAGAGCAAGAAACGGAGAAAACAATGCAGGAATTAGCTATATTTGTATTCTGTTTAATTGGGTGCGGTATAACATCATACCGATTAGGATACCATTGTGGCGTTGTCGGAGCCGTCGAACATTTAATAGACGAAGGAGTCTTAGAGGTAGATGATGAGTAATACAACAGTACATATTTACGGCGGGGTCGGCTGCTCTGCCTGCGTAAACGCAGAGAAACTAGCAGAAAGCAAGGGCTTTAATATACTAAAAAATGACATTGGTGATATTAGCCCACAGGAGTGGATAGATCGAATTGAGATTGTTCCGCGAAGTATTCCCCAAATCTTTGTAAATGGAGAGTACATAGGCGGCTTAGATAGCTTTCGAGGATGGCTACATGAACACGATCTCTGAGGAGTATCGCAAAGTTTTAGTAGACACACATAAAGGAAGCGGAGAGCGGGGTTGGGGAAATACTGGATCAGTAAAATATCTACAACCAACTCTCAGTCTTATAGATAGATATAAAGCAAAAGAAATGCTCGACTATGGCGCAGGTTGGGGAGGCATGAAGGAAGCTTTAAAAACAGAACGCCCCGACGTAGTAGTACATGAATATGAGCCAGCACGAGTAGAAGTAGCAGCACCCCCTGAACCATGTGATTTTGTTGTTTGTCATGATGTACTCGAACACATTGAACCCGAGTTTTTGGATAACGTTATACTGGACTTAAAGAGAGTAGTAAGTGGTATGGGCTACTTTTCTGTGTGCACAGTTCCAGCATTAAAAAAGCTATCCGATGGTAGAAATGCTCATCTTATAGTAGAAGAATTTGAGTGGTGGTTAGTAAAACTTGCCCCACACTTTCATATAAGACAGGCCAGATTCTACAATAGTAGGCAGGTCTCCGGAGACATATTAGTGGAGAAGCGATGTGTGCGATAAATGGAATTAGTTGGGATGACTTACACCTAGTAGAAAGAATGTGCAAAGCGAATAAAAGTAGGGGGCCTGACTATACACGTAGTTTTGTAAGAAACGGTGTATCACTAGGACATAACCTTCTAGCTATAAATAGAGATGTAAAATACTCTATACAACCAAGAATGACACCTAAATCTATGCTTGCTTTTAACGGCGAGTTATATGATATAGACGCAGAAGAAATATTAGATACAGACTATCTTCAGGCTCGTTTAGAAGCAGAAGGAACAAAAGCTCTACGGGGTCTCAACGGGGCTTTTGCTCTCGCATGGGTACAAGGAGATATTCTCTACTTGGCAAGAGATCACTTTGGTAGTAAGCCAATGTATTATTCTCTTACAAAACAGGGTATTATATTTTCTTCCACAATCTTTGCAATTATAGAAGGAGGCGTTCACCCTTACTTCTCTCCTGCAAATATCGAAGAGTTTCAAATGGGAAACTACTGGCAGAACGGCCAGAAAACTGTATATAGTAATATTCATAAACTTGCTCCAGGGCAGATTATGAAGTATGATGTAATAAAACAACGAATTATTGGATATGATAGTTGTTGGGATGACTACAATATAGAACAACGTGACTTCAATCATTTCGAGTATAGGGAAAAGGTTTTAGAAGGAGTTCTGCGTACTGCACGAACTAAAGAAAGGTTAGCCTTGTTGCATAGTGGAGGACTTGATAGTAATCTTATTGGTGCTATCCTGGGCGCTACAAACACTGAGAACTTCTTCTCTGCGACTCTTTCGTATGAGGACGATCCAGTACTTGACCCTGATCCTTATAGAGCTATGATGGATGAAGTAGACTTTGCAATGCTATGCACAAAAGAATATAATATTGAGCATTTTATTACAGAGATGCCTGCTTCACAGGAAATTATAGACCGATACTCAAAAAGAGCTATGGAAATATGTGGCTCAATTTTTGAGGATAGTTATAGAATGGTACCTCGACTTTACCTTCTTGAGCAGGTTGCGAAAAGAGGTGCAAAAGTTGTGCTTACTGGCGATGGTGGAGATGAAATTTTTAGTGGTTATAATAAACATGGAGATTGGTTAAACCCCAAAGTACAAGCTAATCCAATGTCTATAAGCCAGCTTAGGCCACAAGACCATACAGTACAGCATCATATTGATAGGCATGGTTTGGAAGATTGGTTTCCTCTCGGTGTGATTGAAGGTGTACATCCTATAACCTCTCAAATGTTCATTGATCTATTGACAGGTTGTGAAACTTATTTATTACGTTCAGATTCGTTTTGCGGGGCTTTTGGTATGGAAAGTAGAAATCCCTTTCTCTATCAAGACCTTGCTAAATATGTTTTGGAAATTCCTCTAAAAAGAAAATTACAGTATGAGACAAATTTGTTTCGTGGTACTAATAAATTTTTAATCAGAGAGGTGTTCTCGGATATTATCCCAGATCTAATTACTAAACGAAATGGTAAGGTAGGTTGGTCGTTACCTTATTGGAGAAAAGATCCTGCTATTAGGAAAAGAAGAATGACCAAAGATCAAAATATGCTAGAAAGCATAGTGGAGGATAAAATAAATGAGCGGTAAAGGAAGTAAACAAAGACCTACTGACAAAGAGAAGTTTGATGCAGCATATGACGAAATCTTTGGCAAAAAGGATCAAAAAGTCAAGCAAGCCATGGTGACTGATTTGAATTGGGACGGCATAGAAGACGACGAGCCTGAAAATGAGTAAGATACTGCTAGGTATCATATTTGCAATGGGCTTAGTAGGTGGGTTATATTACTATACTACTGACGCAACCATTACAGAGCTGAGAAAACTACTAGCAGCTTATGAATTGAAATTCGCAACTCAAGAAGAGACGATTCAGGCTTTAGAAAAGGATTTTGCCCTTCAAACAGAAGCGTTAAAGGATATGCAGGTTCAAAGTCAGCAAATCCAACAAGATATGAACAGGTATTTAGATATCTTCAAAAGACATAACCTAACTAAGTTAGCTGCTGCAAAGCCAGGTCTTATTGAAGGTAAAGTAAATAAAGCTACCAAAGGAGTATTCGATGGGATCGAAGATGATAGTGCTAGCCTTGACCGCCTTGATGACGGGGTGCAGCTTTCTAATGCCAGCCCCGAGGGAAGTGGAGATAGTAACTAAACCAGTAGAGCGGGTTATAGCCCAACCTGTTCTCCCAAGAGCCTTAGACCTCAAAGAACCTTATTGGTACGTAGTATCAAAAGCCAACCTCGAAGAGTTCTTAGCTCGAATGGAGAAAGAAGAAGGGCAAGTCGTATTTCTTGCAATGTCAGTACCTGACTATGAGCTAATGGCTTATAATATGCAAGAGATCAAAAGATATATAAAAGAAACGCAGCAGGTGATAATTTATTACCGCAAGGTCACTACGGAGAAAGTAAATGGACAAGAAAGCAGTGTACGAACAACTAAAGATTGATGAAGGGGTGGTTTATGAAATCTATCTCGATCATCTCGGCTACCCCACGTTTGGCGTTGGACACTTGGTACTTAAAAGCGATCCAGAATTTGGACAGGAAGTGGGAACAAAGGTTAGCGAAGAAAGAGTCCAAGAATGCTTCGACAAAGACCTCGAAACCTCAATCGACGAGTGTTACGCTCTATACGGCCCAGGGACATTTAACAACTTCCCATCCGAAGTCCGAGAGATCCTGGTTAATATGATATTTAACATGGGTCGTCCACGTCTTTCAGGGTTTAAAAACTTTAATGCAGCACTAATTGGCTGTGATTGGAGTAAAGCCTCAGAAGAAATGGTGGATAGTCGTTGGTACCGTCAAGTCGGTGCTAGAGCAGAACGTTTAGTAGAGAGAATGAAAGCGGTATGAAAATATTTATAGGCCATGATAGACAGATACCTGAAAATACAGATGTATGTGAGAAATCAATACGTAAGTACGAACCAGGAGCTAACATTACTCGCATCGATATATCAGAGATGTGGGAACGGGGTTACAATAGAAAGGAGGATGGGTCAACGGAGTTTACTTATACTCGTTTCTTAGTGCCTATGTTATCTGGATATCAAGGCCTGTCTTTATTTTGTGATAGTGACTTCGTATGGCAAGGAAGCCCATACGGGGTCGCTAATTACCACGACGACGAAAACGCAGTCTCAGTAGTGCAACATAGGGTCTATGATGCACACGAAATAAAGATGAATAATATAAGGAACGAAAGCTATGATAGAAAATGGTGGTCGTCTCTTATGTTATTCAACTGTGGGCATGAGCATACTAAAAGGCTAACTATGGAAGAAGTAAATCAAGCGTCTTCTGCTTATTTACATCGACTATGGTGGGCAGAGACTAAAATTGGGTCAATACCAGGAATCTATAATCATTTAGTTGGTTATGACGAGCCTGAGCCAGGCATTCAAGCCTACCATTTCACAGACGGAACACCTATTCATAAAGGACAGAAGTTCGGCCCTTGTGTGGAGAAATACCTTGAGTTTATGTGATATTCAGCAAACCGTACGAAACAAATCAGTAATCGTAGTAGGAAACAATGCCACTGCACTTGAAAAAGAGCAGGGAGAGCTTATTGATAGCTATGATGTAGTAATTCGGTTCGGAAAAGGTATTCCAGACGGCTATGAGCAGTATTTAGGTAGGCGTACTGATATTTGGGTTACTGGAGGCTTTCGCATGACGATGAGAGACTATTTTCCGTCCACAACTCAAGTATTATTTAATACTAGCACAATAAATGGCATAGAAATAAAGCGCCCAACGTATGAGCATACTGTAATGTATGAAATAGACGAAATTAAGGCGTTAAACGAGTATTATGGCGGAAAAACGAGTCGCTTATCTGCTGGCGCCGTAGCGGGGTTATGGCTAGTCAACGAAGTTACTTGCTACCAGGACCTCACCTTCATAAATTTTGACTTTTTCACGCATACGGTAAAGTTTAATGACAGACTCAGTAAAAAAACTAATATAGCCTCAAGTTGGCACTTACCTCTTGCTTCTGGAGCAAAAGTAGACCTCGTTAATCCTGAGAACCACCCTGCACATAGTATAGAAGTAGAGAAAGCCGTATTTAGAGACTTACAGTTACTAGATAAAGACGTAAAAATTATAGCAGATTTAGCACAACCAGCAGAGTTTATTGACGTAGAAAGGATGGCATGGGACAATGTTAGACACCGTATTCAAACCTCTTAAATATGAAGAAGTAGCTCCTGATATATACCAAGTAGATTTTTTAAATGAACAGTTCTGTGAGTTTATTATAGCCTCTTGTAATCAGGTAAACACCTGGGCTCCAAATAAACATGATAAGCGTTATGCTACTCATGATATTCATTTGGAGAAAGAAGTACCAGACATTTATAGTATAGTTCAGCCTTACTGGGATACTAGCGTATCTCGTTTAGCTGAGTTTATCTGGCAGATAGATGGCTTTGTACTATCAGATTTCTTTGCATTAAAATACTCCAGAGAAACTCAGACAGGGCTTTCTCTTCATCATGACGATAGTTATATTACAGGAAGTGTAAAACTTAATAATAACTATACTGGTGGAGATCTTTATTTTCCACGACAAAAGTTCTCTAGTGCAGACGTACCTGTGGGATCTCTTTTATTGTTTCCTGGAAAGATAACTCATCCCCATAAATGTAATCAGCTTGTTGGAGGACATAAGTACTCCCTTGCTATGTGGACTAAAGAAAGTGCATAAAATAATAGACAACTTTTTGCCGAGAGGCATTAGAGTAGACACAAATCCTTTTAAAGGTCAGTGGTATGACTACCCTCCTCAAAAACCCTATCAACAAGCCATCTTTGAGGAGATAAAGCAAACCTTTGATATGAAGTCCTGTGTAGGGTTTGAAGAGTGGTCACACAATCCGCATTGGAGTTGGTTACCTGAAGAACACTACGATAAAGATGAGACTTTATTTTATAAAGAAGGCATAGTGAGAACGCCCCTTTGTAGCGCAGTTTTTTATCTTAAAGTGTCAGACCTTGCAGGAGGAGACTTACACTTAATAGATGAAGACGTTCTAATATCTCCTAGAACAAATAGACTTGTTTTGTTCAGTCCAGGGGTTTTGCACACTGTTACCGAGTATATATCAGGAGAACGAGTAAGTTTAAATATAAATCCATGGGACTATGCTATAAAAAGTTCTTGACTTTCTTTGTTAGTTTCGGTATAATAGTATTTCAATTTTAGGAGAACTATTATTAACCTTTTTTACCTAGACGAAGACCTCGATAAATGTGCAGAGTATCATGTGGACAAGCACGTCAACAAGATGATTCTCGAAGCTGCACAGCTTATCTGCACAAATCTCTGGATAGATCACCTATTCGGTTTTGTACCTCGTGCTATCACTAAGGAAGAGAATGCTATCCTTCAAAAGACTCGCAAAGAGTGGAAAGAAGTTCCAATGGAAGATAGACTCTTTCCATACCTTCCTACCATGCAAAATCATCCTTCATGTATATGGGTGCGTTCTTCGCTAGAAAACTTTTATTGGACAAATAACTACGCCTTTGCTCTTGGTAGCGAGGCACACTATCGTTATGGTAGTGAACACAAAAGCATGAAAATGCTAATGAATTTACCAGAGCCAAAGAATATGGAAGACCAT
>Ga0255755_1003418_pt1 | contig 12214 bp, 16 predicted proteins | sample 011ome_18_FD_179955 | JGI IMG/M metagenome (GOLD analysis project Ga0255755, IMG submission 179955) | Coastal salt marsh microbial communities from the Groves Creek Marsh, Skidaway Island, Georgia - 011501BT metaG (version 2) | ecosystem: Environmental > Aquatic > Marine > Intertidal zone > Salt...
ACCAAACATCTGTAATTGGTATATCATATTGTAGTATATAAGAATCTTTAAAATTATATAGTTTTGGTTTTTCAATAGATACAGACAAACGATTTATATTATTTTCCCTTATTTTATATTGATCATAATGAAAAATAGTATATTTATGTGTATTCGTGAAACATATTTTGTTGACAAATGCACTTGTAGGAGAAATTGAAATCATCTGTATATAATATAACAACATGAATTTTTAAATATGGATAATTTACCCATTTGTTAGAACGAAACAAATAAATAATATATTTGTTATTTGTATGAATACTACTCAAAAAGTTTTAGTTTTTGGATTTCCGCATTGTGGAACAAGTATTTTAAAATCAATCATCGGACACATAGAAGATGTGGAAGAAATTTATGAAGAAATTGTTTCTATTGATAAAAAATCAGACAAAAAATTCATATTAGGAAAGTATCCGTGGACAATTGATGATTTTTTCGGTAAAAAATATGAAGATTATATAAAAATATTTGTTATTCGTAATCCATTATTTGTTTTTTCATCGTTGAATAAACGATTTGACTATAGGATCCCAGCTGATCATAATTTTGCTCAATATATAAATACTTTAAAAAAATTTATTAATTATAAAACTAATCCTAAAAAAAATATATATACTATTAAATACGAAGATTTATTCAAAAATAATTATGAAGAATTGAAAAAAATATTGGATGATATCGGTTTTAAATATGACGACATTATATTTGATAATAGTAAATATAACAATGTTATAATTCCTGGTACAAAATTAACAAATGACCCCCCTCAAAATAGAAACCATGGACCATATAGAACTTGGCAAATAAACCAAAAATTTAAATTAAATAATGATATTTCGAAAATTGATTTAAATGAAGATCAAAAAGAAAAAATAGTTAATAACCCATATGTATTACAAATGTATCCTGATATAAAGTCATTGTTTTAAATGATACGATATATTAAAAATAGTACATGTCTGTTTAATTTTTGAATTTTATTTTTTTTATTAAACCAGTAAGTGTTGTTATACCGACCTATAATAGATTCAAATATTTAGTTAATGCTATCAAATCAATCAAAGAACAAACTTATGGTAATATTGAAATTATAGTGGTCAATGATTGTTCTACACAAAGCGAATATTACTCTTTTGATTTTAAAAGCATTCATCATGATATACACGTAATTCATCTTCCAAAAAACTCGAGAAATATTCATAGAAAGGTTTGTGGTGGTGGAAATGCCGATTCTGAGTCTTTATAATTTTTGGTAAATTTAACCGAAATGTACTTTTTTAGCAGGATGTGTTTCATACACAAGTCATCAAAAATACCAAAAACGGCATTTTTTCGCTAATGATTTTGCATTTTTCAATAAAATATCATTATTATCACACAGTATATTATAGCAAATAAAGTAAGATGAATTATTTTTGTTTCAACTGCTAGTTTTTCTAGTTTTTGTTTTCTTTCTTCTATTAGTCTTCTCATTCTTACACGATTTAGTGCTGATTGTAATGCAATTCCTTGTGAATATTGTCCATATGGTTCAGATGATTGTAAAGATGGTATCATTCTTTCAATCAATTGTTCTATCGAAGTTTCATACAACTCATTGGATGGAACATGAGATACATAAAATGTTGTATTATTAAGTTGATACGCATATAGTGTATTTATCTTTCGTCTTCTGAGAGTATTGTATGAAAATATATACGATATTCTACACCAAGGACATTTATAAGAAACATGTTGGTGTTGTTTTTCATTTTTCATTATTTTTTTGAAACAGGAATTACAACAGTATTTATGTCTACAATGGATGTAGTTAACAAATTTCTTTTTGTTATTATTTACATAACTATTCATACATATTTGACAACATGAATAATGTTCATCATTTTCGGTTGCACAATTTTCGGTCGCTGAAAAATTATATTCGTAAATCTTCATATTGTTTTTATTTATCAATCGTTTACTTTGTCATTTTTTTGAAGATTTTGTTGTATTTCAATCTTTTTATTTAAGTTCTTTTTACATCATCTCGTATCTCAATCTGTATGCAAAATGTTTCCAATCTGTACTTTTCAACATGAAAACGTTATATTTTGGTAAATTTTCAAAGTAATACCATAATTTTGCAGTGGCGTCCCAATGCGCACCTGCTTGTTTAGCATAATACCTATATTCATATGGTACGTCTTCTTTTTCCAAGAAAATCTTTTTTGGTTTCTCTAATGATAAATAATTTAATTTCATTATTTTACCTAATGGTAAATCGCTTGTATAATATAATTTTTTGACATCTTTGTCCCATTGAGCACCAATTTCTGTTGCTTTTTTAAAGTTTACAGGGTTTATGGTGAAATATACTTTATGATTTGTAAATAAATCATACCTTTTAGAAAAAGGCATACTTATACATTTCGTTTTTTTTTCATTTAGTTGTTCGTTATATCTACAATCTTTTTCTTCCAACAATATTGGTTTTGGTTCTACAATTTTACATCTTCCTGTTTCATGATTGCATTCGCGGTACAATCCATTATGATTTCTTCCAAGTTTAACACAATCTACTTTACATGGTTTTTTCTTCTGTTCTGAAGATTGTTTCAAAGAACCTTTTGAAGGAATATTTGTAATTTGGGGGGAAATACGAGGAGAAGGTTTAAGAACAGAATCAAGATTCTTTTTCTTTTTTGGTGTATTTGCAATAACTTTACATCTTCCTGTTTCAAAATTGCATTTTTTTAATTGTCCGTGGCGATTTGGACTTAACTTAGAACAATCAATTTTACATTTCTTCTTTTTTTGAGGTAAAGGTGATTTAGAATTAACATTTTTATTATCCATCCTATAAAAAATAATGAAAATATTATTCATCTTTCAAATGTAAAATTGATTTATTATACGTTTTTGATATAAAAGACGAATATTTATCTATCTTTGTTTTATCGTCCAAATGTCGAAAAGGCATACATATGTAAAACCATTCGTCAGTACTCAATTGATTATATTTACTATTATTTACAGTCGCTTCTTCCAAAATAGTCAATGAAATATTTGCAGCAATCTTTGAATATATGTTTGAATAAGAAATATCTGTTATATTTGCAAGTTTGTTAAATCGTCTTGGAAGTTGGTCATATGCAATTATTGCACCTATCATTGCTTCAATGCTTTTATTTTTTAGATATTCAATATCACATTCAAACATAAATTTGATTCTTTGAAAATATTTTTCGGTCAAATACTTATCGTTTTCCAGATTGTTATCTAACCAAAAGTGTTTATTTTGAAACCATTCGTTGTATAATTTTTCAAAAAGTTCTACTCTTTCTGATAAAAGCATCATAGTTTGTTATATATATTGAGAACTGTTTAAATAAAAAAACAAGATAAACCTTGTTTTTCATGTTTTATTTTGGTATTTTTTCGACATTTTTGTTCTTAATTCAGATAAAGCGTATTTATCTGTTAACATGCCAATGTGCATGACAGATGAAATCGTTTCTATCTATACGTTTTGTATACCCTTTGCTATTATAATCTTGTCTCAGTTTCATTCTGATCTGATCATCGGAATAACGATTTTTTCCGTCATAATTCTTGTATCTGGACATACGCTTTTTTTCTCTGTCAAGATTCAGTGAAACATAACTTTCCTGTTCTCTGAACTTATTTGAAGACATTCCACCGCCCATTTTGAATTCAATATATTATAAAAGTAATTGAAAGAATCATTTTTTGTCATTTATAACAATATTCATATACAAATTTATTTAAATTTTGTTGTTAACAGTATCATAATCAGGAAAAACAAGGCAATAAACCATATAGTTTTTATTATATTTGTCTTATCTATAAATATTTCGATTAAAAGTTCTTTGAGAAAAGTTACAATGAGTATTCCAAATAATATTGAAACAGAATTTCCTGAAATATATTTACTAAAATTTAATAAATATGATATACACCATCCAATAAAGAAAAACAGAATATCTGTCATATGATTGATAAAAGATTCCTCTACCTTACCATATTTAACATCTTTTTCAAAATATTCTATCATCAAATGAGCAAAATTTGTTAAGACAAAATTTAAAACAATATTCGTACCTATACTTTCAAACAATGCCTGACTTAAACTACCCATAATACAGTGACCTAAGGACCAATAATCAAAAAAATTCACTCCCATTTAAAATGAATTAATATATTTTTTTAGTTTTTGTGTGTTGTCCCCTATTTTTTATTATTTTTGTTGTAAATTACTCTTTTCAAGTTGAACACGTGCTCTCAGGAGTTCCATTTTTGTTTTATATAGATTTTTCATACATTCGTCTTTTTCCTTGATAATCTTTTTTGATTTTGCAACAATATCATTTGAAACTTTCATAATTTTTGTAATTTGCTCTTTCAATTGAATATTTTCTTTGAAAACTTTTTTGTGCTCTTGTTCGAGTGTTATCTGATCATCGAATTGTTCCCTCTTCCGTTTCTTATTTGTCATATAATCTAATTTGAAGATCTGATCTTTGTGAGTAAATGTAATATTGTTTGAATCTTTAGAATAATAGATTGCATCTACTTCATCAAACTTATCGTTTGAATACGCGAAAATTTTCAAATTATTGTCGGACATGTTTTTATTGAATTTATAGAGTAAATTGTCATTTTTTCCTCAAAATTGAAATAAATTATACTTATTGGTATTGTTATCAATGTTGTGCTTTAACACGATCGATTTGAAAGATTTTTTATCGTTTCTTTTTTAAAGTAATCTAGTTTGGCAGAAGTTTCATACAGATAATCTACGTCTACCATATTTGATGACATATTTTGATGATTGAGTATTACCATATTCATATAATTCAGAATATATGAAGAAATGTATATTTTGCATTCAATTGAATCGAGATGATTGAAAATAAACATAAGAACTGAAATTGTATTCATATGGTTATATTCGATCGTAGCAATATTATTTGGTTCAAACGATCTTATTGTCTTTTTCAATAAATCATTATTTTCATCAATATTTATCAAATTAATGGTTTCGTAAATATTATAAAGATTGATGTTTGAAGAAAACCAGAATACAGTGTCTCTATTTTCTATGAAATTTTGAAAAATGTCATGACTTTGGTCAAATATTTCATTGTTTTTTATATAATAGATGTTTTGAAAATATTTTATCATGTTCAAAGTTATCATATTTTTGTATTGTGTCTTCATGTGAAACATTGTCAAACACATAAGGATTTTGCAAAGTTCAAATGTTGAATCTATTGTTTTTTGGTTTTGATGAAATGAAATATTTTTTGTTACATCAATTTCCCATATACCTTCGTCGCAAAATTTATCATCATGAGAAATATTATCGAAAATTGTAAGAAATTGATACTTTTGAAATGAACTTTTTTCGATGATAGATATAAAGTCTAATTTTCTGACAGACAAATAGTGATTAAGAAACATATTGTTCTTAACATTGACTATAAAAGCATCATTTTGAAACTTTAAATAATTCTTGGAACACAATAACAACATCAATACCTCCTTCGTTTTCAAATAAGGTACAATGTTGTCGATAATAAGTTCATGATCAATTTTTTCAAAATGATTGTTCTCAATCAACGACATAATCGGTTATTGATTGTAAAAAAATAATATCATTTTTTCAACAAATTTTAAAAAAGTAACTACAAATCGTGATATTTTATGTAGACGAAAAATATCCATGATAATACTGTTATCACTGCTATTATTGTTAATTCAAACATGTTTTATATTATAAATACGCGATGTTCTTATATTTTTATGACATTGGTCTTATAAATCAATTTTAAATATGTTGTCTTCTAATAAACGTTTAGCAACATAATTTGTAACATTTTCATCGCTATTCACTCTCGAATCTTCGGTTTTCTTTACAATCCATTGTAAATTTCTACGGATTTTCTTGAGGTTGTTATCAATAGTTTCATTCAAATTTGATAGGTTTTCGACTCTTATAAAAAGTATGTCTTTAGATTTTGAAACTAAAAGATCCTCTTTTTCGAAATATTCATCTAACATAATATTTTTTTTAGTTAACGATACAGATATTTGGTATATTTTCTCACGAATTTCTTCAATGTCTTTTGATGTTGTTTTAGACTTTTGAAGATATTCAGATAAAAGTACAAAATCCTTTGGTAACTCCATTATTGTAACCATATAAACACTATTGTATTTGTCATTACTGCATATATAGTGATCTATCAATTTGGGACATAAATTGTTTTTAAACAGTGTTTCATATGATTTGATTCTCTGATCATAAGTATTGATAATGCTGTTTTTTTCAAAAGAATTCAATTTTTGCAAAATCATAAGATTGTTTTGTTTCGTTACAAATATCTTAAAACCAAATCTGTCTTTTCCAATCTGTTTTTTGATTTTATGGTCTTTTTTCACACACCCATGTCCATCATTGATATCAGATACTATTATTTTATTATATTTTTTGATCTCATATTGAACTGTTTTCTTTGACACAGACGAACGTATAAGTGCATCAACTATTTCAACTTTGTCGTTTTGTATATCAGACGATATTGTTACAGGATCTGTATAAAACTCTTCAATGTATTTATCTATTTTATCTGATATAAATTTGATATCTATATTTATTGAGTTTTTCTTTGTTGTCATTTCTACATAAGTTGAATATAAAAATATTATAAAATGATGTTATATTTGAAAAACTGATGATGATGTATATAAATCATATTAATGTCCAAGATCGTTGCTATATTCGCTGTGCTTTCAATCCTGTTTCTGTGTGATTATGTTGTTGTTACACAATATACACCTCAAAGTTTTGACAAGTCGATGTTAATTGACAAGAAATTTAGATGTATTCGTTATTATGACGATACCAGTGATTATAATAAACACATGGAAAAAACATGTGAGAAATTCAAGATTGATTACACATTCTTCAATTCACAAAAAGTAGTTTACCAAAACATCATGATTATTACAATGTTCTTTGGGATAATGATCATGATTTGATGTCGTTTATTCAATGAAATTCATCGAATTAAATTGTAAATTTTGTAAATTTTGTATCTTTTGGATTTTATGCAGAACAAAACATCCTTGTGATGAAGTCGCGCTCCTTCATCGTAGCAAAATCCTTGAGACTTCTCTTCACCCCATCGATGTCTGATACAATATCATCAGGGTTTGCAGGAATTCCCATTGCTCCTGCGAAACGAAGACACATAGTCTTGTGTGCCTCGATAATCTTTTTGCAGAAACGCGACGCTCCAATGAATCTGTTTCCGTTTGAGTACATATTGATGTACATGATATTGCAGACTGTAGGGCGCTCTCCGGTTGCAATGCGATCACAGATATACTTAATCCTCCATTCAGGAATACGAAGTCTGTCATTGTTCTCGCCTCCAGGGTCAGGAGTCGGTGGTGGATCTTGGAAACCAGACGAGTTGAGATCAGTATCACCCGAGTCAATGATACCAGTCTTCACAAGAAGTTCGGTATTCTGTGACTCAAGTTCTGCGATCCGATCCTCCATAACTCCATTATCCTCTGTCTTCACAGAAAGTTCCTCGGATATTTTCTCTTTTTCCTGCACCAATGTGTCGATGTCTTCTTCCAGTTTTTTGTTCTTGACGCTCAGCGAATCAATAGTTGCTTGCATCTGTGCGATACGAGAGACCAAATCCGTCTTCGATACCTTTTCGGCAGCGAGTGAAATGGCGGACATAGCGGCAGCAAGAACATCCTCTCCACCAAGTCCTTCCATTTTGCACGAGGAACGATTCGTCGTCTGTAACGGTAATAAATATCAAAAACAAATCACAGATTTTTTTGTCATTTTTGGAACAATATTATTTCAAATGAATTTGTATAGATCATTAAATAATAATCGAAAGTCAAAAAATGATTCCTTGTTTTTTCATATTTGTTGATATGAAATCACTTATTTTTCCAAGATTTCAATATAGCGATTTGAAGAAATTTGAAGATGTATCCGAATATTTACAAATTTATCTTACGAATGATGTAATCAATATTATCAAACGTCATTTAAAATCAACTACTGAAATACAATCCAACTGTGTTGTTCATTATTTCAACCTAGAAAAAAGATGGAGGTATCTAGAAAATCTGAGTGAGAAATATTTGAAAGAATATTACAACAGTTTACCCAGTAAAGAGAAAATTGTGCTATTTTCTGCAAGTAACTATTCAAATACTGGGTTGACAAAAGAACAATCCCTGAAGAATAAATATCTGATGATTGAGAGTATTTCATCATACGAAAGAAGACGCATCTCTTCACATGAAATACCGCGAACAAAAAGTTGTTCTGATATCACAGACACAAAGATAGATAACTGTCGTGAGTATAATGAAATATGGAGTGTAAACGATTTAACACTGAGTAATTGGTTAATAAAATGGAAAAAAAGGGGGTTCTATGGACCTGCTCTATATTATTGGCCAACATACACAAAACATGTTGATGAAAAAAATAAAGAGGCTACACGAATGTTCATTTCTTCACGGATTCGTCCGAAAAAAATGACGCTTGGTCTCATCAAATCACTAACACATACTATTTGAAGATTCGTAAACACTGTAACATTTTTATACTTTTTGATATAATGCATATTTTCTTACTTGATAATATAAGAACAGACCCATAACATTTTTAGAAAACATATCAAGTATATTGTATATATTATTTTTGGATACTGGTTCCAACAATGCTGCAAATCCATAAAGAGACCATAAACCAAAAATGATTAGTAGTTCTTTTTCTGTTTCTGAGTTTTTTGCAAATTTTTCGTAAATTGTGAAAAAAGTTAGAAATAAGAATATAAACCCTATCAAGGTAGAAATATACAAACTAATTACACCAGTTTCTCCAAGAAATCCGAAAATAAGCATGAGAGAATTACATAAAACAATTAAACCCAACACTTTCCAATGTTCTTGAACAACAGATGATACTTTGACGACACCAGAATCTTTATTTTTGTAGATAATATATACAACAATTGCTAACAACATAGAAGGTGTTGTTAAAAACCAATCAAAATATCGAATAGATGTAATATTTGTTATGTCTTTCGTAATCAAAATATATAGAATCAATATATAAAATGAAAACTCTACAATCTGAACCAAAGATTCTATCAGAAGAAGTTCGTGTAAAACTTTTTTCTTTTCATGAAGTTGAAAAGAGAGACCATGAATACATAAAATACCAATAATTATTTGAAAAATTAAACTAATGGTAGTAGATATAATAACACTTTGCATTTCTATAAACCTATTTCATTTATTTTTGAATGATTTTGTTAAAGTGTCCCAAAAATGATATTTCAATACAATAGAAATATAATAGATATGAAAATTTTTTATGGTCTTGAAAATAATCAATTTGATGTAACAGAAATATGTAATACATTATTAAAAACAAATGATATTATCTTAATACCGTCAGGCGATCAAAAAAGATCATCTTATTTTACTGATAAAAATCCCGGTTTGTTAAAATCAATATTTATTGAAATTGATGGCATTAAAACAAAATACAATGATTTAGTAGAAATAGAAATTAATACAATTACAAATGAAATAGTTGAAAAAAATAATAATGTTGATTTGAAATTACAATCAATACATAATAAATATAGACTTGATTTCGGTTCATTTCAAGGAGAATTACCAGAACAAAAAATGGCTGTTAAATTTTTAACAGGAAATGAAAAAGTATTAGAAATCGGTGGCAATATTGGTAGAAATACTATTGTAATTGCTGATATTTTAAAAACAAATAAATTTGTAACTCTTGAAAGTGATTCAGATATTGCAAATAAATTAAAACATAATAGAGATATAAACAATTTATCATTTATCATTGAAGAATCAGCATTATCTAAAAGAAAATTAATTCAAAAAGGATGGAATACCATTCCAAGTAATGATTTAAAACCAGGATATAAAAATGTAAATACTATAACTTGGCAAGAATTGAATGATAAATATAATATTATTTTTGATACACTTGTATTAGACTGTGAAGGAGCATTTTATTATATCTTACAAGATATGCCAGAAGTTTTAGATAATATTAACTTAATTATTATGGAAAATGATTATCATAATATAGAACATAAAACATATATTGATAATGTTTTAAAAAATACAGGGTTTAATGTAGTATATTCGGAAGCAGGTGGTTGGGGTTGTTGTTACAATAACTTCTTTGAAGTATGGAAAAAATATAAATAAATTGTTTTACACATTTGTGATATGATTTTCTTGCTAAAACAATATGTCTTGAATTTTCATTTTTTGTATGTTTTGTAATTCATCTACGTTTCATCAATTCCTATTTAATAATAGAAAATGTGATAACATTGTTGATGAAGTTTTCGGTACAAATCATCGCATCCGAGACCGTCTGTCTTAGTATATAATATTTTATTAACTCTTTATATATAAGAGATCATGATTAAATTGAAAATAGTCGGTGTTCCGATCATTGTAGTTTGTTATAACAACTATATTTATGTAGAAAATACTTTGAAACAAATAAAAAAACTAAACCCAACCTATTATTCAAACACCATAATAATGGACAATTGTTCAACATGTAAAGATACAATAGCATTCTTAAATCATGTAGATGTTCAAGTAATTCGAAGGGAATCAAATGAAGGTCCTGAGATAGATAGAAATAAAAATTCAGACGTATATAATCTTTTGCCTTCTAAATTTATATTGACAGATCCAGATCTTGAATTAAACCCTAATTTACCAAGTAACTTTATTGATGTAATGGTTGAGTTATCTGATAAATATAAAACTGAAAAAATTGGTTTTGCATTAGACATTAGTGATTTTGGCAAAATGTTTCAAAGTGATCAATACTTTTCCAAAAAAAATATATATGATTGGGAAATGATTTTTTGGAAAAATAAAATTATCGACGACAAATATGAGCTATATAAATCGAATATTGATACAACATTTTGTTTGTATAACAAACTTGGCAATGTTGAAAATCACATCAGAATTGCGGGCGATTTTACTGCTAAACATTTACCGTGGTATACCCATAGTAAATATTTTAGTTTTTATAAGTTGCTATCTATGTATAATCAACAAACACATATATCCACTATTAAAAAAATATTCTTATCATATGTTAATGATAACTTTTTGAATGTTACCAAAGGAGATGAACAATTCCTGGTACCTAAACATAATAATCAGAACATCAAATTTTGGCAAAATCATTTTTCCAGATGGGAAGAAGAAACTTTTGTAGTTTTTGATAAATATTTAGACAAAAATAAGATTTTCATTGATATTGGAGCTTGGATAGGAACAACCGCATTATATGGTTCTAGAAAGTCTAAACATGTATATTGTATAGAGGCAGATAAGAAATCTTTTGATGATTTATCAGAAAATATGAAAAATAATTGCGAGAAAAACTATACCTTGATAAATAAAGCTATTTATGAAATTGATAACATTTGCGTGAACTTTGGTAAAAATTCGTTTTTAAAAAATTCAAAACTCAATGATAGTACTTCACATATACAGACCAATCACAAGACAAAAGATGACAATTATATGATTGAAACAATCACTATAGAAAGTTTAATATCACAATATAATATAAATCCAAACGAAATCTCTCTAATTAAAGTTGATATTGAAGGAGGTGAGGAAAACATTTTGAGACAAATGTATTCAATTCATAAAGCACACAACATAAATGTATATATAAGTTTTCATTATACTTGGTGGGTTGATAAAAATCTGGATAGATTCGAATTTTTGACAGATGCGCAAAAAACTCAGATCATAAAACACCCATTTTGTAGTATCCTCTTATAAATACTAATTTCTTTTTGTTAAATTTAATAATAGGTGTTGAGAATGCCTTCGGTCTTAATATATTCTTTTTTATTACAATATACTTCCGTACAAATTGGTTTTCCTGATAAATAAGGTATAATATCAAATTTACTTATTTTCGCGTGTTCAGGTATTATTTTAAGTTATTTTTGTTGATATTGTAGATATTGGTAATATATATGAATTCATTTAATATCTCTTCAAAAAGTAGAAAAATCTTTTGAAATGG
>Ga0255755_1003431_pt1 | contig 12180 bp, 10 predicted proteins | sample 011ome_18_FD_179955 | JGI IMG/M metagenome (GOLD analysis project Ga0255755, IMG submission 179955) | Coastal salt marsh microbial communities from the Groves Creek Marsh, Skidaway Island, Georgia - 011501BT metaG (version 2) | ecosystem: Environmental > Aquatic > Marine > Intertidal zone > Salt...
AGTCGCCGAAGAACAAGAGGAGGAAGCAGAAGCCGAGGCGGAGGCGGAGCAAGAGGCGGAAGAACAAGAGGCGGAAGAACAAGAGGAGGAACAAGCCGCGAGCGAGGAAGAGTCGAGCGAAGAGTAAAAGTTGGATTGAGCTTTACTCTTACTTTTATATGACCTTTACTATTACGTTTTATTGAAATGAACTTACCAACGAGGGGAGGATGAACACGCTTTTGCGAGCGAGGAAGAGACGATCAAAGAGCAGTAAAATGGATTGAGCTTTACCAGTACTTTTATGAGACCGATACTACTACGATTTATTGAAATGAACTTTTGGTACAAACTTGCCCTCATTTATTTTCACGCTTATTACACACAACAACAACTTTCGCTTTGAAAAGAAAGACATTTAACGCTTTTGCAAACGCGCGCGCGCGAGAGAGAGAGAGAGGGTGTGTGTGTGTGTGTGTGTTTGTGTACCGCGGAACGATTAAAAGTGTTCTCGTTCAACAATAAAAGGTAATACGCAAAGTAGGGGAAAATGAAGCCGTCGAAATGGCGGATTCAATTCGAGACGGAGGAAGAAGATACCCTGGACGCCTCCTCGCCGAAACCAATGATTCAGCGCGACCCGTCCTCGCCGACGAGCCCGAGTCGTAAACGGAAAGGTTTTGTCGTCGGGATAGGAGGAGGAGGAGGAGGAAGAGCGATGGATACGTTGGAAGAAAAGATAACGAGGAGAATTCCATTTTTAACCGCTCTGGAAACGAAGAATTTGGAGTTCAACGCGCAACACGCGACGAGAGAGTGTTTGAGACATTTTGGGTTACCAGTCGTTTTGAAAGATAGGAAACGATTGAAACGGAGGAACAGTAACAGTACTACTACTAATATTACGAATAGGAACGAGAAAAAGAGCGGCAAGAATACGACGGAATTAACGCTGAGCGAAATCCGCGGGAACGTGAAATGGGGGTGGGCGCGCGAGGCGACGAAAACGGGCGTGAAAGAAGCAAAACGAGGCCATTTTATGATCGCGTTGAAAGCGTTCGACCGAGCGATTGAGTTAGACTCGAAGCACGTGGACGCGTACGTCGCGAGAGGTGCGGTGTTAGCCAAAAATACGGATTCGGAGAAGATGACGGTGTCGAGACGAGTGGAGTGTTTGGAGGAGGCGAGAAGGGATTTCAGGTTGGCGTTGGAGATGGAAGAAGGGCACGAGGACGCGAAGAAATATTTAGAGAAAGTCGAGGAGGAATTGTTGGAGTTGAGAGAGAAACTCGAAAAGCAACGCGTTCCAGTCGTCGTTGCGACGAAGAGAAAAATTTCGGCAGCGACGAGAATTTCGTCCTCCGGCGGCGTGTTGCCGGCGGACAGAGCGAGGTTGGAGCAAAGAGAGAAAGATGAGGATCGCATCGAGATTACGAACAACGGCATCAACAAAAACGGAAACGGAAACGGTATCCTCACGAATACTCAAAAGAATGCACTCGAGGAGGATAAGGAAATGACGGAGTTCTTAGAAGCGGAAATCGAAGCCGAGATGGCGCGAAAAGAAAAGGAGAAACATCGAAAGGAGAAAAAGAAGCGCAAGAGGAAGAAGAAGGAGAAAAAGAGCAAACACAAGAAGAAGAAAAGCAGGAAGAAATCCTCGTCGTCGTCTGAATCGTCATCGAGCAGTAGCAGTAGCAGTAGTACGAGTAGCAGTAGCAGCTAATAATGCATAGTAGCATTTAAATTACAGTAAGAAGAAAACTTCTTCGTTGGAAGGCGCGCGTTATCAATCAATCGAGTTCTTTTGTCTTCTCGTAGAGATAACAATCGAGTTGCCATTTCTCGTCTACTTGCGATATAGGTTTCCACCCAATCCCGCCTGGAATTGATTGCAGAGGTTTAAAATTTACGATATCGTCGCACAGTTTACTCACAATCGCCAATCTCGCGCCAACTTTCATCTCCCGCGACAGTTTCGCCTTCAACATCCCCACCGTCGTATCGTGAAACGTCGTCGCGTGCACGAATATGAAATCGAATTGAGAGAGGTCTTGGTCGAACACATCGCCCTGGGAGACGGATATTTCACACGCGTGGCTACTGTCGCTATATTTCTCTAAATTTTCTCGTAACCTTGCGATGCCTTCGATCGCTTTCGCGGCTAAATCCGGACAAATCTCCACGCCGTCCGCTTTGGCAAACTTCCCCGACAAGGCCGCCGTCTACGCGTATCGATCGATGATGCAGAACGGAAAGAAGGTGAGTACTACGCTTGAAAACGACAAAAAAACACGGAATAACGAGCATGAAAACGAACGTAAAAGAAGAATCAACTCGAAAAGAACGACATAAAACCAAATCAAACGCACCGCCACTTGCTTCCCGACCCCGCACCCCAAATCCACGTATCGCAATCCACCATCCAAATTCTTCCCATCCGTCCCTAAATCAATCAACTCCAGCATCGAATTCACGTCTATTTCGCCGTAAAATGAATCCTCTGGATTTCTATACGTTTCTGGACGTAATTCCGTCACCTCTTTCGCGATTTTCCGGCTGACATCTTTGGAAAATGTTTTATCGTCGCAGAAGATTTCGTTGTAAATGGCTGCTGGATTAAACACCAACCGCTTTGCTTCTTCATCCTTTTCCTCCTCTGAAGGAGACGAAGAAGACGCTCCGGAAGCTCCGACGACCACCGTTCGGTTGCACTGCCTCCTCTGTCGCCACTGAAAAACCCTTCGTTGTCTCGAACACCAACGAAAAGACGACGAAAAGACGGGCAGTTGAGACATGTTTTATGAAACATTTTCCCCACATTTTCCCCCAAAAACCACTGAAGAGACAGACGACGAAACATGGCGCGATCAAAGTCCCCCTCGCCACCTGCGCGCGCATCGAAGAAGAGGTCGTCGAGGAGAAGTTCCGACGACGATTCAGACGATTCAGACGAGGACGAATTGTTGCGTAAAAAAACAGAGCGAAGCGAGAAACGGATGAAAAGCAAGACCACTGGAGGGAAATTGGACTCCAGGGCGGCGGAAAATGAGAGATCGAAAGAGGAAGGCGAAATTCATCTGGAAGACAAAGGAAGGGTGAAAACGACCGAGAGTGATGCGAAAAAGACGACGACAAAACCTTTGGTGATGAAGAACAGCACCAACGGTCGCGCCGGTGGGGCGTACGTGCCTCCGTTTAAACTCGCGCAAATGATGCGAGAGATTGAGGACAAATCCTCCCCAGAGTACCAGCGAATCACGTGGGAAGCGTTAAAGAAATCCATCAACGGTCTCGTGAACAAAATCAACAGCTCGAACGTGAAAAACATCGTTCCGGAGTTATTCAACGAAAATTTAGTGCGAGGGAAAGGTTTGTTCGCGAGATCGGTGATGAAATCGCAAATGGCGAGTCCTCAATTTAGTCCCGTGTTTGCCGCGCTCGTCGCGGTGACGAATACGAAGTTTCCGGAACTCGGGGAGTTGGTGGTGAAACGGGTGGTGTTGCAGTTTCGGAGGGCGTTTAAGAGGAACGATAAGAGCGTGTGCGTGGCGGCGACGAAGTTTTTGGCCAGCTTAGTGAATCAGCAGGTACGTGGTGTAGAAATCGTTCGTTCGTTGTTTCTTTTTATGGTCTCGTTCCCTTCCTGGCTCGTTGGTTCTTTTTTGCGTTTTACGCACGCGCGTGCAGACGAATTTGAACAACACTCTCATCGAAAGGCAAACGATGAATAAGATCACACACAAAATCCAACTCCGAGGCTGGTAGTTCCAACTTCCGTGACGAGTAGAGAATCAAACGAGCTTTTTAACCCTGATGCCTTTTGATGGATGTTGTTCAAGAAGCGTCTCACTCTATCTTTGCTTTCTATGGATGGAAGACGGAAGATGTCTTTGCTTTCCCCACTCATTCAAAATACTCACGCATTTATCTCACTTTCTTAATGACAACAGGTTGTGCACGAACTCCTCGCGCTCGAATTGTGCACTTTACTTCTCACCCAACCGACGGACGACTCGGTCGAAGTCGCCATCGAGTTCATCAAAGAGTGCGGGTATGCGTTGCAAGATTTATCGCCGCAAGGCTCGCACGGTATTTTTGAACGGTTTCGGGGCATTTTACACGAAGGTGAAATCGATAAACGGACGCAGTTCATGATTGAAGGTTTGTTCGCCTTTCGTAAGAGTGGCTTTGAAGGTAAAAAAGGCGTCCCGGAAGAGCTCGATCTCGTCGACGAGGACGATCAAATCGTGCACGAAATCTCGTTAGACGACGAATTGGAAGCGAACGCGAGTTTGGACGTGTTTAAGTTTGATCCGAACTACGAAGAGAACGAGAAGAAGTACGTGGAGATCAAGAAGGAAATTTTAGGCGAGGAGAGCTCTTCGTCCGATGAATCCGGGTCAGACGAAAGCGGGAGCGACGAAAGCTCCGACGACGAGGAGGAACCTGCAGTAGCTGCGCCGACGACCACGCAAAACATCACCGACGCCACGGAAACCAACCTGGTGAACCTTCGCCGAACCATCTACCTTACCATAATGTCCTCTTTAGACTTTGAAGAAGCCGGTCACAAATTGATGCAAATCCAATTGCAACCGGGGCAAGAAATAGAAGTCGCGACTATGCTCGTCGAATGTTGCTCGCAAGAAAGAACGTTTGTCCGATACTACGGCTTGTTGGCGCAACGATTCTGTTTCATCTCCAAAGAGTACGCCAGTTTATTCGACGACGTCTTCATGAAACAATTCAGCACCATCCATCGATTAGAAACGAACAAGTTACGAAACGTGGCTAAATTTTTCGCGCACTTGTTAACCACGGACGCCATGTCGTGGACGTGTTTGGCGTACATCCAACTCTCGGAAGAAACGACGACGTCGGCGTCCAGAATTTTTATCAAAATCTTATTCCAGGAGTTGAGCGAACAGTTGGGTTTGAAAAAGTTAAACGAGAAGATGTCCGAGGAGGACATGCAGGCGTATTTCACCGGCGTCATGCCGAAAGCGCCTTTGAAAAACGTCCGATTTTCCATCAACTTTTTCACGAGCATCGGCTTAGGCGGGTTAACCGACGGCATGCGAGAACACTTAAAGAAGGAGCAAGAGAAAGAAAGAGAGAGAAGAGCGAACGCTTCCTCATCCTCATCCTCATCCTCATCCTCATCCTCGTCGTCGGACTCTTCGGATTCTTCCGATTCTTCCGATTCAGATTCCTCGTCCTCGAGCGAGAGTAGCGAGAGTAGCAGTAGCAGTAGTAGCGGTAGCGGAAAACGACGACGACGAAAACGAAAGAGTCACAAGTAGAGATAAAGCGCGACGACACACGACAAAAGCGCGCTGTTGTAATACTTTCATCGGGTAATTCATCGTTGGTATATGTGCTCGTCACTTCATCTGTTTCTCTCTCGATCAGATCGTCGCTCTCGCATAGCGCTTTCGATCGAGAAAGCTCTTATGCATTTTCGTCATTACCAAAACACGCGCATTTTCTCTCTCTCTCTCTCTTTCTCTTTGCGCTTGCGCACAAAGAACCGCTCGCAATGCCGCCAAGGCAGCAGAGGAAGGTTCGGGTAAAATCGTCGCTCTCCGCGTTCGCAGACGCCGACGATTCAGACGACGAAAAGCATCACCACCAACGAGAAGAAGAAACGAACGACGGCGAATTACCGTTGGTGTCGTTCAAAGGCGATACGCGAGTCCGGACGCAGCACCGACCGTCGTTCGTTCCGAAAGAAGTGCAGAGGAAACGCGACGAAAAGGATACGGCCCCGAATGAAAATGATGATTATATTGATGCAGATGATGATGATGATGAAAATGTTTCGAAGAAACGAAAGAGGAGATGTGTAGGCGAAGAAGGTGAAGGAAAAGAGGAGAAAAAATTGGAGACGCGCGCGCGACGGGACGAGTACGAGCCAGAGCATCAACAACAGCAACAGCAACGAGGACAACCTCATAATCCGTTGTCCTCGAACGTGATCGTGAAAAATCTTCCATCGCGAGAGGATTTTGAGTCTTTATTTCGCGAGGAGTCAGGACGCGCTCGACAACTGTTCGAGAGGAAAATCTTGGAAGCGTTCTCGGCGTTTGGACCGATCGCGTCGTTGTCGATCAAAAAGAGCGGCAATGGGTACAATAGCAACAGCAATAACAAAGGCGGGTCATCGATGGCGTTTATGGCGTTTGTGGCGAAATCGAGCGCGGAGAATGCAATCGAAAAAATGAATAGCGGCCAATTTTTGTTCTACGGAGTGAAGTTGGAAGCGAGTTTAGGCGGCGCGGTGGTGGTTTCGGAGAAGGTATGGCCGCCTGCGCCGGTTACGGAAATAAGGAAGATTGCGAACGACGAAGACGAACCCGACGAAGACGACGAGGAGTCGCGAAGGATGCTGTATTTGGACGAGAATATTCACATGCGAGGTGAAGTGGCAGCGCGGTTGACCGCGCCGGCGCCTTTTGTGAACTTTGACGCAGAGCATCGAGAAGAAGAGGAAGAAGGTATCGTTAAAGTCCGTTTCCCGAAAGATTACGCGCAAATGAAACGCATCGATATCACGGCGACGTTTGTTACCGAGGATGGGAAAGCCGTCGAACACAGAATCAAAGCGAGGAAGAAAGATGATCCCGATTTTGCGTTTTTGTTTGATACGATTGAGGAGAACGAAGAGACTGTTTATTATTTGTGGAGAGTGTTTTCGTTAGCCAACGGCGATTCTCTGACTTCGTTTCGAACGGACCCGTTTCGGATGTTTACGCCGAACGGGAAAATTTGGGTACCACCAGCTGGAGGAATCGAGATGGCACCAAAACATAACAGTAGTAGCGCGAAAGACTCGATGTTGTTGTCCGCGCAGTGGCCAACATCCAACGGCGCGGGTATCGGCGCTTCCTCCTCTCTCGTCGATTACAATCTGGATCGAGGAGAAACGCAGAATGCACTCTCCGAGACGGACCAAAAACACTTGCAAGAACTCCTGTCGCTTTTAACACTCGAACGCGAACGCGTGCGAGAAGTGACGACGTTTGCAATCGATCACGCGATTTGCGCGGAGGAAGTCGTCGCGAAACTGAGGGAAGAAATGGACGCGCAAAAAGAGTCGCAAAAACCACTCGAAGCGCAAGTCTCTCTCCTCTACGCCTTCTCTGACGTCCTTCACAACGCCTCGGCACCGGTCAAGCACGCGAGTAGCTACAGAATGGTAATCAAACGCGCTTTACCGGATGTATTTAAAGCTTTAGGCGAAAGTTTAAAACACTGCGGCGTCATAGCGAAGCCGCCGTTCATGACGAGAGTTTTGCGCGTGTGCAAAGCGTGGAGAGAATGGTACGCGTTTGACGTTTCCTTTTGCGACGAGCTCGAAGAGACGTTTCTTGGTGATAAAGTAGTTCAATGAATTTTATAGATAGTAGTAATAGCGCATGTATGCAATAGTAGCCCCGGCGTAAAAAAAAGTAAGTGTTTGATCAGTAATACTATCTTGCATCCGCATAAAAACATACACAGATAGCAATGTTGTTTTACTTTTGCGCAGCCGCGCCGTACTTTGCAGCCGGAACGGCGCCCACCTCTGCGAACGCCTTTACGTCCTCCGGCGGTAACCCGGTCCCGGTCACCTCGTTCCCGACGCTCACCCAGTAATCTCTCAAGTTATTCTTCCTCGCGAAAATCTCCAGATATTTCCCATTCGGCACCAACTGTTCGATCAATTCGTAAATCTCCGTCGGTTTTTGCGATTGGCCTCGTCTTGCCGCAAAAATCACGTCCGAAGCCGTCTTCCCATTCAAAGTCGTACCGGGTGGATCTTTCCCTCGCCTGGCCACCAAACACACTTCCTTCGCGTGTTGCAAGTAAAACCCGTGCGATTTGGCCAATCTCCTCGAGTTGGTCACTTTCACCCACGCGATTTCATCCACAAACTCGTAGCCCCACTTTTTAAACTGGTTCAAACACCACTGGTATTTCGCATTGATTACCCACACGAACAAGAAGCCGTTTTCTTGCAACTCTGGAATCGGAAGGTTCGCGATGTGCGCGTCGGTGAGTTGCGAGTACCCCAACGACACGCCTCTCGTTGGATTCGCCGTGGCCAACTGCCACGGAGGATCCATCATGATGACGTCAAATTTCGTGTGTTCGTACATCGGTTTCCAATCGAACGTTGTCACGTTCGCGTGCACCGGAATGCACTGCGGCGGTACCATCCACTCCTTCGGGTCGATCAAATCCACGTCGTACGTCTCCGCTTCCTCCTCCTCGCCGGTATTCGCGTTATGAGCATTCGTCGCCGCGGCTTCCCCATCCTCTCCCATTTCGTTCCCGGTGCCGTCCGCGGTATCGTCGTCGATCGTCGTCGTCGTCTCCAACTGCAACTGCAAAAACGAAGGAAAACTCACGCCGCTCGCAGAGGAAATTTTTTGAAAATGTGCTCCTTTCTTGAGCTCGTTTTGAATCAGTTTCCGATACGTCTCGATCTCTCTGTTCAAAGATTCATCGCCGTTGTTCTTTTTTTCGTTTTCAAACGACAGCCAGCGTTGGACGCACGACGGTTCATCCATGAAGAGGAGGTTTTCATCCAACAACGTGCCTTCGTGATCGGTTTCCATCATCATCGCGAGTTCTTCTCGTGTGTCTTCTTTGTTGGCCACCATGCTGTTTGAATTTTTCCCGGAGCTTTTCGATTGATTTTTCCTCTTGATGGCACGCGCTAAAGATTCCGCGAAGGACGCGAATGTCACGCAACACGGACAATGAAGAGCAGCAGTCGCAGTCGTCTCGACCTTCGTGCAAAAGTGAGCGAGAGGAGGAGGAAAAGGAGGAGGTTTCTTTCGATTCGTCGTCGTCTTTAGTGTCTCGTCGAGACGATGGTTTTTGTGAGAATTTTGTGAATTTTGTGAGAATTTTTGAATTTTGAGTCGAAAAATGTCAAAATGAAGCACAGAGAAGAACGCTTCACTCGCGCTTACGTCTTGAACGTATTGCGTATCTGTAAAACTAAGGATAGAATGCATTTTGTATTGAACATCGAGCTTTAACTCTTCCGTGATATGTTAACCTGTTTAAAAAGTTCAATTACATCCTTTTGAATGTTTTTTGTTTCGCGCACTTCTTAAAGAGGTTTACTTTTTCGGGCGGCGTATATTTTTGTCTACCCCGCGCTTCTATTGCCGCTGCCGCTGCTGCTGCGAAGAAGAAGAGGAAGACGAATGCGTCGTCGAAGCCGTCGTCGTCGTCGTCGCGGTCGTCGTTTCTTTCGCTCGTTTCATCGCGATTTGTTTGATGTTTTGCACCGCGCCTTCCACGCCGCCGTTTTGGAGTCCTTTTTGCACCTCTTGAAAATCCGATTTCATTTTGGATAAATTTTCCTCTGCTTTTTGTTTAATCGAACGCGAGAGAGACGCGAAGAGGTTGTTTTGGTGATTCTGATGATCCGGGCTGGTCGGACGCGCGGAGGAAAAAGAGGACGCGCCGCCGCCGCCTTTGGCTCGGAGGACGTCTTCGCGCTTGTTTCCGAAACCAATCATGTTGTTATTGCCGCCGGTTGGAGATTTCGGAGAGAGCGGTTGCGAGGAGGAAGAGGGAGGGGCTTTCGCGGCGGAGGTTGGCGGCGAGTCGAAATGCGAATCCGAGAGCAACCACTCTGCCGTGGCGTCCAAGGCGTTCTTTTCCTCCTGTCTCTTCGTGCTGTTTTCGCGTTTTAAACTGACACTTTTGCGCTGTTGTTTTTCTTGCTTCTCTTGTACTTGTTGTTGTTGATGATCTTCTACTTTTTCTTCTTCTTTCGGCGCATTCGGTAACAGTTGCGCGCTGAACGCGTTTTCAGAGCCCGATTTTGAAAGCACGATGAGTTCGTCTCCTTTCTTTTCGCCTCGCAAGTACGTCGTCGAAGAGACGTCCTCCGACGACGCTGCGTTCGTTACTAAAAATGCACCGTTGCCTTCGCTCAACTGTATCGCGTCTTCGAACGCAATTTCCGGTACGAAGTGCTCGAACCGTATCAACTCTTTCATCGGGTCGCTCGCGCAGTTCGGCAACACCAGCTCGTCGCAAATGTCCGAGACTAACTTGCTGGACAGCAAATGCGAGACTTTCTTCGCGATAAACTCGTGCGCGATTTTGTTCTCTCCAATCGCCGGCTCGCAAAAGATATCGACTCTCGGGCGACCTTTCAATCCCCACCACAAGCGTTCGTTCGGGGGTGGAGGGATCCAAAATCGAAACGTGCCGGAACAGCTGGACACTCTCAAAGTCATTTTTAGCGGAAACTTTTGCAACACGCGGTCGTTGACGTTTTCGACGACTTTCTTCATCTCTTTGAGCACGTTTTGAGTGACTTCTTCTTTCGTTTTGTTGAGCGGTGGGATTCTGCCAGAGTTTGTGGGCGAGAGCGGAGGCGTCGGCGTTCTCGAGCCGCTTTTGCTTGTGACGCTGTCGTTCGTTTTTCCGGCAGCGTCTTCGTCGTTTTCCTCCACTCCCGCTGCATCCCCGCCTTCCACTAAGTTCCCGATTTCCTTCGCGTACTGCGCTAAATCCACTCTCGTTCGAATCGTCACTTCAATAAGGCCGACGTAACTCAAATCCGCTTCCACCGCGGCGCAAACGCCTCGACCTGGTAACGATCCGCCGTCCCAAGGTGCGTTTGAACCATCGCTTCCATCTACCGGCCGTAACATGTTACACTTCGGCGTCGCTTCTCCTAACGATAACTTTTCCACGTCAAACTTGCCGACGTATTTCGGTAAACCGGGAAGTTCGTTCAATTTCTTCTCCAACAAATTCGAGAGAACGTTTTTAAAATCAATCGAGCGCACTAAATCGAAAAAGATGCGGGAAGAGATGATATTCACGGTTTGTCCGCACCGTTTGTCGTCGAAGATGTGTTCGAAAAACGCGTCTTGTTTCTTTTGCGCTTTGGCTTTCTCATCCTTCTTCTCTTGTTGTTGTTGTTGTTGTTGTTGTTGTTCGCTGCTATTACTACTACTTCTGCTAATCTTCTTTTCGAATCGCGCGTTTTCGAGCAAGTACTGCGCGATTCTCGATTTCGCCTCTTCTGGGAACTTTTGTTTATTATTCGTATTCGTGGCAGTCGTCGACGTTAAACCTCTTCTCATCGAGTCCATATCCAACGCCCTCCACAGCGCGTAAAACCACGCCTCTTTACTCGGTCCGCTCAAAGCGTATAACCAAACCACCTTCTCGCCTTCGTACAGCGAAGAAGAAGAAGAAGCATCGCTCCTCCTCGCAATCACGATCGCCCGCTTATGGTTCCACATCAACTCCGTCTTATTCCCTTCCGGATACTCTACCAAATACACGTCGCACTGCTTCAAATCGATAAACTTTTCCTCTTTGTCCACATACTCTGCCTCCAAAGATGATGAAGAAAAAGAAGTCGTCGTCGTAGTAGTACTCTCCGCCGCCGTCGTCGCGCTCGCGCCGCCGTCGCTTCCTCCTCCTCCTCCTCTGTTCGCTTCCAACTTCATCCTCGCCGCTTTCACGTCCAAAGTCACGTAATACCTCTCCGTATTGCTTCCGCTCATCAAAGTCGTCAAACTTAAAGACGACTTCTTCGACGTCGTTTTCCCAGCGAATCCTTTTTCTTTGGACATCTTATTCGCTTTCACCATGTTAGACCCTTTGCAGAAAATCAACCACCCGCGCATCTCCTCTTTTCTCACATTCATTCCAATTAAACTCTCCTTCTCAACGAATTCCCCTTCGATACATTCCGCGGATGTTGATGTCGTACTCCTACTCGTCCCTCCTCCCGAGGAGATAAACTTACACGCAAAATACACGCCAGACGCGAATAACGTAATCGTGGACGTGGACCCGATGAAAATGCCTTTCGCCAGAGACGAAGAACTCGACGAACTCGTACTCGACATGGACGAATGCATCGCCACTCCGGAGAGTAAAATGGAAACGGAAATGGTTCCCAAGGAGAGGAACGCGAACGTTAATCCTCCATTTCCTGATCCTGATCCTCCGGCGTTGTTATTATTAGCATCATTACTACTCTCGCGCATCATTCAAAGCGCGTCTGTGTCTGTGTGTGTGTTGTGTGTGTGTGTGTATATATTCTGTTCCGTTTCGGGGTTCGTTTCGGGAAAATGAAGCATCCCAAAGTTGTTATTTTTAGCGCACACGCGAATAATAAAAGAGAGAGCACGAGGACGAGGTGAAGACAACAACGGAGCG
>Ga0255755_1003439_pt1 | contig 12159 bp, 10 predicted proteins | sample 011ome_18_FD_179955 | JGI IMG/M metagenome (GOLD analysis project Ga0255755, IMG submission 179955) | Coastal salt marsh microbial communities from the Groves Creek Marsh, Skidaway Island, Georgia - 011501BT metaG (version 2) | ecosystem: Environmental > Aquatic > Marine > Intertidal zone > Salt...
TGGCCAACAGTGCAGATGTGGATGCGGCCGTCGCAGCGGCCAAAGCTGCTTTCCCCGCATGGTCCAATACGCCGCCCCTGCGTCGCGCACGGGTGATGTTTAAATTTTTGGAGCTGTTGAATCAACGTCGCGATGATTTGGCCCGCATCATCACCGCCGAGCACGGCAAGGTGTTCACCGATGCCCAAGGTGAGGTGACGCGCGGTATCGATATCGTGGAGTTTGCTTGTGGCATTCCGCAGTTGCTCAAGGGCGATTACACAGAGCAGGTTTCAACCGGCATTGATAACTGGACCATGCGTCAGAGCTTGGGCGTGGTGGCGGGTATCACGCCGTTTAACTTTCCCGTGATGGTCCCCATGTGGATGTATCCCGTGGCCATTGCCTGTGGCAACACGTTTGTCTTGAAGCCCAGCCCCCTCGACCCCGGCGCCAGTTTGTTGATGGCGGAGTTGTTGCGTGAAGCGGGCTTACCCGACGGCGTGTTTAACGTGGTGCAAGGTGACAAAGAGTCTGTGGATGCCCTGATGGTGCATCCGGATGTTCAAGCGCTCAGCTTTGTCGGCTCCACACCGATCGCCAACATCATTTACGAAACCGGTGCCCGTCATGGCAAACGCGTACAGGCCTTGGGCGGCGCGAAGAACCACCTGGTGGTGATGCCCGATGCGGATATTGATCAAGTGGTTGACGCTCTAATGGGCGCGGCTTACGGATCTGCAGGCGAGCGTTGCATGGCGATCTCGGTGGCGGTGTTTGTCGGTGATGTGGCCGACCGCGTGTTGCCCAAATTGGTCGAGCGTGCCCGCGAGTTGAAGGTCAAGAACGGTGTGGAGTTGGATGCAGAGATGGGCCCCATCGTGACCCAAGCGGCCAAGCAGCGGATCACGAATTACATCGACATTGGTGTGTCCGAAGGCGCCACATTATTGGTTGATGGCCGCGGCTTCAGTGGTTCGACGGCTGGCGCTGGTTGCGACAACGGCTTCTGGTTGGGCGCTACGTTGTTTGACAACGTGACCACCGATATGCGCATCTACAAAGAGGAAATCTTTGGTCCCGTGCTGTCGTGCGTGCGCGTGGCTGACTTCGCTGAAGCGGTGCAAATTATCAATGACCACGAGTTTGGTAACGGCGTGTCCTGCTTCACCAGCGACGGTAATGTGGCGCGTGAGTTCTCGCGTCAAATTCAGGTGGGTATGGTGGGCATCAACGTGCCCATCCCGGTGCCCATGGCGTGGCACGGGTTTGGTGGCTGGAAGCGCAGTTTGTTTGGCGATATGCACGCCTACGGCGAAGAGGGTGTGCGTTTCTACACCAAGCAAAAATCTGTCATGCAGCGCTGGCCTGCCAGTATCGGTAAGGGCGCTGAGTTCGTCATGCCTACCGCGAAGTAACGGGCATGCAGTCACCCGATCTAGACTTCGATGCGACAGATTGGGTGACGGTGGCGCGTTACGCCGACCCCACGCAAGCCATGGTGGTGTTGGGCTGTTTGAAAGCTGCCGGTATTCCGGCGGCCGTGGCGGACGTCCATACCTTGCAAATGCATTCTTTGTTAGCGGGTGCGATTCCCGCGCGGTTGCAGGTGCCCGCTGATTGGGCGCGGCAAGCGCAGGCAGTCTTGGTCGCTTTTGAGCGGGGCGATTTTGCCCTGCCCGAGGGCGCCGATCTGCCATTCGATGACCCTGAGAATCCCAAGAGGGCCGCAGATGACCACACCGTTTAGCGCCGCCGTCGATGCGGCAGATACCTTTGATTATGTGATTGTGGGCGCCGGTACCGCGGGCTGCTTGTTGGCCAACCGGCTGAGTGCCGATCCCCGTAAGCGTGTCCTGCTTTTGGAGGCCGGTAAACGCGACAACTACCACTGGATTCACATTCCAGTGGGTTACCTGTATTGCATCGGGAACCCACGCACCGACTGGCTTTACGAGACGGCACCGACACCTGGCCTGAATGGGCGGAAGTTACGTTACCCACGAGGTAAAGCCTTGGGTGGTTGTTCCAGCATCAACGGCATGATTTACATGCGCGGGCAAGCGCGTGACTACGATCGGTGGGCGGACTTGACGGGTGACGCTGATTGGCGGTGGGATCGTTGTTTGCCTGATTTTTTGGCCCACGAGTCGCACCACAGCCAAGACCAAGCCTCGGCAGAGGCCAATCCTTGGCACCGTGGCGATGGTGAGTGGCGCGTTGAAAAGCAACGTCTGCGCTGGGATGTGCTCGACGCCTTCGCATTGGCGGCGCAGCAAAAGGGTATTCCCGCGACACCCGATTTCAACCGTGGCGATAACGCAGGCGTTTCTTACTTCGAGGTGAACCAACGCAAGGGGTGGCGTTGGAACACGTCGAAGGCTTTTTTGAATCCCGTAAAACACCGCTCCAATTTGGTGATTCGTACCCAAACACAAGTCGAGAAGTTGGCGATCGAGAAATCGCCCACAGAGGGCTGGCGTTGCGCCGGTGCATGGGTTGTGGATGGTGCGACCAATCGCCGCTATGCCGTGGGTGCGCGCACATCGGTGATCCTCAGCGCGGGTAGCATCGGCTCGGTGCAGCTGCTTGAGTGCTCGGGCATTGGTGACCCGGCGGTGCTCGCGCAAGCGGGCGTGGAGCCACTGGTTAACCTGCCCGGCGTGGGTGAGAATTTACAAGACCACTTACAGATTCGTGCCGTGTTTTCGGTCAAAGGCGTGAAGACACTCAACACCATGGCCAACAGTTGGTGGGGTAAGGCCATGATCGGACTCGAGTACGCATTGAAGCGTTCCGGGCCCATGAGCATGGCACCGAGCCAGTTGGGGGCGTTTGTGAAGTCCGACCCCAGTCAGCCTCATGCCAATTTGCAGTACCACGTGCAGCCGTTGAGCTTGGATGCGTTTGGTGAGCCACTGCACCGCTTTAACGCGTTCACGGCCAGCGTGTGTAATTTGAATCCCACCAGTCGGGGTTCGGTGCATATCCAGAGCCCTGACTCCCAACAGCCGCCTGTGATTGCGCCGAATTATCTGAGCACCGACATTGACCGCAAGATCGCAGCCGACTCGTTGCGGTTGACGCGGGAGATTGTGTCCCAATCCGCGCTTGAGAACTTCCAGCCCGAAGAGGTGAAGCCAGGTATCCAATACCAAACCGATGACGAATTGGCACGGCTGGCCGGAGACATTGCGACGACCATTTTTCACCCAGTGGGTACGACGAAGATGGGGCGTGACGATGACCCCATGGCTGTGGTCGACACCCATTTGCGGGTGCGTGACGGTGCGGGCGGGGTGATCACTGGCCTGCGCGTAGTGGACGCCGGGGTGATGCCCACGATAACCAGTGGCAATACCAACAGCCCGACCCTGATGATTGCAGAAAAGGCGGCCCGCTGGATTGTTGAGAATACCTAAGTATTAATAGATATCAAAAGTATTGAATTTTTTGGCAGTTTATGCGGGAAAGTCCCCATGCGGCAGTGGGTCATCCCTTGTTACATTGTCTGCACGCGTGAAATTACAGGGCACTGTCTTGTGGTCTCACTAGAGCGAGGGTCGAGGAGACAATTCGAACCGAAGTCCACAGAGGCAAAAAACGCACCGGCTTTAGCCGGTGCTTTTTTTTGCGCCAACCCTTGATTCATTTATGGAATTTATCGCTGTTACCGTTGCCTCCTTTTTAGCGGGCTTTGTGGATTCCATCGTCGGTGGTGGCGGACTGATATTGGTCCCTGCGATGTTTGCGATGTTCCCCAACGCGCATCCCGCAACCTTATTTGGGGTGAACAAAAGCGCGTCCATGTGGGGGACGGCGGCGGCGGCCTGGCAATATGCGCACCGCGTCACCATGCCTTGGCGCAGCTTGTTGCCGGCATTGGTGTTGGCAGTCGTGGGCTCATTTTTGGGGGCTTGGGCAGTCACGCAGGTTTCCCCTGATGGCTTTCGCAAAGCACTCCCCTTTGTGCTGATGGCGGTTTTTATTTACACCCTGGCAAAGAAAGACATGGGCCGTGAACACGCGCCTACGTTGACACCAAATCAAGAACGTTGGGTGATGGGCCTAATGGGTTTTGTCATCGGTGGTTATGACGGGTTTTTTGGTCCCGGCACTGGCAGCTTTTTTATTTTTGCGATGGTACGCTTTTTGGGCTTTGATTTTTTGCACGCCAGCGCCAGCGCCAAACTGCTGAACCTCGGGTCAAATATGGCCGCGCTGGTATTGTTCATTTCGACAGGCCACATTTGGTGGCATTTGGTCGTGTTTATTGCCGTCGCCAATGTGGCTGGTAGCTTGATTGGTACGCGCCTCGCCTTGCGTCACGGAGCAGGTTTTGTACGTGTTGCTTTCATGATCGTCGTGGCGGCGTTGATCACCAAAACAGCTTGGGATGCCTACATGGTGGGCTAACTGCGCGCTTGATACGGATGCTTTATTCCGAAGTGGTGGGGTCGACCGTTCGGATGAGTGGGACATCAGCGACCGCTCGGGGCTCCCCAATCGGGGCCGTGGCTTGGCCTTGTTGCACCGCGGCGATGTCTGCTTCGCTGGGGTATTGGCCCAATAGCACGTAGTCAAAAACACGCCGCGCGATGGGTGCCGCGTGGGCGCTGCCAAAGCCCGCATTTTCAACCACGATAGCCAATGCGATTTCCGGTGCATCAGTGGGTGCGAAGGCGATGTACAGCGCGTGATCGCGCTCGTACTCTGCCAGCTTTTTTGCATCGTACTTTTCGTTTTGTCCAATTGTCACGGCCTGCGCCGTACCCGTCTTACCCGCACTGAGATAGGGTGCGTTCGCAAAAGAAAGGCGCGATGTACCCTCTTGTGTCACGCCAACCATCGCCTCAATGATGTGATCCACATTTTTTTGATTCAGGTTCAAGTCCCGCGGCGTCACGCTGGACATCGTTTGTGCGGTGCTGTTACGTGAATCACGGATGGCGCGCATCAGGTGCGGTGGGTACTGCACACCGCGGTTGGCGAGCGTGGCGGTCGCACTGGCGAGTTGCAGCATCGTGAATGAGTTATAGCCTTGGCCAATGCCCAGAGAGATGGTCTCGCCGGCGTACCACCGTTGCTGGTCGGCGCGTTTATAGGCGGCTCGTTTCCAGGCTTGGCTGGGCAGAATGCCTGACTGCTCGCCATGCAGATCAATGCCTGTGATTTGGCCAAACCCAAATGGCGCCATGAAGTCATGGATGGCATCAACCCCCAGGTCGTTGGCCAGCGCGTAATAGTAGGTATTGCTGGATTTCACAATACTCGTTCGCAAGTCCACATTGCCCAAGCCCTCATCACCGTGGCTTCTGAATTTGTTGTCGCCAAAAATCCAATAGCCCGGATCGTAGGTGGTGGCTTGCGGGCTGCGTTTACCGAGTTCAAGTGCAGCCAGGCCCATGAAGGGCTTGTAGGTTGACCCCGGTGGGTAGCGGCCGCGGATCGCTCGGTTTAGAAGCGGCTTGTCTGGCGAATCAGCAAGCGCACGCCAGCTCTCGACATCGATGCCTTCAACGAACAAGTTCGGATCAAATGTGGGAGCGCTGACGAAGGCCAAAATCTCGCCATTGCGAGGATCGATGGCCACCAATGCGCCGCGGCGATCACCAAACAGCTGCTCGGTCAGTTGCTGCAATTTGGCGTCGATGGTGAGTTCGATGGTGCGACCAGGTCGCGCGGGTCGACTGTCGAGGATGCGAACCGCGCGTCCGCCAGCAGAGGTTTCAATGCGCTCGATGCCCGTTTCACCGTGCAGTTCTTTTTCGTAAAACTGCTCGATGCCCAGTTTGCCGATGTAGTCGGTGCCGCGGTAGTTGGCGCGCTCCTCATCGGGCCACGATTCAATCTCGTCTTGCTCGCGCTGATTGATGCGTCCGATGTAGCCTACCAAGTGGCTGGCGGTCGCCCCCAAGGGGTAGTTGCGGAAAAAACGGGCGCGGATTTCAACACCGGGGAAGCGCCAGCGTTGGGCTGCAAACCGCGCCACCTCTTCGTCGGAGAGCAGTGTACGAATCGGAATGGCTTCAAACGCTTTGGTCTCGCTGAGGAGTTTATTGAAGCGACGTCGATCGCGCTTGCTGATCGTGACGAGCGGCTCGAGTTCGCTCAGCACCGCGTCGAGGTCAGGTACTTTTGACGGCGTGATTTCGAGGGTGTAGGCAGAGTAGTTGGATGCCAAGATCTCCCCGTTCCGGTCTTCAACCTCACCGCGCATGGGCACCACAGGTACCACGGCCGTCCGGTTGCGCTCGGCTTGCTCATTCAGGTTCTCGTACTGCACGACCTGCAGGTAGTAGGCGCGCGCCCAAATCAGAGTGAATGCGACGATAACGGCGGCAGTGGCCACCAATGCGCGCAATCGGAACTGCCGCAAATCCGCCTCAACGTTGCGCAACTCCTTCATGGGTTGCGCATCAGATGGGACGGTTCTCATCGGGGTTGTGTGCCCGCCGTTGGGGGGCCAACAGGACTGCGGTGGCAATGGGCCATAAAACCGCCTCGAGTGCGGGGGCGATCAACGCGGGCCAGCCGGGTAGCCCATCGCCGACCAACCAGCGTACCAACCACTGCAACAGGTGCGCGACCAGTAGGAGGGGGATCAGTTGCAGCGCCTGGCCATCGACGGGGAACCAGCGTAAGCGACGATGCATGGAGATCGCAAAATACGACAGCACGCTGTAGGCCAGCGCATGCTGGCCGAGCAAGGCACTGGCATGCACATCCATGAGCAAACCGAAGAAGAACGCCCATCCAATACTGATGCGTCGAGGTTGGTGGACATTCCAAAAGACCAGTGCAACGGCCAAAAAATCAGGCAGCCAAACACCACCAGGGCCGAGGAGGTTGCTTAAAAACATGTTCAGCAGCAAGGCCACAATCAGCGACACTGCGATGAACAAGGGGGAGACCGGCAACAGCAGGGGTTGGCCACGGCGCATGATCATGAGTCACCCGCCTTTTCTTGTTTAGTGACTGCCGGTTGCGGTGGCTCAGTCGGTCGTGCAGGCGAGACGATCAAAACCTCTCGCGTGATATCCACGCGGGCGCTTGGCGTGCAGTACAGGGTGGTGTAATTCATGTCCTGGGTATCGGGCAGTGGGTTCACCGTCGCCACATGCAAACCGGGCGGGTAGACGCCGTCAATGCCGCTTGTGAGCAGCAGATCGCCGGATTGCACATCAGCGTTGGCATTGACATACCGCATTTCGAGCATCGACACGGCGCCCTTCTTGGCGCCAAACAGCACACCACGTGCACCCGTACGCGCATTCATAACGGGCGTTGCGTGGTTGGAATCGGTGACGAGTGTCACCTCGCTGCTGAATGGGTAAACCGTGGTGACTTGTCCATAAACGCCATTAACGTCGACGACGGCAGCGCCGGCGCTGACACCGTCCATGCTGCCCTTATCGATGACGACGCGCGCGGCATAGGGATCAGGGGTCTCGGCGACGATGCGCGCTGCGATGCTGGGCTGTGTCTGCGCGCTGCGCAGTTGCAACAATTCCTCGAGTCGCTGGTTTTCTGCACTTAAGTAGGCGGCCCGCTGAGCCTGTAATGACAGTTCTAGAAGCGATTGTTTAAGCGCCGCTTGCTCGCTGATAAAAGTTGATTGGTGTCGGAAGTAGTCGATTAAGCCGCCCGCAACTTCAAGTGGTTGGCGCAACGCATACTCAACGGGGTGCAGCGCTGTGGCCAGCGCCGCACGGATCGGCTCACTGACTTTGGCTTGCCGGTCGACCAGCATCAACGCTGCTGACAAGCCCGTGCAGATGGCCAATTTCACAAACGCCGTGACACCTTGTTTAAAAAGGGCCGGCGGGGATCGGTCTAGCACGGGGCGATGGCTGGGTCAGTTAGCAGTTGCGCACTTACTCGTGGGAGAAGATGGTACCCAGGCTATCCATCCGCTCCAAGGCCATGCCGCAGCCGCGAACGACGCAGGTCAGGGGGTCTTCCGCCACCAAGACGGGCAAACCGGTTTCCTCGGAGAGTAAGCGGTCGAGGTCATGCAACAGCGCACCGCCGCCAGTCAGCATCATGCCGCGCTCTGCAATATCGGCGCCCAGTTCAGGTGGTGTTTGCTCAAGGGCCGTCTTGACTGCAGAGACGATGTTGTTGAGCGGCTCGGTGAGTGATTCAAGGATTTCGTTGGAAGAGATCACAAAGGAGCGGGGCACGCCCTCTGACAAGTTACGCCCCTTGACTTCCATTTCTTTGACATCACCGCCGGGGAATGCAGAGCCAATGGTCTTTTTGATGGCTTCGGCGGTCGGCTCACCGATGAGCATGCCGTAGTTGCGACGGATGTAGCTGATGATGGCCTCGTCGAAACGGTCGCCACCGACGCGCACGCTCCCTTTGTAAACCATGCCGCCCAAAGAGATGATGCCCACCTCGGTGGTGCCGCCACCGATGTCGATGACCATAGAGCCTGAGGCCTCAGAAACGGGCAAACCCGCGCCAATGGCGGCCGCCATGGGCTCTTCAATCAAAAAGACCTCGGACGCGCCTGCCCCCAACGCCGATTCACGGATGGCGCGGCGCTCGACTTGCGTTGAACCGCAGGGCACACAGATGATGATGCGCGGGCTGGGTCGGAAAATGGAGCGGGGGTGCGCCATCTTGATGAATTGCTTGAGCATTTGCTCGGTGACTGTGAAGTCGGCGATCACGCCGTCCTTCATGGGGCGAATGGCTTCGATGTTGCCCGGGACTTTGCCCAACATGGACTTTGCTTCGTGGCCAACCGCTTGCAGGGTTTTTTTACCGTGTGGGCCGCCTTCGTTGCGGATGGCGACGACCGAGGGCTCATCTAGGATGATGCCTTTGTCGCGCATATAAATCAGGGTGTTTGCCGTGCCGAGGTCGATGGCAAGATCGGAGGAAAATTGACGGCGGAAAGCTTGAAACATGTATGGCGTCCTAGCGATTCAGGGGCTGGGCGTCCCAACCGACGAAACGGGAAAGTGGTTTTAATTCGCGCAAAAGCTCAGTAAAAACGTGAAAAAACGCGTCGGAATCTAAAGGTTGGATAATACCCTATCCTTTACTTCGACACCCAATGGCCAGACCGGCTTTTTTGGCATTTTTTGAGCGTTGGCTAACGCATCACATGATTTTATTCAATGGCACTAACTTCTGACGATATGCGGCGTTTGGCCGCATTGGCACGGCTTGAGCTGACCCCCGAAGCGGAGGGACCGCTGGTTACCCAAATCAATGGCTTTTTTGACCTGGTGGCGCAAATGAACGCCGTCGACACCACCGGCATAGAGCCGCTGGCGCACCCCACAGACGCGATGGGCGAAGCGGTGGCTTTGCGCCTGCGGGATGACATTGCGAGCGAGCCGGCCAGCGAGGCCATTCGCGACACCAACCAGCGCAGTGCGCCCGCGGTTGAGCGAGGCTTGTTTTTAGTTCCCAAAGTGATCGAGTGAGCGTACCTGCGATGTCTGAAATTCATGAATGGCGCGTGGCCGAGTTATCACGCCAATTGCAAGCTAAAGCGGTATCGAGTGTTGAGGTGACTCAGCATTTGCTCGCCCGGGCAGAGGCGCACCAGGGGCTGGGAAGCTTTTTACACCTCGACCCCGACCGTGCGCTTGCGCAAGCCAAACTCGCCGATGCACAACGCAGCGATGGGCATGCAGCCCCTTTGTTGGGTGTGCCGATGGCGCACAAAGATGTATTTGTAACCGAAGGGATGCCGACCACTGCTGGCTCCAAAATGCTGGCGGGTTACCAAAGCCCATTCACCGCGACCGTGGTACGGCGCTTGATGGAGGCGGGAACGGTTAGTTTGGGCAAGCTGAACTGCGACGAATTTGCGATGGGCTCAGCCAACGAAAATTCGGCCTATGGTCCCGTGAAGAATCCTTGGGACGTTACGCGGGTGCCGGGTGGCTCCTCTGGTGGCTCAGCGGCCGCTGTTGCCGCGCGGTTGGTACCAGCAGCTACGGGCACCGACACCGGTGGCTCGATTCGTCAACCGGCAGCGTTCTGTGGAATCACCGGTATCAAGCCCACATACGGTCTTTGCTCGCGTTACGGCATGGTGGCGTTTGCGTCTAGCCTTGACCAAGCGGGGCCCATGGCCCGCAGCGCTGAGGATTGCGCGTTGCTGTTGTCTGCGATGGCGGGCCCAGACCTTGATCGCGACGCCACGTCCTTAGACGTACCAGCGCGTGATTTCACGCAAACCCTCAACCAACCACGGGCGGGTGCAACGCCCGATAAGCCCCTATCCGGTTTGCGGGTGGGGTTGCCCAAAGAGTTTTTCGGGGCGGGCGTGTCGACCGATGTAAACGAGGCCGTGCAAGCGGCGCTTGCCCAGTTGACTGCGCTGGGTGCGACGCTGGTCGATATCAGCTTGCCACGTACCGAGTTGTCCATACCGGTTTACTACATCATCGCGCCAGCGGAGGCGTCGAGTAACTTGAGCCGCTTTGATGGGGTGCGTTATGGCCACCGAGCGGCCGCGTACGATGACCTGATTGACATGTACCAAAAGACCCGCAGCGAAGGCTTTGGGGATGAGGTCAAGCGGCGAATTTTGATCGGTACCTACGTGTTGTCACACGGCTACTACGACGCCTACTATCTGCAGGCTCAAAAAATTCGACGTCTGATTGCCAACGACTTCCAGGCGGCATTCCAGCAGTGCGATGTCATCGCTGGGCCGGTCGCACCGACGGTCGCTTGGCATTTGGGTGAAAAGGCCAATGACCCGGTCGCCAGCTATCTTGCCGATATTTTTACTTTGTCTATCAGCTTGGCTGGTTTGCCCGGCATGAGCGTGCCTGCCGGATTTGGCGAAGGCGGCATGCCCGTTGGCCTGCAACTGGTGGGTAACTACCTGAAAGAACCTGAACTGCTGCAGACCGCTCACCAGTTTCAGCAAGTGACCAGCTGGCATACAGCCAGCCCGAAGGAGTCTGTTTTATGAGCGCGCCAGCAGCCCAAGCGAGCCTTCTGGTGAATGGATACGAGGTCGTCATTGGCTTTGAGACCCATGCCCAGTTGTCAACTGCGTCGAAGATCTTTAGCCGTTCTGCTGTGGCCTTTGGTGCTGAGCCGAACGTGCACGCCAGCCCTGTGGATTTGGCGTTGCCCGGTGCATTACCCGTCATGAATAAGGGCGCGGTTGAGCGCGCCATTCAACTGGGTTTAGCTGTCAACGCACACGTCGCAGAGAAGAGTGTCTTTGCGCGTAAAAACTACTTCTACCCCGACCTGCCCAAGGGTTACCAGATCAGCCAGTTTGAGATTCCTGTGGTACAGGGTGGCGAGGTCAGTTTCTTTTTAGGCGATGAGAAAAAAACCGTTCGTTTGGTGCGTGCGCACTTGGAAGAGGATGCCGGTAAGTCATTGCACGAGGACGCGGCGCTGGGTGGTGGTGGCCAGAGTGGCATCGACTTGAACCGCGCGGGTACACCCTTGCTGGAGATTGTGACCGAGCCCGACATCCGATCGACCGCTGAAGCGGTGGCTTATGCCAAAGAGCTACACAAAATTGTGACGTGGATTGGCATTTGTGACGGGAACATGCAGGAGGGTAGTTTCCGCTGTGATGCCAACGTGTCGGTTCGCAAACCAGGTGCGCCTTTGGGCACGCGCCGAGAAATCAAAAACCTGAACAGCTTCAAGTTCATGCAGCAAGCGATTGATTACGAAATCCGCTGGCAAATTGAGCAAATCGAAGATGGTCATGCCATCCAGCAAGCGACAGTTCTGTTCGACCCCGATACCGGCGAAACGCGTGCGATGCGCACCAAAGAGGATGCCGCTGACTACCGCTATTTCCCCGACCCTGACTTGCCACCATTGGTGATCAGTCGCGACTGGGTCGATCGTGTGCGCAGCGAAATGGCTGAGTTGCCGCGTGTGATGGCCGAGCGCTTTGTGCGAGATTACGGCTTACCCGAATACGACGCCACGACCCTGACGCAATCCCAGGCGATGGCTGCTTATTTTGAGGTGACAGCCAAAGCCTCTGGCCAAGCGAAGCTGGCCAGCAACTGGATCATGGGAGAGGTTGCACGTCGGCTGAACCAAGACGATATTGATTTCGACGCGATACCGGTAGCCAGCGCGCAGTTGGCAGCCTTGATTGGTCGTATTGTGGACAACACGATTTCAAATAACGCGGCCAAACAAGTCTTTGATGCGCTA
>Ga0255755_1003463_pt1 | contig 12109 bp, 15 predicted proteins | sample 011ome_18_FD_179955 | JGI IMG/M metagenome (GOLD analysis project Ga0255755, IMG submission 179955) | Coastal salt marsh microbial communities from the Groves Creek Marsh, Skidaway Island, Georgia - 011501BT metaG (version 2) | ecosystem: Environmental > Aquatic > Marine > Intertidal zone > Salt...
TCTATATTAAGTGCTTGACTTCAATTTAGAGCCAGCTTTTGTTGCTTCCAATACCTCTTTTAAATTGCCAGTTTTGCAATCATAAATATATCCATATATTGGTATTGAGTTTGGAACTAGTGGATGACTTTTTAATTTAAGGACATCCTCAACAACACTTTTTTCATTATCATTAAATGTAAGCCAATCTATTTTATTTTTAGAATCAAGATTAAATTCTTTATCAATATCTTTATTAGAAAATTTTTCCAAGCCACAATCAGTATGATGAATAACAAACCATTCTTTTGTGCCTAATAATTTATATGATATTAATAAAGAGCGAATAGCGTCATCGCTTACCCTTCCCCCTGCATTTCTGATCACGTGAGCATCTCCCTCTGATAAGCCAGCAAACTTAGCTGGATCTAGTCTTGCATCCATACAGGTAAGAATCGCGAACTTTTTTTTTGGCGCAGCCTGCAACTCCCTTTTTGCATTAAAGTTCTTTGCATACTTTTCATTTGAAATAATTACTTCTTTTAAGATTTTTGACATATTCAGCTCCTTTAAGAATTATTTTACAATGCTTAATCTTGCAAGATATATTCCCATAAGTGTTATGAAGACAAATATTACCTGCATTAAATTTAAGATCTCAGAAAAAATAAATGCAGCTAATAAAGTTGCTGTTAAAGGTTGCATTAATAAACCTATTGAGCCATTAGATGCAGAAATCTTTCCAATGCCATAAGTAATTAGAAATTGGCCGCCAAATTGGCATAAAAAAGCCATGAGCAGAAGATTGATCCATTCAAAGTTAGTAGCAGGAATGTAAGATCTAGAATCAATCATCATAGGTATCATAGAGAATAAACAACAAAAGAATGTAGTGTAAAAAATAATGTTTAAAGATGTTTCTTTACCTAGCTTTGAGATTATTAATAAATAGATTGCATAAAATAGTGCAGCAACCATACATAATAAATCGCCAAGAACTTTTCCATTAGCATAATTATTTGAAAAAATTATTAAGCCTATTATCCCAACATAAGTAATTAAAAATGATATCCCAAAACCTTTTGAGGGAATTTCTTTAAAAATAATGAATGCTAAAAGAGCTACAAATATAGGAGCAGAATTTACAATAATTGTTGCATTAGCTACAGATGTAATACTCATACTGTAGTGCCATAAAGTTAAGTCAGTTGTGAATGCTAGTGAAGCAATCGCAGTATAAAAAATGGTTTTTTTACTTTTTACCCTAAAAAATATTTTTTTATTGGCTGCATAATTAAATGCAGTTAATAAAGGAATAGTTAGCAACATTCTCCAAAATGTAATAGCAGCAGGAGATAAATCACTCCACTTTACAAATATAGGCGCAAAGCCAATTAAGGTCGCCCCTAATGCAAGCATAAGAAAATAATTTGTTCCCTGTAAATTCTTAATCATGAAGTTATACTTTGACTATGCACAATGTCATTGTAGAGCAGAATAAAGAAATTATCTCAGTTGGTGAACTAAACAGATCTGCCAAATATCTACTTGAAGATACATTCGCAAATATCGCAGTAATTGGAGAAATATCAAATATGTCTCGACCTAGCTCGGGTCATATTTATTTCACGCTAAAGGATGAGGATGGTGCTATAGGTTGTGCAATGTGGCGTTCACAAACATCTAAGCTAAACTTCCGCCCTGAGGATGGTGATAAATGCATTCTTAAAGGACAAGTTAGTTTATATCCTGCAACAGGTCGTTATCAGCTAATGGTTAAATCTATTGAACAAGCTGGGTCTGGAAATTTAATGCATCAGTTTGAAGAGTTAAAAAAGAAACTTGACTCAGAAGGATTGTTTGATTCATCTAAGAAATTATCTATTCCTCAGTCGCCTAAACATATCGGAGTAGTAACCTCATCATCTACAGCAGCATTTCAAGATATTTTAAGCACAATTCAAAGAAGAGCTCCATCAGCCCAAGTTTCTTTAAGTTCAGCTGTTGTTCAAGGAGACACTGCACCAAATACAATCATTCATGCATTAAATAGGATTCTTAAATTTAATGAAAATAATCATGACAATCCAATTGATTTAGTGCTTTTATCTAGAGGCGGTGGATCAATTGAAGACCTGTGGTGTTTTAACAATGAAAATCTTGCTCGAGAAATAGCCTCATTTCCAATCCCAACTATTTCAGGTATTGGTCATGAAATAGATTTTACAATTTGCGATTTCGTATCAGATATGAGAGCGCCTACCCCAACCGCTTCTGCAGAAATTGCTACAGAATTTTACTTTCAAGCCACTGATAGAATTAATGATTTACATATTGATCTTAAAAGAACATTGACCAACTCATTTAAAACTCAAAAGCAAAAATTAGAATTTCTAAGAAGCAAAATTATAAGCCCGTTAGTAATTTTAAGAGAACAAAATCAAAAAATTGATAGCTATGAGTTACAGTTGAAGCAGAGTATTAAAATTAGCTTAAATCAAAACAAACAAAAATTAAATCTTCTAAATATTAGATTCAAAGAAAAAAGTCCAAGCGCCTATATTCAGGAATTGAATATCAAACTAAGCAATACTGGGAATCTGATACAAAAAGAAATTAAATCTTGTTTAAATCGAAATCTTATCTTCATTCAAGAATATGAAAAAAATCTCGAAATTCTTAATCCACTATCAATACTTGATAGAGGGTATTCAATTATTCAAAATCAATCCGGTAAATCAATAAAGTCTAATGCGGATGTAAAAATTGGAGATAACTTAACTGCAAGATTAAATAAAGGATTTATAGATATAGAAGTTAAAAATAAAAAAGATGCATTATAAAACCTTTCTATTTCTTATCTTTTTCATTGCATCAGGATTAAAAAGTGAGATAGTTGTTGATCCTGGTGAAATGGTTGCAATTAAAATATCGACTTGTCCTGATATAAAAAATAAAAAAATATTTTTTTACACCTTTAATAAGATCGAATACGCAATAATACCTTCACCTTTTTCAAAAAATAGCAGGGTTATAGATAGCTACTGTGTCCCAGTTAAAATTAATAAAAAAGATTTTGGTGAATCTAGAATTACAATTTCAGACATTTCAAAGGTTAATCTCAGTGAAGAAGATTCAAAAAGAGCATACAAAGAATCTCAATTGATAAAAAGCTCGTTAAATAGTTATTCAACAAATATTAGACCGTCACTTAAGTTTATAAGTCCTGTTGATGGAATAATTTCTAGCAGATATGGCAAACAAAGATATATAAACGATAAACCTAGATCTCCTCACTTAGCATTAGACATAGCAGCTGCTGAGGGAACAAAAATAATAGCTCCAGCACCAGGAAAAGTAATACTTATAGGTGATTTTTTCTATTCCGGAAATTACCTTATTCTAGATCACGGATTTGGATTAATTTCTTCTTATAGTCATATGTCCAAAATTCATGTCCAAACTGGTGACTATCTAAATCAAGGGGATATTATTGGCAAGGTTGGTTCAACTGGAAGAGTGACAGGACCTCATTTGCACTGGTCTGTTTACTTAGATAAGCAAAGAATAAATCCAGAGTCTTTGATCGCTGAAAATTTTTTTGAAAAATTATTTAATTGAAACAAGAATGGAATTAAGACTATCTTTTGTTTGAGGTCTAAACAAAGACTTAACTACAACACCTTCTGGATTAATAAAAAAAGTAGCTGGGACAGCTGGAGGTGTTTCAATACCCCAAATATCTCTCGGATGAGATAGTAGCGATGGGAGTTTTAAATTGAATCTTTTAGCTACAGGTGCTAAATCTTCAGCATCTAATTCATCAAAATTAAATACGTACACAAGCACATCATTATTTTCTTCAGCAAATTCAAATAAATCAGGAAGTTCTTTTATACATGGAGCACACCAATCGGCCCAATAGTTAACAATAATCCATTGGCCCTTTAATTTTTCAAATGAGGTATCTTTTCCGTTAAAAACTTCAATATCATTTTTTTGGCAACCAAATAATATGAATAGGCATAACAAGGGTATAATTTTAGCTTTCATGCCCACATAATAGGCTAAATTATCAATATGGAAAATAAATATTTATTAATTCTTTTTTACTCAGCAGGCGGGTCTGTTAGAAATGTTGCGCATGCTATTGCTGATGGAGCGGAGCAAGAAAACTTGCATGTAAAAATAAGAACAGTTCCTAAAGTGTCATCAGTTACTGAGCAGACTGAAGAAAATATTCCTGAAAAAAATGAAATATATTGCACAAAAGAAGATTTAATTAATTGCGCAGGTCTTGCTTTAGGTTCTCCGACTAGATTTGGATCAATGGCTGCGCCACTCAAGTACTTTCTCGATTCAACAGGTGACCTCTGGGCATCAAATGCTTTAGAGGATATTCCTGGTATTGCATTTACTTCAACGGCATCTATGCATGGTGGACAAGAAATAACTCAATTTAACTTGATAACATATATGATTCATCACGGAATGTTAATTTTAGGTACTCCTTATTCAGTAAAAGAATTAAGTAAGACAAAATCAGGAGGAAGTCCATACGGCCCTTCCCATGTAGAGAGTTTTAATGAATCCATCAATCTCACTCCAGATGAATATGAAATTGCTAAAAAGACAGGTTCAAGGATTGCTAAATTTATAAATAAGCTAAATGCTAAATAATAAAAATATTAGAATATTAATAAATTTACTTTGTGCGCTTTTAATATCCTTAAAATTTTTTTCGTATCTTGCAGAGAATATAGAATTTTTCTTTTTTGTATTTTGGTCAATGCCATATTTTATTTTTCTATACTTTGCAAATAACTTATCTATTAAGTCTTATCAAAGTTTTAGCTTTATTCTCTTGATATATTTTTTATCATCTTCCCTGAGAGTTTTTGGTATAAAACCTCACATTTATGATCTGTTAGAAATTATATTAATAGTAATTTTGTTTATAGTATGCATCTTCGTTCCTAAATCAATTAGAAAATTTATGTAAAGCATCCTTTACATACTACCTGGGCTGGACTATCATCGCTTCTTATATTTGGAGATATATATGTCAGAGAAACAAACAATTTGGTCAAAAGCAGATCTCTTTCTAACTAAAACTAGAAAGATAATTGTTAACTCACTAACTGCTTTAGTTTTAATAATTATTACTTTTTCTATTCTTGGAGGAGTAGGATCTCTATTCGAAAGCCCTAAAGAGGTAGACACTAAAGATAAGGTTTTATGGTTTAAGCCAATTGGAGTTGTTGTTGATTCTGAGGTTTCTGGATCAGGTAGCCTTGATATAGAAAGTATTATCGCAAGTGGTGGAGATCAAGTTGAACAGCATGAATTACAGGATTTGCTTGATGTTCTAAACCACGCAGCAACAGATGAAAATCTTGCAGCTGTGTATGTAAATGTTTCAGAGCTTGGAATGTATTGGTCATCTGCTTTCAAGATTGCTGAGGCAGTAAAAAATATAAGAGATAATGACAAGAGAGTTATTGCATATGCTGAAAATTATGCAAATACGTCATATCTTATTAGTTCTCAAGCAAATGAAGTTTTAATTAATGAGTACGGCCAGGTTTCTGCTTTCGGTTTCTCAAGAAAGAGAGAATATTACAAAGATCTATACAAAAATTTAAAAATTAACTATAACGTTTTCACAGCTGGAGATTTTAAATCTGGTCCTGAGCCATATACAAGAGATTCAATGTCTGAAAACGATAAGCTTGCTTGGAATGAGTTTGCAAATCCTATGTGGAAGAAGATGACTAATATGATGGAGTCATCAAGAAGTCTTCCTGAGGGTACATTACAAAATTATGGAGATAATGCTTGGGAAATGATGACTGATAACCCAGAAAGTGCAGAAGTTGCTCTAGAGCTTGGTCTTGTAGATATGATTGTTACGAGAGAAGAAATTAGATCATGGATGTATGAACAATTTCCAAATAAGGATGAAGATAAATATTCCTTTCCTGACAGCGTATCTATTTATGATTATCTTTCCTTAATCGAGGATATAAATGAAGTAGTTGATAGTGATAATAAAATAGCTGTTATTAATGTTGAGGGCGCTATTACAACTGGTGAGGCAGCATATGGTGTTGCAGGCTCAGATACTATTGTAGATAACATTCAATCTGCTACCCAAGATGACTCAGTTAAAGCTCTTGTTCTAAGAGTAAACAGTCCTGGTGGAGGTGTTTGGGCAAGTGAATTAATTACAAATGCATTAAATGAGTTTAAAGAAACTGGAAGACCTATTATTTCTTCTATGGGAGATATTGCTGCATCTGGTGGAGTGTGGGTAACAACCAGCTCCGACGAAATTTTTGCTGAAGAAGATACTCTAACTGGTTCAATTGGAGTATATGGTATTGTTCCAACATTAGATGGTATATATGACTGGGCAGGCATAAAAGTAGACGGTACAAGCTCTACAAAGGCTGGTGAATGGGATGAAAGACAAGCAATGCCTAATTATGTCAAAAATGCTATTCAAGCCGGTATAGAAAATACTTATAAAAAGTTTGTATCAAAAGTTGCTGAAAATAGAGACATGAGCTTCGATGAAGTTCTTCCAATAGCTGGAGGAAGAATTTGGGCAGGATATAAAGCTTTAGAGCTTGGATTAGTTGATAAGATAGGTGGCCTTGATGAAGCTGTAAAATCAGCTGCTGAAAGAGCTGGAATTGAAGATTATGTTGTTAAAAACTATAAAAAACCAATGGATCCATTCGATGTTTTTATAAATGAATTATTAGATAACATTAAAATAGATATTAATCTTGATCCAAGGCTCAAACTAATTAATTCTAGTCTTGAAAAGCATCTAAAATTACTAGAGCCGGAAAATAAAAATATCTTACTTTATTGCTTTGAGTGTGAAGTTAAATAACTTCTTTAATTAAAGGTATTGTAATTTTTCTTTTCATTTCCATTGAGAGCTGATCTAAGCTCTCAAGGATTTGAATTAAATTAGAGATATCTCTTTGAGAATAAGTCACGAGATACTTTGCCTCTTTGTCACCCAAATTTATTGATTTAAATTGTGAAATATATTTGAGCGCATCAATTATATCTTTATCATCAATAGGATATAGCTCATAACTTTGTATTTTTTTAATTCTTGATTCAAGATCCGGCAATAAAAAATTTAATGATTTTAAATCTTTTGAAGAAGTAAAAATTAATCTACTATTTGAAATAAGAGCTTTATTAATCAAATTAAAAATTTCTTTCTCCCATTCTATTTTAGAAATTACTTGCTCAATACCATCTATACATATTAAATCGATATTTTCTAAAGATTCAAAAATCTCAACGCCATAGTTCATTACCTTTTTAAGAGGTACATATAAAGATGATTTGCACACAGAACTATATGAGTTACACATTGCCTGAAGAAGAAAAGTTTTTCCAGATTGTTTAGTGCCATATATAAATAAGTCATCTAAGAAATTACCATCCTTTAATAGAGAAACAAGATGATCATTTTCTCTGCTAGTGTAAAATCCTTGCATTGAAGATTTATTTACTTTATTCCATGGAAAAGTAAGTTGTTTAGGTTTATTCATTATGATACTTGTTAATATCTAGCAGCCAGTTTCGAGAATATACAATTAAACTCAATAAAGTCACAATTATAATAAATACATCAAGTACGATTAATGAAAAATTGATCTCAAAAATTTGAAAGAACAATATAACTACAATATAAGCAATTTGAAGACCAGTGGTAATTTTTCCAAGAATATTTGGTAATGGTGTCTCAGACTCCATAAGTGTCATGTGAACTGCTGCGCCTAATAAAATAGCAACATCTCTACCAATAAAAATAACAAATATGTAAAGTGGGATGTAAGAATTAAGCCACAAAATAAAAATAGTACCTGATAAGAGTAACTTGTCTGCTATTGGATCTAAGATAGTTCCAAGATAGGTTTGCCACTTCATTTTTCTTGCAAGAAAACCATCAAGCGCGTCTGTTAAAGATGCAATTAAAAAATAACCCAGACTAATAATAAAATTACCAATAAAAATATTATTTAAAATAGGATAAATAAGCCCAATTCTTATTATGGATAATAAATTTGGAATAAAAATAAAATACTTACTCATTTTGTAAATCTTAAATTTAAACTATTAATAGAATTGTCAGTCATGATCTCAAAAAAAGTATTGTTATTAATAGAACTTTTGAAAGTATTAAAGTCCCCCATTACATTAACTTTGTATGCAATAGTATTATTTTTAAAATTAAGTATTTCTAAATTAGAGATAGCAATAATTTTAGATAGCTCTTCTTTTGCAATCTTATACTCCTCATAAGAATTTATACCTTCTATGGTTGCTTCAAGCAACAGTGTTTTAGAAGTATCAATAATTAAATTTTTATAAATTGACTGAATCCTAGATTCAACATATAAAGTGAAAGCTTTTTTAATATCTTCTATATAATTCTCTGAAGGAATACCTTCTTCAATATCACCAGAAAAGAGCCACTGATTAAAGCCTAAATTTGTTAATTTCACATCCACAAGCTCATCGAAATCATATTTTGAAATTAGATACTCTTTTGGTGATGACAAGATATTAGTATTAGAAATATATTTTTTATCTTCTAGGTCTAAAAGAGGTAATTCAAGGAATAAAGCTCTTTCATTTGAAAGCTCAGCCAAAGTTTCTATGATTAGAGCGTCTATTTCATTGTTTGATTCTTGTGAAACGTAGTAAGGCTCATCAGAGCCAGACTCTATATTAATTAAAAAAAATATTACAGGTCGAGAATAGCCCACTATAGGAATTGATAGCTCTTTAAATTTATTTATTACTAATTCTTGATCAAAATTAACTTCCAAATAGCTACTCATATTAATATTCTTAATTGAGTAACTTTGAATAAAATCTTTTCTAGATGATCCCGAGTTTATTATTTTCCAAATGTTTGATGGTGATTTAGAGCCACTAATTCTAAAAACTAAATTATTAAAAGATTTATTAATTGAAGACTCTATCTCGCTAGAATTTTTAATAGGGACATAAATAGTAAAAAGTTCTTCAAATTCCTTCCCAAAGGAGTGATTAGAAAAGATAATAAGTATTACTAAAAAATGTTTAATAAAGTTGTTATGCATTTGATTCACATTGAGTATTCTAAATGACAAAAGAAATTATAGAAAATGATCCGTATAAGTTAGCTGGCGTTGATATTAATGCCGGAAATGATTTGGTCGACAAAATTAAAAAAGATGTAGCCTCTTCTCACAATAAAAATGTCCTAGGTAATATTGGTGGCTTTGCAGGCATGTATGAGCTGAGCAAAAATTATAATGAGCCTGTATTAGTTGCATGCACAGACGGAGTTGGTACAAAAGTTGCTCTAGCTCAAGAATTTAATCAAGTTGATGGTATTGGGCAAGACCTTGTAGCAATGTGTGTAAATGATCTTATTGTTTGTGGTGCTAAGCCTCTTTTTTTCTTGGACTACTTTGCATCATCAAAACTTGAAGTAAATGAGGCATCAAAAATTATTAAAAGCATTGCAGATGCGTGCAAAAATTCTGATTGTGCTCTACTTGGAGGTGAAACTGCTGAGATGCCAGGTCACTATGTTGGTAACAACTTTGATTTAGCTGGATTTTCAGTTGGATGTGTTGAAAAAAATAATATCATCACCGGTGATAGTATAGAAGAAGGCAATGTTCTAATTGGTATTGAATCAAGCGGACCTCATTCAAATGGATTTTCTCTTATAAGAAAAATAATTAAAAAATCGTCTATAAAAGAAAATAATCTTAATAAAATAACTGAGTTAGCTTTAAAGCCAACTCATTTATATCCAAACTTAATTATGCAACTAATTAATCAATTTAAAATAAATGGGATGGCGCATATTACAGGTGGAGGGTTAACAGAAAATATACCTAGATCATTGCCAAAACATTTAGCAGTTGAAATATATTTAGATTCTTGGCAATTACCTGAAATTTTTAGATGGCTTCAGAATAATGGGAGTATTTCACAAAATGATATGTTGAGAATTTTTAATTGCGGCATAGGGATGGTGCTTGTAGTTAATGAAGATATTTCAGAAAATGTAAAATCAGAAATTAAAAACAATGCCTTTGAATGTTTTGATATAGGTAAAGTTATAAAAAAAGATGGTGAATCGGTAATATATTCATAATCTATGAAAAAAATTGTTGTCTTAATTTCTGGAAGTGGCTCTAATCTTCAGGCCATCATAGATAAGTGCAAATCAAAATATATTCATGCAGAAATTGTATGTGTAATTTCCAATAATCCTAAAGCCTATGGTCTTGAAAGAGCAAAATCTGCTGGTATTAAAACTCTTGTTATCGATCACAAAGAATATCAATCAAGAGATTTATTTGATAATGATCTTTATAAAGTTTTAAAAGATCAAAATGCTGATTTAATAGTGTTAGCTGGTTTCATGAGAATACTTACAGAAAAAATCACAAAAAATTTCTATGGAAAAATAATAAATATTCATCCGTCTCTGCTACCAAAATATCCAGGCCTAAATACTCATCAACAAGTTATAGATAACAAAGATATGACTCATGGCATAACAATTCACTATGTTTCATCTGAGCTTGATGGTGGCCCAATAATTGCGCAAGGAGAAGTTATGACATCAGAAGATGATGATATTGATAATTTAATAGAAAGAATTCATACACTTGAACATAAACTTTATCCTGAAATTATTAAATACATCTGCGATAATCAAATTAATATTTATTCAAATGAAGTTATATTTAAAAACCTATCTATAGAAAGTACGCACATACATAAAAAATATGATATTTAGAACGCTATTAATAATATTTACTATAAACCTTAGTTCTTCAGTTATACCCGAATATAAAGCCAAATATAAATTTGAACGAGACGACTTTTCTATTACTGGAATTAGAGAGCTAAAAAAATCAAATAATGATGATTTCATTTTTAAATTTAATGCAAACACACTTTTAATTGTGTCCATGAATTTTGAATCAATATTTGAAATAAAAGATTCCAAAATAATATCTAAAAATTATGAGGTCAAAATAAGGCCTAAGTCCGTTGATAGAGATCAAAAAATCTCTTATGACTATAACAATTTTAAAATAAATTCTTCTGGAAGAGACTCATGGGTAGCCCCTCTAGATCAAACTGCTTTTTTAACAGACCCATTGAATGCCCAAATCCAAATTAGGCTAAATCTGATTAGTGGAATGAAAAAGTTTTACATAAATTTAATAGAGATGGAGACGGGTGAAATCCAAGAAAACTTATATGAATTGGATGGTGAAGAGATTTGCACACTACAAGGAAAAAAATATGACTGTGTTATCCTCAAAAGATATAGAGAGTCGGATGATAGAATCACGACATACTATCTAATTCCAGAACTTGCATATATGTTTTATAGAGTCATTGATGAAAGCCCTGAAGAGTATCAAAAACTTGAATTAAAAGAGTTATTAAGTTTTGGGTAATGTAACTCCGGTTTGGCCCTGATATTTTCCGCCTCTATCTTTATAGCTTACGCTGCACTCTTCATCAGATTCAAAAAATAGCATTTGTGCTACGCCCTCTCCGGCATAAATCTTTGCAGGTAAATTTGTTGTATTAGAAAATTCAAGGGTAACATGTCCCTCCCATTCTGGTTCCAAAGGAGTAACATTAACGATGATCCCACATCTAGCATAAGTTGATTTACCAAGACAAACAGTTAAAACATTCCTTGGAATCTTAAAATACTCAACTGTCCTTGCTAATGCAAAAGAATTAGGCGGTATAACACAAATATCTGATTTAATATCAACAAAGCTTTTTTCATCAAAAGATTTAGGGTCGACAATCGCTGAATGAATGTTGGTAAAGACTTTGAATTCATTTGAGCATCTAACATCATAGCCATAACTAGACACGCCATACGAAATCAACTTTTCACCATCTTTATCGAGCCTTACTTGATTTTCTGAAAAAGGTTCAATCATTGATTGAGTCTTGGACATTTCTGTTATCCATTTATCTGATTTAATCGACATTTATTTCAGTTCTCCCTTGAATAGCTCTTGCTATTGTATTTCCATCAACATATTCC
>Ga0255755_1003465_pt1 | contig 12099 bp, 9 predicted proteins | sample 011ome_18_FD_179955 | JGI IMG/M metagenome (GOLD analysis project Ga0255755, IMG submission 179955) | Coastal salt marsh microbial communities from the Groves Creek Marsh, Skidaway Island, Georgia - 011501BT metaG (version 2) | ecosystem: Environmental > Aquatic > Marine > Intertidal zone > Salt...
CGCGTTGGACAAGTCCTGACGCGAAATAAAGACATGCTCATAAAGGGGCATGTTGGCTCCAATCATGTTAGGCGGGTTTCACAAGGTGGCGTTACTCTTCTGCGACCACCCACGAGGGACACCGCAAGGCAAATTCTCTGCAGAAGAAGCGCCTGTATACAGGATTTCAGGCAGAGTTCAAGTTCTCAAAACAGTGGCATACAATAAAGTACCCTGCACAATACCCGACCCTCTCCAAAAAAGGGGAGCGCCTGCTTGGGTAAGTGCAAAAGGATGGAAGTGCAAAATGTGGTTGTTCAGAATGAAAGGCTAAAGTTTCAAAGTTTTGATAGGGGGCAAGCAATTGCCAGGGGGGACATGATGTTTAGCATTTCGCATTGTGCGGAGGTCAATGGAAAAATTCCTAATCTTTTCTTAGATTGGTCAGTTTTGCGCCCCAATCCGTTTCTAAACCTGATCACAGGTAAGAGAGCAGCGAGATGACATTGATCGACAGGACAGAACGTCAAACCTCCGAGGATGTGGTAGTTCAAGGCGGAGGTTGGATCATCAAGGGCCTTTTCGGGTGGGCGCTTGTGTTATCCGCTGTTGGTGTTTGGGGGCCGTTTGCCCCTGCATCCGACACGTTTATGTCGGTGATCAAATTCGCCGCTTCCACCCTTTTGCTGATTGCGGGATCTTGATTGCTGCTTGCGCGCAAGGATTGACGCACTTGATTATGCAGATTTGCCCCAAAGATGTAATTTACCTTGCAGTTTTCAATAAATTTCAGTTCACTCAGTCCTAACGCAAAATAAGCTGAGGGAGGGTGCCGAGATGGCTAAGACATATTTAAGTTCTGATTTGAAATTGGAAGGAGACATCAAATCCCAAGGTGACATCGAAATTGATGGCGCAGTAAAGGGCCAAGTGGCCGCAAAATCTGTGAATGTTTTGGGCTTGGGCTCGGTAGATGGATCGGTGTCCTCTGAATCGCTTTCTGTTGAGGGTAAGGTTGATGGCAGTGTGAACACCAATGACCTGTCCATTGCTTCAACGGGTCAGATTAAGGCGGATGTTGTCTATCAATCCATTGCAACCGCCAAAGGTGCCAAGGTGGAAGGCACCTTAAAAGTGAAATAAGTCAACATATATTGTCAAAAAAGAAAAGGCCGCGGCTTTGCGGCCCTTTTTTTGTTTAGGATGCACGGCGTCGTCTGCGGCGTCCTCCGCCGTCTGCGTCACCACCCCCAGCGTTAAAGTTTGGATTGGGCAGGGTCACGATGCTGCGCAATTCGGGGAAGGGATCGGTTTTGTGCGGAATTGCGTTGGCCGCCACAAAGTGATCTTGGAACTTTGGTTCAATCGCGGTTTCCACCTTGGTGATTTCGCCGACCACCCGTTCAATCTCACGCCGCGATCCCACATTACACAGGGCAATTCGTGCACCCGTTCCTGCCGCGTTGCCTGCGGAAAACACCTTATCCAACGGAACATCTGGGATCATGCCCAAAACCATGGCGTGTTTGCTGGAAATATGCGCACCAAAGGCGCCTGCCAATACTACACGATCAACGCGGTCAACATTCATATCATCCATCAACAGACGCGCACCTGCATAAAGTGCGGATTTCGCTAGCTGAATTGCGCGAATATCGCCCTGGGTCACAGTGATGCGTGGGCCGCCTTTGGCGGTGCCGTCATAGACCAAATAAGAATGCGTGCGCCCCTCTGGGATGCTGCGCGCGGTGCCTGTGGCCTCGGCCGATCCGATCAGACCGTTTTCATCCATCAATCCCGCGATGCGCAATTCTGCGACCGCCTCAATAATGCCTGACCCACAGATACCTGTGATGCCAGAGGCGGCGGTTGCTTCTGCAAACCCTTCTTCGTCTGACCAAATATCACTGCCAATCACGCGGAAACGCGGCTCTTTAGTAACAGGATCAATTTCGATCCGTTCAATGGCACCGGGGGCCGCGCGTTGGCCCGAACTGATTTGCGCCCCTTCAAATGCGGGACCTGTGGGCGAAGAACAGGCCAAAACGCGCGATGTATTCCCGAGCAGGATTTCGGCGTTTGTTCCCACATCCACGATCAATACCAAATCATTGGATTTTCCGGGTTCTTCGGACAATGCAACGGCCGCCGCATCCGCGCCAACATGCCCTGCGATACAAGGAAGGACATAGATCTGCGCAGATTTTGCAATATTGGTCAGGTCCAGATCATACGCTTGTAATGTCACGGATTCAGATGTGGCCAAGGCAAAGGGTGCCTGACCCAATTCAACGGGGTCAATGCCCAACAGCAAATGGTGCATGACGGGATTGCAGACAAAGACAACCTCAAAAATCAGGCTCGGATCAATATCTGCGTCTTTTGCGATATCCTCTGCCAATGTATTGATCGCATCGCGCACCGCCCGCGTCATTTCGCGGTCTCCCCCAGGGTTCATCATGGAATAGCTGACGCGGCTCATTAAATCTTCGCCAAATCGGATTTGTGGGTTCATCACACCTGCGCTTGCAACCACTTCGCCCGTGGTCAAATCGGTCAGGTGAGCCGCCACCGTGGTTGAACCCAAATCAATGGCCAAACCATATAGTCCACCTTCATGGAGTCCTGGCCAGATATCCAAAATGCGGGACTGATCGGTTTTGTGATCGCGGAAAACGGCCACGGATGCCTGCCAATTTCCTTTTCGCAAAAGGGGCTGTAATTTGGTCAATACGCCCAAATCGCAGGTGACATTTTCAATGTCCCACTGCTCTTTTAGCGCATGCGCCAAACGCTCCAGATCGCCTGTGGGTTTATGCATGTCAGGTTCTTCAACCTCAACAAAATATAGCTTTGATGCAGGATCCATTTCGATGGCGCGCGCGCTTGCGGCTTTGCGGACTACCTGTTTGTGCACTTGGCTTTCGGGGGGGACATCAATCACAATGTCACCTTGGACAGTTGCCTGACACCCCAAACGGCGTCCCGCTTTTAGGCCGCGTTTTTGGTCATAGCGTTCTTCGACTGCGTTCCACTCTGATAGGGCGTCATCCCCAACACTGACCCCGTGTTTAGGAAATTCGCCATAAGACGGGGTGATTTGGCATTTGCTGCAAATCCCACGTCCGCCACAGACCGAATCCAAATCCACACCCAGTTGACGGGCGGCGGTTAAAACGGGGGTTCCAACAGGAAAATGTCCGCGCTTGCCAGACGGGGTAAAAACAACCAAGGGATCGTTTCGCATGTAATGTCCTATCGCTACGAATTTATGCAGAACATAATGCAATTTGAAACGACAGAAAGCCTTCAATCGTCATAAAATGATACAAGGGCGGCATTATCTGCCGCCCGTAACATTTTTTATTGCGCTTCCTGCAGTTTAATGCGCAAACCATGGTGATCATGAGGATAATCGCGATGGTCCAGGGTTGCGCGCCGACAAAGGCCGCCGCGATCAGCGTCAGGCCCGAAATTGGCAGGACAACGCCACGACGCCCAAAGCCGCCAAAGTGATCCAGTCCATAATTCTAATTTTTAGCGTGGAAGATAAATCCGAGTGTATTGAGTAGGATTTGCGCCGCAAGGATTGAAGTTGACCCCGTTGGGTCATAGTCGGGCGCAACCTCAACCAAATCGACGCCGACAACCTCATGGCGCTGGGCCACAGCCTGCATCATTTCCAATACATCATAATACAGAAATCCACCGTGACACGGCGTTCCTGTTCCAGGCGCGATTGATGGACAGAATGCATCAATGTCGATGGTGATATAGACACGCGCACCTTGGGGGATGCGATCAATGACGCCCTGCGGTCCCAATGCACGTGCTTGGCGCACACTTAGGATATCGGACCCACGGCTGCGCGCGTCTTCGTATCCTTCTTTTGCGGTCGAACTTACGTTGCGAATGCCCACTTGGGTCAGGCCCGTGATATAGGATTTTTCTGCTGCACGCCGCATTGGATTTCCGTGACCATAACGCACGCCATGCCGTTCATCCACGAAATCCAGATGGGCGTCGATTTGCAGGATATGAATGTCCCCCTGATCGTCGAATGCATTGATGCAGGGGATATTAATTGAATGATCGCCGCCAATTGTGACGGGCAGCGCACCCCCCGTCAATGCGGCCCGTACGCCCGCTTCGATGTTGGCATGGCTCTTCATGGTGTCCGTGTGAACGATATCGGCGTCCCCCATATCAATCATGCGCACAGACCCCGGCAGATAGATCGCATCATCCTCGTGATCGTACGCACCTGCATGGCCAAAGCTAAAGAGGGTAGAGGCCTCGCGCACAGAGCGTGGACCAAACCGCGCACCCGAACGAAACTGTGTTCCCGCATCAAAGGGTGCGCCCAAAATGGCGACATCTGCATCAATGCTTGACCAGTCTTCGACATAGGGTCGTTTGCCAAAGGTTGAAATACCAACAAACGGCAAATTTAACCGACCTGATTCATATCCATGACCACTCATGCGCTCTCTCCCTCTGGCGTTTTTTGCAGTTAACCGAGAACGGGCAGAAAGGAAAAGCCCGAATGCGACAAGAATGGGCCTTTTCAAACAGGGGCAAACGTGAAATAGGGACTTGCCAAGTGTTCCCTGCCCAAAAAGGATTTTCCATGCAGATTCGCGAGGCTTTAACCTTTGATGATGTTTTACTTGTACCCGGTGCGTCCAATGTTCTGCCAAACACGGCTGATACACGGACACGCGTAACCCAATCTATTGCGCTGAATATCCCTTTGCTGAGTTCAGCCATGGACACAGTGACCGAGGCGCGCATGGCCATCACTATGGCCCAAGCAGGGGGAATGGGTGTTTTGCACCGCAACCTAACAATCGAGGAACAGGCCCAGCAAGTGCGCCGTGTAAAACGATTTGAAAGTGGGATTGTATATAACCCAATTACATTGCGTGCGGATCAAACCTTGGCTGATGCCAATGCGCTGCGCGAACGTTACAACGTGTCTGGATTTCCCGTCGTGGACGAGGTGGGCCGTGTTGTGGGGATCGTGACAAACCGTGACATGCGTTTTGCCACTGCGGATGACACACCAGTGCACGTGATGATGAGTTCAGAAAACCTTGCCATCCTACATGAACCCGCAGATCGCCAAGAGGCGATCAGTCTGATGAAGGCGCGCCGCATTGAAAAATTGCTGGTGACGGATGCAGAGGGTAAGTTGACAGGTCTGTTGACGTTAAAGGACACGGAACAATCCGTTTTGAACCCAACAGCGTGTAAGGACGACTTGGGCCGTTTGCGCGTTGCAGCGGCGTCAACCGTTGGCGATGCAGGGTTTGAACGATCCGAGGCCTTGATTGACGCAGGTGCTGATATGGTTGTGATTGACACGGCGCATGGCCACTCAGAAGGGGTGGCACATGCGGTTGAGCGGATCAAGAAACTGTCCAACACGGTTCAGGTTGTTGCAGGTAACGTTGCCACCGCTGAGGCGACCAAGGCGCTGATCGGTGCGGGTGCGGACGCGGTAAAGGTTGGGATTGGTCCGGGATCAATTTGTACCACACGCATGGTGGCAGGTGTGGGTGTGCCACAATTAACCGCGATCAGTGATTGTGCTATGGCTGCAGGCGATGTTCCCATTATCGCGGATGGCGGGATTAAGTTTTCTGGTGATTTCGCCAAGGCGATCGCCGCAGGCGCATCTTGTGCCATGGTTGGATCCATGATTGCGGGAACCGATGAATCCCCGGGCGAGGTGATCCTATACCAAGGCCGCTCGTTCAAGGCCTATCGCGGTATGGGCAGTTTGGGCGCGATGGCGCGCGGATCTGCTGATCGCTATTTCCAAAAGGATGCGGCCAGCGATAAATTGGTTCCAGAAGGGATCGAAGGTCAGGTTCCTTATAAGGGATCAGCAGGGGCCGTTATTCACCAAATGGTGGGCGGTTTGCGTGCAGCGATGGGATATACGGGCTGTGCAACTGTGGACGAAATGCGCAAAAATTGCCAATTCGTGAAAATCACAGGCTCAGGTTTGAAAGAAAGCCACGTGCATGACGTTCAAATCACCCGCGAAAGCCCCAATTATCGGATCATGTAATGACCCCTGCCGCGCGTGTTTCTGCCGCCATTGAAATTTTGGATGCGGTGCTGGATGGCGCGCGCGCGGAGACGGCGCTGGCGCGCTGGGGACGAGCCAATCGCTATGCGGGATCAAAAGATCGCGCGGCAATTCGTGATCATGTTTTTGATGCATTACGTCAGCGGGACAGTGCGCTGGTACTTGCAGGGGGCGCACGCACGGGGCGATCTCTGATGCGGGGTATCCTGCATAGTCAGGGTGTTGATTTGGACACGACCTTTAGCGATGCCCGATTTGCGCCTGTTCCTCTGAGTTCCGATGAGCGTTGTTTTGTGGCACCAGAATCTGATTGGGAAAATTGTGATATTCCCGAATGGTTGTGGCCGCATTGGTGTCTGAGCCTTGGGGGTCAGGCCACTGCGATTGCCCAAATGTTACAGCAGCGCGCGCCTGTGTTTTTGCGGGTCAATTTATTGAAAGCGACGGTTGATCAGGCATGCGCCTCCTTATCAGACGCGGGATATGATGCTTCGCCGCATTCTGATGTGCCCACGGCCCTGTACATTTCGGGGCGTACGGCGGGGTTACAAACAACAGAAGCCTATGTGGATGGTTTGGTCGAATTGCAGGATGCGCATTCACAGGCAGCTGTCACGCTGCTTGATCCCAAACAAAATGGTCCGATCCTTGATTATTGTGCTGGGGGCGGTGGCAAATCACTTGCGCTTGCTGCATGGCTGGGGGGAGCTGTTCACGCACATGATGTCAATCCCCGAAGAATGGTGGATTTACCCACACGCGCAAAGCGCGCAAATGCACAAATTTCCACACGGACGAAAGATCAGTTCGCACCAGAATATGGTGTTGTGTTCTGTGATGCGCCCTGTTCTGGATCGGGCAGTTGGCGGCGCGATCCAGAAGGAAAATGGGCATTAACCCAATATGAATTGAACGCACTGATTTCAACGCAGCGCGACATACTATCCGATGCCTCCAAGTTGGTCGCACTAGATGGCCGTTTGGTTTACGCAACCTGTAGTGTGTTGGCCTGTGAAAATCAGGACCAAATTGATTGGTTCACAGCCCAAAACCCCAGATGGCGGGTTGAAACACAAAACCAATGGGTTCCATCCGCACAGGGCGACGGTTTTTTTGCATCAGTCCTGACACAGCTATAAAATGTGTAAGTTCTATAAATTGCCTATCGTCCCTTAAGTTCTCTTTAACCAGTTGATGTTTCCTATTTTGGTCAGCAGAACGAAAAAAATTTGGTTTGGGAATGGATTGCTCTTCTTCGGATGAACCGATTAAATATGCGCCAAATCGGCTTGGCATCGCCCTGATTGCGGCGGGTTTGATCGGATTGGTTTTGTCCGTATACGCGTTTTACGTCATGGGGCATTGGCAGGGGATCTGGGTTTACATCGCAATTTTTGCGTTCTTTTTCACCAGCATTGCCTGTGTGCATTCCGTGCGTTGAATTTCGGTGCCCTTTTAATTGGTCACGTTGGCGATAACGATACCAACTGCTCATCCTATCCAGCGGGTGTCGAACGATTCCAAAGTTTTCGAAAGGTCCATCCGACAAATTCTCTAACATTTTGTAAATTTGACGCTGATATTCTGCCAAATTGATGTTTTTCACCCCGGGCGGGTCACGAAACATGATGGAGGCATGGGGTTCCAACGCGGCCAGCAAACTGGTTGTTCTTGTCTTGGGTGCAGATAGGATAACAAGTTTTTCATTAATAAAAACAATAATATAACTCCCTTTCCGCAACTGAATGCTAATTTAAACAAAGTTTTAACGAAATCAACTGAAACTCATTTTATTAGAATTTTCTTGAAATGTTCTCTTTTTGCGCCCATAAAGAGAACAAGAGTAGAACAAAATGCGCGATTGCCCTGTGCACATTGCTATGAAATAAGAAAGGCAAAGCAACATTATGGCAGATCTTCTTTCGATGACAGACAAGAAAAACGCAGACAAACAAAAAGCGCTGGAAAGCGCGCTTTCGCAAATTGAACGCCAGTTCGGCAAAGGTTCCATCATGAAGTTGGGATCGGAAAACGCGATCCAGGAGATTGAAGCAACCTCAACAGGGTCGCTGGGCTTGGATATCGCGCTTGGGATCGGTGGATTGCCAAAAGGGCGGATTGTTGAAATTTATGGCCCTGAAAGTTCAGGTAAAACCACATTGACCCTGCATTGCATTGCGGAAGAGCAGAAAAAAGGTGGCGTATGCGCCTTTGTTGATGCGGAACACGCGTTAGATCCGCAGTACGCCAAAAAATTGGGCGTAAATCTGGATGAATTGCTGATTTCACAGCCTGATACGGGCGAACAAGCCTTGGAAATCACTGATACATTGGTGCGCTCTGGTGCGGTAAATATGGTTGTGGTCGACTCGGTTGCAGCGCTCACCCCGAAATCCGAACTTGAGGGTGACATGGGCGATAGCAGTGTGGGCGTTCAGGCCCGTTTGATGAGCCAAGCGATGCGCAAACTGACGGGATCTATCAGTCGTTCAAATTGCATGGTGATTTTCATCAACCAAATCCGGATGAAAATTGGCGTGATGTTTGGTAGCCCAGAAACCACAACAGGGGGGAATGCGCTTAAATTCTATTCCTCGGTGCGTTTGGATATCCGCCGTATCGGTGCAATCAAGGATCGCGATGAAGTTGTTGGCAACGCAACCCGTGTGAAAGTAGTGAAAAACAAAGTTGCGCCACCCTTTAAGCAAGTTGAATTTGACATCATGTATGGCGAAGGCATTTCCAAAACGGGTGAATTGTTGGACCTTGGTGTGAAAGCGGGCGTCGTTGATAAATCGGGCGCATGGTACAGTTATGGCGATGAACGTATTGGGCAGGGCCGTGAAAACGCAAAAACTTTCCTCAAAGAAAACCCAAGCATCGCGCATGATATCGAGGATAAAATTCGCGCCTCGCATGGATTGGATTTCGACGCTGAAATGGGCGGGGACGAGGATATTCTAGAAGCATAAAGACCCTGAAATTTAGGCAACAACGCGGTCGTTTTGGCCGCGTTTTTTCATTGCTACACGCTGCGTTATGGACATCACTCAACGGACAGGATAGACCCACTCTAACCAGTTGATGAAGCGAGAAAGCAATGCCAACGTTAAACGAAATTCGGTCAACCTTTTTAAATTATTTTGCCAAACAGGGGCATGAAATTGTCCCATCAAGCCCCTTGGTGCCGCGCAACGATCCAACATTGATGTTTGCCAATTCGGGCATGGTTCAATTTAAGAACCTGTTCACAGGCGTTGAAACGCGCGATTACAAACGCGCGACCACCGCGCAAAAATGTGTGCGTGCGGGTGGTAAACATAACGATTTGGACAACGTTGGGTATACGGCACGCCACCATACATTTTTCGAAATGCTGGGGAATTTCAGCTTTGGTGATTATTTCAAATCCGAGGCGATCCCATTTGCATGGGAATTGGTAACCAAAGAACTGGATATTCCCAAAGATAAACTTTTGGTCACGGTCTATCATACCGATGATGAAGCCGCGGATATGTGGAAAAAGGTTGCGGGCCTGTCTGATGATCGCATCATCCGCATCGCAACGAATGACAATTTCTGGATGATGGGTCCGACGGGGCCCTGTGGCCCATGTACCGAAATCTTTTATGATCATGGCGAAAGCTTTTGGGGCGGTCCTCCCGGTTCGCCCGACGAAGACGGGGATCGTTTTATCGAGATTTGGAACCTTGTTTTCATGCAGCACGAGCAATTTGAAGACGGGTCAAAAACGGATTTGCCAAACCAATCCATTGATACAGGGATGGGGATCGAACGTGTTGCGGCACTGCTGCAAGGCACCAATGACAATTATTCAACCGATTTGATCCGTTCCTTGATCGAGGCGTCTGCCCACGCAACCAGCTCTGATCCAGATGGTCCCGGCAAAACACATCACCGTGTAATTGCGGACCATCTACGCTCAACCTCATTCTTGATTGCGGATGGGGTGATGCCGTCAAATGATGGGCGCGGGTATGTGTTGCGCCGCATTATGCGCCGCGCGATGCGCCATGCGCATTTATTAGGATCCCAAGATCCGGTAATGCATCGTTTGGTGCCTGCTTTGGTGCAACAAATGGGTGCGGCCTATCCCGAATTGTCACAGGCGCAGGCCCTGATCGAAGAAACCCTGTTGCAAGAAGAAACACGTTTCAAACAAACCTTGGATCGTGGTTTGAAACTGCTGGATGATGAAGTTGCGGGTCTTGGTGAGGGCGCGGCCTTACCTGGCGAAGCAGCGTTTAAACTCTATGACACATATGGCTTCCCACTTGATTTGACGCAGGATGCCTTGCGTGAAAAGGGGCTGAGTGTGGATACCGACGGCTTTGATGCGGCGATGGCCGAACAAAAGGCCAAGGCGCGCGCCGCATGGTCAGGTTCGGGTGAGGCGGCGGATGCCTCAATCTGGTTTGATATTGCGGATCAACACGGCACAACCGATTTCCTTGGGTATGACACTGAAACGGCCGAAGGTCAGATCATGACCATGCTTAAGGGTAGCGACACTTTGGAGAGGGCGGAAACAGGCGCAGAAATCCAAGTGGTTCTAAACCAGTCACCGTTTTATGCAGAAAGCGGTGGTCAGGTTGGCGACACGGGCGAAATCCGCACTGAAACGGGCGCGGCCACCGTCACAGATACGAAAAAAGTTGTAGGTGTGTTCATCCATATCGCAACGGTGAACGAAGGCCATATTGAAACGGGTCAGGGCGCACAATTGAACGTTGATCACACCCGGCGTAGCGCCATTCGTGCAAACCATTCGGCCACCCACCTGTTGCACGAAGCATTGCGCCGTGCCTTGGGGGATCATGTGGCACAACGCGGATCGCTGAATGCGGCGGATCGTTTACGCTTTGACTTTAGCCATTCCAAAGCGATGAGCGCGGATGAACTGCGTCAGGTTGAGGCAGAGGTGAACGAATTCATCCGCCAAAACACACGCGTTGAAACACGTATCATGACCCCTGATGATGCACGCGCATTGGGTGCGCAGGCCCTATTTGGTGAAAAATATGGAGATGAGGTCCGCGTTGTGTCCATGGGCGAATTGGCCGGATCGGGCAAGGGCAATGAGGGCAACACCTATTCATTGGAACTATGCGGTGGTACTCATGTGCGCCAAACTGGCGATATTGGCGCCTTTGTCGCGCTTGGCGATAGCGCAAGTTCCTCAGGTGTGCGCCGGTTCGAGGCCCTGACGGGGCAGGCCGCATTGGATCATATGACCCAGCAATCTGAGCAGTTGGTCGCCATTGCATCTGAAATGAAGGCCCCCGTTGCCGAAGTTGGATCACGCGTCAAAGCCCTGTTGGATGAACGCAAGGCGTTGGCGAATGAGGTTGCACAGCTGCGCCGTGAATTGGCCATGTCAGGTGGCGCATCGCAGGGTCAGGGGCCAGCAGCCAAAGAAATCAATGGTGTATCCTTCATTGCGCAGGTTTTGGCGGGTGTGTCGGGCAAGGATTTGCCTGCTCTGATCGATGAACACAAAAACCGTGTCGAAAGCGGTGCGATTTTGTTGATCGCTGACACAGGTGGCAAGGTTGCCGTGGCCGCAGGGGTCACGAATGATCTGACCGATCGCGTCAGCGCGGTTGATTTGGTCAAGGCTGCTGTTGTCGAATTGGGCGGCAAGGGGGGCGGTGGCCGTCCCGACATGGCCCAAGGTGGCGGTAGCGATGTATCAAAAGCAGATGCTGCAATCGCAGCGGCAGAGGCGCAAATTACCTAAGATTTTGGCGGCAGGCTCTGCGCATGGCGCAGGGCCATTCCCATCCAAATTGCACGGCGATCATCATCGATAAAGGCGTCATCCGTCACATCGATCAGGCCGCCCATTTTGCGGTCTGTAAACATTATGTCACCTGCGCCCTCAATGGCTTTGGCCTCGGCCTCTTGGTCCTTGCCTACGCGAAACATGGCGCCATCCTTGTGAATGCCGCACACCATGTGACTTGCATACATAAAGGCAAGTCCGCCAAACATTTTCT
>Ga0255755_1003468_pt1 | contig 12094 bp, 11 predicted proteins | sample 011ome_18_FD_179955 | JGI IMG/M metagenome (GOLD analysis project Ga0255755, IMG submission 179955) | Coastal salt marsh microbial communities from the Groves Creek Marsh, Skidaway Island, Georgia - 011501BT metaG (version 2) | ecosystem: Environmental > Aquatic > Marine > Intertidal zone > Salt...
ACGCACGCGACGTAAAGGTGTACGAATTTTCAGGGGCATTCAAAGCGAGAGGCGGGAGATGCGCACGCGCGAGTGATCACAAAATCTGAACCGTTTTTTTTTGGTCTGTTTCGGATTGAAATCACATGCGAGAAAAAAAAAATCTTCACTTTTTGTTCTTCTTCTTCTTCCTTTTTGAAACGCTCGGTTGTTTAAACGAGGACGTCCGCGATCAAAAGACGAATGGGGGACGAGAGAGATTCTTTGTTGTTGTTGTGGGATGTGGTCGTGAAGTGCGACGATATTTGTTTCACTCATATCTTGCCGAGATTGAATCGAACTGATCTTAAATTCTTGTACGGAGTGAATACGGAGACGAGAAAGTTGATTAAGAGATCGTCACGCAAGGGGGAGTTGAAAAAGAAGTTTAGAGTGAGAGAGATGTCGTCGATATCGACTTTAGAAGTTGCGTGGGAGAATAAATCGTTGTGGCCGGATTCAGGCCCGGCCCCTTTCGGGGGCCGGGCCAGGTGGTACGAAAGACATTTCTGCATTCAAGTTGCTCTAACGAATAAACTCGAGTTGCTCAAGTGGGCGCGAGAGGAGAAAAAGTGTAAGTGGGATAAATATACGATTAATGAGGCCGCATCTCAAGGTAATCTGGAAATGGTAAAGTATTGCGTGGCAAATGAGTGTCCTACCGGTACGTTAACGTGTACACGTGCTGCCCAAAACGGTCATCTCGAGTGCCTCAAATACTTATGCGAAGAAGCGAAAGCGCCTTGGGGTTCGGGTACTGCCTCTTGGGCGGCTGCAAATGGTCATCTCCACATTCTCGAATATCTTGTTGAGCGTAAGTATCGTAAATATACGGCATATGCGTGCGAGCGTGCAGCCGAGAGCGGCCACTTAGACTGTTTGAAGTACTTGCGCGAAACCGCCAAAGTGCCGTGGGACTCTTGGGCGGTACGAAGAGCGCACGAGAACAACCACCCCGAGTGTCTACAATACCTCCTCGACAACAACTGTCCATTACCATATGGTTGGCGATACGAAAACGGCGAGTTACACGACGTGACAGAATCAGAATCAGAATAAAACGTAACGTAATAACAGAAAGAGAGAGAGGGAGAGAGAGAGAGAAAAAGAGATACAAAACGAGCGGTTCGGCGAAAGTACCCTCCCAGGGATACGGAAACGAAACCTTCGACGGAACGAGAACGAAACATCCAACAGAGGGCGAGATTTGCACGCAACCTCCTAAAAAACACACAAAAACATACACACACGCAAAGTATAATCGTAACGCAGACAAAACACACACGCACGAGAGATTTACAGACGAGAGTCTCCCCATATTCGTATATACCCTAAATCAGAAACCCATTCCTTCCGTTGGGAGAAAATTCAAAATTTTCTCAACTTTTACTCCGCTCTTACGCATAAAAGATGTTTACGACGATCAACGACAAAAGAACCGCCTCGATGACCACCACCAAACGCAAAAGCACGAGTCGTGCCTCTTTTTCTCGCACAAAACTGGGCCTCTTTCTCGCGTTTTTGGCGTCTGTTTTACTGGTTTCCACGCGATTGAAAATCGAGAAAATCTTCGTTTCCGCGCTCGAACACGAACGTCATCAGCATCAGAGGATGCCGCCACCTGCGCGTCCGCCTCCTCCTCGCCGCGAAGAACATCGTGAAAAGCATCGTCTGAATGATGAGAACCGGAAAAAGAGCGAACGAGAGAGACAGGAACAGAAACCTCCACCACCGCCGCCTCCCGGGCGGATGCACGCCAGGAAGGTGGATCCGCCTCTAAACCCTAATAAGGATGTTGATGCGCAAAAGGAGCAACAGGATCCGATTCCCGCGACGATACCAACGGAGAAGAAAAGAATGACCGCACAGGAGTACGTGGAAGCGAGGAAAGAAATGAAACCGCCTTCTGTTTCGGGGAAACAACAGAAGAACTTTATGAATGAAATGGTATCGAGCGTACTCGCTCCGGGGTATAAGTTCGCGGTCGGACTTCCGAAAAACAGTGTGAAGTTTGTGGTGAAGAAGTTTACGGAGACGCGAGCGACGTTTCGAGTGCACGCGATTGCGGTGTTGTCGAAACTCCCGACCGGGAAGATGGACGTGAATAAATTCGGCGGTTACATGGCGGATGCGTTTTTGCTCCTGTTTACGCTCGCCGTTTTACGCATCGTCCACCTGTTCACGCCGTTCGCGAAACCACCGCCGGCGAGCGTGAAAACGCGAAAAGTTGGTTCCGATCGCGTGAACATTCAGTTTCACATGCCGTTCGCCGGCGGCGCGGATAAGTGCATCGTGTTTTTAAAAGGCAACAAAGTCTTGTGTCGATGCCCGGAGAAAATGTTGGAGTGCGAGACGACGTTATCGGCGCCGGCGAAAGGCTCGACGTGGATCATCTTCGAGGAACCGAAATGGCTGGAATATAAAGACGAGTTGGTCGTCGTCGCTAAGAGCGTGAAGAAGGATAAAGAAGCGAAGAAAATCGAAAAGATGCCGTTGAAGACGCCGGCGGCGAGAAAGAAGAGCGCTTCGAGGACGACCGACGAAGGCGAAGAAGATCGAGCGCCGGCAAAAGCGAGAGCTTCGAGAAAGACCACCACGGCGACGAAAACGACGAAAAAGACGCCCGCGGCGAGAGCGAAATCGCCAGCCAGTCCTCGACGCACGAGGCAGACGCCCGCGAAGAAGAAGTAAAAAATATCTATTATCACTAAGAACGTTGTGTTTGAATAATAGTATGATACTAATATTTATCGCGTAAAATCGTCGCGACTCTATTCTATTCTCTATTCTATTCTCTATTCTATTCTATTCTATGAAAGAGTTAATCTTCGTCATCTGAATCGTCGTCTGAATCGTCGTCGACTTCTCCTCTCGCTCTCTTCGCCGCTCTGCGGAAAAACGCGACGTTCTCCGTCCCTCTAACAAATTCGCAAAACTTCAAATCAATCTTCGTCCGCGCGAATTCGCTCTTTTGATCTTGTAACATCGACCCTTTCGGTAAAAACATCGCCTCGGTCACGCGTTCAAACTCGCTCGATTTTGTAAACTGGGCAACTTTGGACAAATACGTCGATTTATTCCCGTTTGACGCTTCGACGCATTCGCGCTCCACGCGTTCGGCTTCCTCCACCATCGCTTTCAATTTTCCTTCATTTTCCTCCTCAAAAAACTTCGTCGCGACGACGTCGTCGTTTAAGTCCTCTCCTCCTCGCGCCAATCGAATCGCGACTAATCGATACAAACACTTATACCTCACCGCGGTTGGCACCGTTTTCTTCTGTTGTCGTTTCATCGATGAAATCGCCTCTTCTTCGTTCACCAATAACAGTTTCGGTTTCGCCGACTCCGGGAGTCGCTTCACAACAGCCAAATTGCTCGCGTGCGCCGCTTCCGCCGTCTTTGATGTAAATATTGAATAAGATATAAGAGAGAGAGAGAAAGCGTAAGTTACGCGTTAATACCAACGACAAAATGTCAATGTCAACGCGCGAATAGAAAATGCAATGTATGATGTATCATTACCGTGAGTGGTGTTCGCCTCGCGTCTCCGTACGCCTCGTAATATTCAGAGCTATACTTCTTTTCATCTTTCTTGAGAGTATTCGTATTACTCTTCGTGCTAAACATTTCCCGTCCTCGATCGCCTCGCGGTCTCCCAACGCCTTCGAGATTTTCTCTTCGAAATTCCAAGAATTCCATCCGTTGTCTTTTCGGTTTAATCGCTTCTATTATCATTCCTGGTTGTTGTTCTTTACTCCCATCGTAACAGGCTGCTTCTTTGATGCTTATTCTCTTTTTTGTCGTCGTGAGTTCGCCTTCTTCTTCGTCTTCATCTTTCGCCGCTTTGGAGGAAATCTCGTCTTTTCTCATCGTTTAAGACTTCTTTTACCGCGCAAACGTGAACAACACGAACAGCACGAACAACGAGAACACCAACGAGAAGAACGTTGAGCGATGCGACGATACGTTTTGACGAAACGCGACGAGAATGATGCTGTTTTGCGTGTGTAAGAATAGAAGAGTTAAAATGAGGTGATTCTTTGCTCTCTGTGTTCCTAAACAACTCTACGCTACTAATGTCAAGATGATGATCAAAACGGCTCACTCGTGCACTCGTTCTTCGAAACGCGGATGTTGTTGGTGTCACTGCGTCTTCTTTTTAGTTTTTCGAGTCGCCGCGTGGATGACTCTTCGGGCGATTTCGGCGACGTCGAGATGGTTTCGGCGAGAACGACATCCGTCCGTAAATCCGGCAAATCTGGACGTTTCGTCGTCGCTTTCGCTCGTCAAAGTCTCTTTCAAATCGTCTTCTTTTCTAGGCGCGCGCTCGAGCATTCCGGAAAGAAACATACACGCCATGTCCGCGGATTCCTTTTCGAAGACGTATTTGCCGACGGCTGGGATCCATAAGTCCGGGCGGTCGGCAGTCGCCGCGCGGGTCGCTTTGAACGCCAGGAGGAGTTGGTCGAGGGTGATTTGGTCGCCGACTGATTCTTTCTTCTTTGCCTTCTTCTTTTCTACGTCGTCGTTTACGTCAAAAGTATCGGAATCGTCTTTTGGATGGTCGTCGTCGTCTGAATCGTCGAAGAAAGCCTCCAGGGCGTCCAGGGCGTCCTCGACGACGTTGTCGCGAACGATTTTTCCGTCTTTGGAGAAGAGGAAGCGCAAGGCGTCTTCGACCGCGTCTACGGCTGGAGATTCCGACGATGTATCGGTTTGGTTTTCCTTTTCTTTATCGTCTTCTTCTTCCTCAAAATTCCGATGATTTTGACCATATTTGCTGTTTTTGCTGCTACAAAAGACGTCTTCGACCAACGTCTTGACGCCTTTGGCGGATTTGCGGGAGAAGTCGCGGAAGTATTCAAACGCGTTTTCTCTTCGCAACTTTTCCGCTTTCGTGACACCTCTGGCCCGGTCGAAATCGTTGAGGTATGAGGATCTCTTGGATTCACCATCGCCTTCCAAATCGTCTGATTCTTCGTTTTCGTCGAAAGAAAAGTCATCATCATCGTCATCGTCTAAACTCTTCTTTGTAGTATTTTTTCTATTTCTAGCGCCGCTTTTACTCATCCTCGTTTTATGAAACTCTCCGGAAACTTCCGAGCCTTTCTCGGCGTACGCCTCGACTAATCTTCTTAACCTCGCCCATCGAACTTTCCCGCTCTTTTCGTCCAACAACAACCGTCTCACGGCCGATCGCATTTCCGGCGACCGGTCGCTCGTCACTCGTGCTAAAACGTACGGATACGATTGCTCTAAAACTTTGAAATTCGGATCGATGGCTTGCGCGGTACCTTCTAAAGCGGCTAAAGCTCTCAAGACTCTCGCAAACGTCGGCGGCAGTCGGAATCCTTTGTATAACAAAGCTTCCGTGAGTTGCGTGATGACCGCCATGAAATCGTTCGAGTCTCGAATTCGATTGCCTCGTTCGTCGAACACCTTCGTCAGCGCTTGGACGCACGCTTCGTCGTCGGCGTCCTCGGGTAAGAAATCTAACGTTTTCAAATCGCTCACCAACGATTCCGCGTCTCGATTGACGAAACCAATCAAACCTCGAATCATCGCTCGTCTTTGGAACCGCGGGACGTACACGCACGTGCCGAAATCTAAATACACCAAAGCGCCTTGTTCGTCGACGATTAAATTTCCCGGGTGCGGATCTGCGTGCATGAAACCAGTCGCCAACAGTTGGTGTAAAGAACACCGCACGCCTCGTCGAAGGATTTCGTGCGGCTGAAACTCTTTCATGAACTTTGTTTTGTTTCTTTTCTTCCTCTTGCCGCCGCCTTTTTCGTCGAGTTCCCACGACGAATCGTCGCCGTAGAGCTTTTGTAACCCGTCGATGCGTTCGCCTTGGACGAATTCCATGGTTAAAACTCGACTCGTCGACAACGCGTCGACGACGACTGGCGCTCTCACGCGACCGGCAATCTTTCCGTCTTGGTACGTCTCTCGAAATCGATTGCACTGCTTCGCCTCGCGTTCGTAATCCATCTCTTCGAATAATCGTCCGACTAATTCGTCCACTATTCTCACCACGTCAGAATTGAACTTTTTGATTGGATTCTTCGCGCTATATTTAGCCACCAATCGTAACACGTAACTATCCAAAGCGACGTTCTCGAACGCCTCTGGTCGCTGCAACTTCACCGCGACTGCTTTCCCGCTCCCAACTAACGTCGCTTTATACACCTGCGCCAAACTCGCCGCCGCTATCGGCGTCGGATCAAACGTCGCGAACGCCGCCTCCGGCTCGCACTCTAAGTGTAACTTCAAAAACTCCCTCGAACTCGCCAAATCCGACGGCGCCATCGAATCTTGCAACTCCGCCAACTGCTCGCAATATTCTCTCGGCAACACGTCCTCTCTCGTCGATAAAACCTGCCCAAACTTCACGAACGCCGGTCCTAGTTTAACTAACTCGTCCCTAAAAAACTTCGCCCTGGATTCCGTATCGCCGACTTTAAAATACACCCGAGCGCCGACGAACGTCATCGACGATACAATCTCAATCATTCGCTTGAGCACTTTGAACGGTTGCTTCTGGAAGTGTTTTGCGAGTAATTCCGGGTTGTACTCTCGAAACGTTTTCGCGCACAACGTATACTCAGTGTTCGTTGAAACGACTACGTCATCCGCGTCGTCTTTCGATCGACGAACATTTTCTGAAGCAGCGGCTGCTTTCTCTCGAACGGATTTCAAGTGCACGGAGAGCACACGTAACTCCTCTTCCGTCGCCCACGGTTTTATCGCAGCATTGTTACTCCTCGAAGAATACGAGCGAGAGGCGTCGTTGTGACATAAAGGTGCGGCAAAAACACCGCATTTCGACGACGACGAGGACGATGTTTCTTGACTCATTTGAAGCCGTCGACGCGTAAGAATTGGATTTTGAGACTGAAATTGGATCAGCAAACGCGCGCGTTTACTCGTCGCGCGTCGCATTTTGATGCGAAAGAAAGCAAACAGAGTGTGTGTTATTCTCTAAACTCCTTCTTTACGAGTGTGCTTTTACTGTAACGCTACTTTTCTTCATCTTTGTTGCGTTTCCTCTGGTACTAAATGATGGATAAAATGGAGCCAATTGGGACAAAAGAGTGACAGATGTGACAGATTCGACGGAATACGACAGATTTCCGCGACGAAGAGCTTTACGTGAAAGATGTGTTCTCACGCGCGCTCTCTGTGCGTGACGGAGCGTGTACTCATAGCACGTGTCGTTTTGAGCGCGTTGATTATTATTTCGTTTCGTTTGTTTAACTGCTACGTGTTGTTGTTGTTTAAGCTACGCGTCGCGTTTTATTACGCTTTTACGTGCGCGACGCTACAGACTAAAAATGGTACTATGCTCTCAACTACTTCTTTCTCGCGGTTTCGTCGAGAAGACGTGACTAAGACTTCTTTTTCGTTCCTTTCGTTTGGTCTTCTTTTTCGTCGCGGACAAAAGCCGAGGAGTTGATTCCCCCGATTCCGCGAGTATCGACGACGACGGCTAAAGGCGATTCCGGATCCAACCAATAGCGATACCCAAGCGATGCGGCTCGGGTGAGCATCAACACGGCGATGCCTAACCAGACTCGTTCTAAACCGTTATTATTATTATTATTACTATCATTGAGCCCTAAAACCCCCAATAAACCGCTGTCGAACGCGTCCGCGAATATAGGCGTTTGAAACGCCGCCAAAGCGAAAAGCGAACAGACAATCATCGCCTTGGAGAGAAATTTGAAATCGTTCGCGCCTTGGAAAACGCCGTCGCCGACAAAGACCAGCGCGTTGAGTGGTTGAAGTGGCGCTAATATAAACGCCAACGGGACGAACGTCGCGGCCGCGATCGCGGCGTCGCCGGTGAAAATTTTCGGTAAATCGTTGGAAAAAAGTTCCGTGACGACGGTTAAAAGAACGCCGAGCAAAAACGACCAAAACAAACACCTATCGACGGCTTTTCGCGCGGCTAAAATGTCCTCCTCGCTTCCGTCGTTTTTCGCCAATCGCGTGGACACTAACGTTTGCGCGGCAACCGCGATGGCGTCCAGCACGAACAGCTCGATCCACCAGACTTGACTGACGATTTGGTGCGGCCCGGAGACGTTGTTTTCCGTCGCCAACGCCGTCGCGCGAACCAACACGAATTGTAAAAACAGCGTTCGCAAGAGCTGATTGGAACCGTTCGAGACTAACTGGCCGAGTTTACCGCTCATGTCTTTCACATCGTTTTCGAGGAAATCCTTTATTGTTTGTTTATAGAAGAAATCCTCCTCGCCGCGGGTCGGCGGTACGTTTAAAATCCCTCGGTCGAACATCGCTCGCGAAAACAAACTAAACTCTAACACCGTGCTCGCAAACGTCGACCATCCAGCACCTTCTACGCCTAAGTGTAATCCTAAAACCAAAAACCAATCTAAGAAAAAATGTACGGATTCGCTCACCAACGCGACGTTCAAAATCGACCTCGTATCCGCCACGCCTCGAAACGCGCCAATCCCAATCAACGAACAACAGAAAAACGGTAAACCCAACGCTCGTATTTTCACGTACTCTAACGCGCTTTCGTACGCGTTTATTTCTAAACTGTTCCCACCGCTCAATCCTAACAACCACTCCGCGTTCGTCTCGACGAGAAACGTCGCCGATACGCCGACGACTACAGCTAAAGCTAAAGCCGCCGATATTGTCTTCGACGCAGAAGACGACGATTCAACAACGTTTGAATCATTTTCATCGTTTTCATCGTCATTCTTTCTATTCTTCCTCTTCGCTTCTTCCAAAGCGACTTCTCGACTGACCAGCGGCGTCGTCGCTTGCGCCAGAAAGCTTCCAGAGTAGCTTATAAAGTTGAACACCGACGAGCTCACCGCTAAGGCCGCTAGGCCGGAATTTTCCCCTTTAACTTTCATAAAAACGCTCCGATGAGCTTCTGTGAATAAAGTTTCTTCGGATTTGCCGACGAACGCGGTATCTGCGGCCGTCAGTAAAGGGTCTAAGAGTAAACTCAACAACGCCGGAACGGCGAGAAGGAGGATGTGTTCGTCCAAATCCGCATCTGTTTCAGAGGCTTTTTGTCGCACAGTTCTTCCTCTCGATGACGAAAACGTGAATTCTCGATGACGGCGACGATGGTGCGCACACGTACCAGTCGCTCGTCGCGGAGAGGAGGATAAAAAGACCGAAACGAACGGTCGATTAAGCGTCATGTGGTGCCATTTTTTATGGAGAAATGGAGTGAAATTTAAGTCAATTTCCCCATAAAACAGACACGCTTTACATCATCAAACGGACGCGTAAATACTGCGTAAACACACGAGAGCAGCGGATCATTCATCGATGCTTCGTTTTGGTTCAATTTTACCGCGAACCAAGGCTGGTTTTGGTGTCAAAAGTCGGATAAAAAGAAGCAGAAAATGCACGAATTTTAGGGGAAAATCATCACAAAAAGACAAGGATACGAACGATGATGTCAACGACGAAAAGGACATGAACGAGGACGTCTCGTACACCGAAGACGAAGAATTCTTCGAAAATGTAAACACGTCGCCGTTTTTACGCCCAGCTGGGGCGCCAATTTTAGCCAACACGACCGACCCGACCGTTTGGAAATTGATGCAAAAAGTGTTGAAGAAAGCACAGGTGCGAGATGAAAATCTTCCTCTCGATCGAATGTTAATCTGACCTCTCTCTCTCTCTCTCTCTCTTTTTATCAGGTGGAGCAAATTATGCCGAAACGAGCGAAAGAGTTAATGCAAAACGAGAACTGGATTTTAGTCGACGTTCGGCCGCAAATCGATTGGTGTAGAAAACACGCGTATCCGTCCAAAAATTGCCAATACTTTATACCGCTCGAAGTGAGAGATTTGAGGACGTTTACGAAACAAGCGGCGTCGCTGGCGATTTTTCCGGAGAGGGTATTCTCCAGCAGCGGGTACGCGAACGTGGAAGAGAACGAGAACTTTATAGAGGAAGTCGTAGAGGAAGGGTTGTGGGGCGAGAAGGTGATTTTATACGACGACGTCGGCGGGGTCATCGGGGAGGAAATGATGGATTTTCAAGACGGAGTGCAAACGCCGTCGCTGATGGCTATTCACGAATTAGTCGCTCGAGGATTCGGCGCCGAGAATATAAAACACATGGCGGCGGGTTTAGAGTGGTGGGACGAAGTCGAAGATTTCGAAATCGGGAGCGCCGAGCAAATGCCTATGGGTATGTAATAAATGATACTAATACTAATAACGGTTTAAACGCAATTAATACTAAGCTAGTGGAATAATCTAATCATCCTCCTCTAAACGTAACGCGCCACTTTTCCGAATGGATTCGTACGCGTAAAAAGAAATCGCCGACCCGGGCGCGACGCTCAAAACTCTCGCAAACACGCCTCTGTATAAAGCCAAAACGCCTTCTTTTCTGACGACATCTTTGAAAACCGTCCGTAACGTCATCACTTTCTTGTTATTGTTGTTATTATTATTATTATTAGTCATCGTTTGTACTCGTGTTTTGCACAAATCCAACGGGTGCGTCAAGATCGTCGCGCACGTCGCCGCAGCGAACGCCGAGACCGCGTGCGGCGAAATGTTGTTTTCGTACCACCCCCCCTCCCGATAAAAACTACTACTACTTTTAACACTACTACTACTACTGCTACTCTCAAAATTACTGCGCTCAGCATCACCACCAAAAACACCACCGTTATCATCATCAACGCGAAGACTACTTTTGTTGTCGTTGTTGTTTCTACGAAAAATCTCTAAACCTTTTTCGTACGCGACGAAATAACACGCCGACCACGGCCACCAGACGAAATTCTGCGCCCAGTACCCTCGCATCAAACCGTTTTTGATGCCTTCGTTTTTCACGATCGTTTTCAACGCGTCGAACGCGTTCCGGTAATCCACCCCGTTATTCGTTTTCAAATTCGTCGGCAACACCGAACTCACTTGCATCCGTTCTTTGACGACGTCCACCGGCGTGTACGCGATCCCGGCAAACGCTTGCGCGACGACGCCCGTGATTATATTATCTATCATATATATCGTTGTTTTATTATCTTCTTCTTCTTCTTCGTGATCATCATCATTAAACGCTCCTTCTCGTCTTCGTTCTCTGCGTATCTTCTTCAGCGTCTTCTTCGTCGTCTCGTACCCGAGAAAATACATCCCGCTCGCCATCGGCGCACCAAGCGCGGCTGCCCCGAAACCTCTGTACAGATTTTGTATCGCACGTTTTCCGTTCAAAAGTCGAGCGCTCGGCAAAATCGGACGACGATGACTCGTACTATCGCATCCGCTCCTCTCGGTACTCCTCCTTGTGACGACCAAATTCGAAACTTGCATCTGACTCTTGATCGTATCCACCGGGTGCGTCGCTGCTCTCGAGAGGAGACCGCTCACACCGCCGGCGAGGAATTGGTTCATTATCAGAGACGACGACGAATTAAACATCTTTTTTCCATCGGTATCGTCATCGTTCGACTTTCCCTCCGACATGATGTGTTCGTCGTTTTGGATAAATGTCTGTCAAATCAGAGAGACATTCTATCGATCAAAAGATGACGATTGAGAGGGAAAAGAGACGATTCAGAACGCTCGCAGAGCAGCGCGACGATGATATTGTTTTTCGAATACATCGCGAGAGTCTCGTCTCGAAAAGTCTCGAATGCTGGCGTCTTTCTTTCAGAAGTCGTTCATACAATGAGGAAAAATACACGAAAGGACAGCGTGAGTGCGCCATACCTGGAGATCTCCAACATCTGACGCAACGTACACAACTGTTGCCTGCAAGAGCTTCATTTCGTATAAAATCTGATTTCAGTGGTAACTCCACAGGATTGCCGATTTATTGGCGATCTAAATAGGGTATTCTCAGTGTTAAATGCGACGCCGTTACACCGACGCGAATACGTACAGGACGCCAAACGACGACAACAAAGCACTCCTTTCCCAACGAAAAAAAGGTAGCAGTCGTCTCCAAGCGCACACCACGAACACATCAAAGTATGTTTCGGACCACCACATTTGTATGCACACACACAGGAAATGTTCCGACTTCTACGGCGGCTTCGAAACTCCTCGAGTAAAAC
>Ga0255755_1003485_pt1 | contig 12051 bp, 5 predicted proteins | sample 011ome_18_FD_179955 | JGI IMG/M metagenome (GOLD analysis project Ga0255755, IMG submission 179955) | Coastal salt marsh microbial communities from the Groves Creek Marsh, Skidaway Island, Georgia - 011501BT metaG (version 2) | ecosystem: Environmental > Aquatic > Marine > Intertidal zone > Salt...
GCGGCCACTCGATGATCTCTGACCGTCAACGTCAAGCGTTAAAAAATTGGCGATGGGTGCCACAACAGAACGGATATGAATCGTTCGACAACATGTCTGCACACGACGCGAACGTGATACTCAGCGCTTTGATTGACGCTAAAAAACAAAAAATCCAAAACCATGAAGTCGTCATCATCGACGACTCCGCGGCGGCGTAAACCGTCGGCGTCCACGCAGACGGTTGCATGATACCAATAACACCAATAACAACAGAACAGATACTTCATGCGATCTAACAGACTCTGCACAATTTTGTACCAAGTATGTATCCAATAATAAAACCTCATTTTTGTAATGATACATATAATAAAACTTTATGAGCCTGGCCCACGCCGGTGCGCACGTGGGAGAGAGTTTTAAAATAGTTGAACAAGTAGTCACTCCATTCTCGCACGCGCACGTGGGAGAGAATTTTAAAATAGTAGAATGAGTACCGGTAGTCACTCCACGCGGATGACAACGCGTCGCTCGCTGCCATTTGTTCTTCCTGAACACAAGAATAAATGGCAGTACATCATGCAAACATATTCCGACGCTGCGAGCGAGTTACGTGTACGGTGGGCGAGCGACGCGGTGGTGCGTATTCCGCGCGATGAGGCGATTCGCGAATTACATTCCGTACACGCTATGTGCGATCAACGATGGCGCATTCGCATGCAAATTATCGCCACCGCGCAAGACGGTGTTGAATTTTACCTGCGGCTCTTTGATACTTTCGTGCAATCAGCCAACGTCGATTTTGCACGGGAGGATATCATCACCCCGAGTGAAGCGCTCCGCGTTGCGTTGACGACGACCGACGCGTCCAGCATTAACCGCTTAATCAATGGCGTTGAATCAAGAAACTCTCATGGAATTCAAGAAGCTCTCGTGGAATTCATGGCTGCGCACGGTAACCATGCCAATTTTAATGAATGGTGTAATTTAATTAGTGCGTGTTACATTTGTTTCTCAAGAGAACCGGCATTTGTACATGCACAATTGACAACCGGCGTTTCGTTCGTCGATGCGAAGCGGGCCATCGAACGCCAGATGGTGTCAATTGTGGCCGAGCGGCGCGCAGGTACAGGCACAAATATGCGTGGACGAAACAGCCTTGGAAGCGTTAGGCGTCGGCGCTTGGAAAACGTCGACGACTTTGTGAGGCAGTACGAAGCGGGACAATTTGACGCAATAGGCGTCGATATGAAACGCCCAGTCACCGCATCGGAAGCAAACAAGGACGTTCGCGCGAAGTGCCCCATGGCAGACGCTCGAACGTACGTGTCGCAACTGATACCGGAAGGCGTAACGCTGTCGCGCGATTTAATAATCGCAGAGCGTACTTCGGATGCGGACGCGAAGCGCGTAGCGACCGAAAGGATAGCGGCGTTGTGCACGTCCGTTGATGATTCAAGAATCAAGGCAGAGATTCTGGATGAGTGGAGGAAGCGGCATGGGCCGACGATAAATACGTACGTATGCGCATCGTGTTTAGTACGAGATCCCGCGAACGCGTACAAGCGCCGTAGTCTGTTAGAGCTGAGGGGGAGCGATTTTGAGTTCAGCGACGCAGACTACGGCGCTCTCGAAGTGATGCGAACGTTCCGTATCGATCTAGGTCGATACGGATTTTTAACGTTCGCGGATCTGGCGAGTTATACGATGTGCACAAATGAAGATGGCAGCGAGAGAGGATGGTGGTTGCATCCGAAGTTTGTAAAAAACAGCGGCGCCGTGATTTGCGGCCGGTGTTGGGAGGCGCGTAAAACCAGTGAGAAGAGCAAAGCGATGCGTGGGCCTCCCGGGAGCCTCGCACGAGGCATTGATTACGGAACGTGGACGCCAAGTATGTGCGAAAATATCCGAGATATATGCGATGAGGAATTAGAGCTCAACAAGCTCGAGTCGCTCATCGTAAGCAGGACACGGCGAGTGGCTCTCAGCGCAACTATTAGCTGCGGACGTACAAACGACGATCACACCATTTTTAACGGTCATGTCGTTACGTTTCCGCAACATACCGACGTAGCTAAAAACGTCGCTGATGATGCAAGCGTGGAGAATACTGTGCTCCAAACGGTGCAAAATATATCGGTAACGTTGACGGGACCGCCGACGAGCAGACGCGTGGTCAAGAGTCGGTTGCTTGCGAATGAATTAGTCGCGTTTAGCGTTCGCCCCAAACGCGTGGCGATCTGGCTCGCGCTTACGAAAGGATTGCGCGATCGGAGTATGTTGACAAAGCAGTTGACCCATATCGCAAATCAAGGCACTGAGTGGCCTGCTCGCGTCGCGTATTTCAGACAACGTTACATGGACAACTTCCTCCAGTCGTCCATGAATGTTGCGCTGATGGAGCAATTTGACGCTTATATGATGAGCGATGTTAGTGAAGAAGACCTCGAAGCACTCATTGCCAGCGAGGAGTTCAAAGTCGCGTATGCCGCAGGCATCATAGAATGTGACCCACGTGATGATGCAGACGTCGGCGAAGACGTGGCGGGCATCCGAGAGGCTGGTGAAAGTGGCGCCGTCACGGAATCCGTGATCTTCGACACACCGATAGCCGACGGCGATCTGCTTCAACGACTTGCGTCGACACGTGCAGGCAGAGAGGACGAAGGAGCTCATGCTCATAACGGCGCAGTCGCAGATGTGCCTCGAGACGACACGCCGTTGACTGAATACGGCGCCGAGCAATCCATCATGCTCGAGATGTCATGGCCGCATCTGTTTATCTTGCCGAACTCGGCGAGTGGCGTGCGTGCATCGAACCGGAGAACAACAGCAAAGACGGTTATGTATTTCGATAACCGTTTCGACGGCGTACCGGATTTGTACCACACGTTGTTCGACATGCACGTCCGTCACGACATGCAGCGCAACGCGAAGCTCGCTGTCACTGAAGATGACGTTGCCGCGTTCATCGACTTGGAGCGGACGATAACGGACCTCGAGTTAAAGCAGTGGCAGCACATGCAAACCGAAATCGGCATCATTCCACCAAAAGCTCAAGAACTGGTACGCATGATACGCATCACACGGCCCGTTACGGTGCCATTTACGAGCGCCCATCGTCGCAGAAGCGCAAAACATATTCGCGACATGGCGCGCGCTTGCGGTGGTCTGTGTCTCTTCTGGACGTTTAACCCAGATGATAAAACGGGGAATACGTTTCTGCGACTAACCCTTGGTAAGGTGAATTGTAACGACGACTTTCCAGTCGTCGACGATGACCGCGTCATGGAAGATCATTTAAAACACAGCGATTTATTCACTGACCCGACGAATGAATTCACGCATGATTTTCTGATACATGTGAATACAAAACATGATCTTCTAAAGAATGCGGCCAAACATCCGGTTCGTGTAGCGACCGAGATGGAAAGGCTCGTTAAATCTTTCGTAGAAATCGTGCTCGGTGTTAAAACGACTCCAAATACGTGGGTACCAAAGAGCGAGTGCGATCCGGGCATATATGGACTTTGCGCGGCCACTTTTTATGTCATCGAGGAAGACGGTCGCAAAACGCCACATGCGCACGGTGGGTCGTTTGGTTTCGTAATAGACCCCACATTGCTTGAAACGGCGGCTCTGTTTGAAGACATAAAAAATCATGTGGCTCGCTGGATTCGTCGAGTTTCGCACGTCGCGATCCCTGACAACGCGGCTCTTTGTCGAGAAGTTGAGCGCGCCACTAGAATGAAAAGCGATCGAACGTTCGGAGTCAGTGCGGTGCCTTTACCAGAAGATGTCGAGGGCCTCGAGCGTCTTGGCCACACCGTCGCCGCGTCACTGAATCACCATCGACACGTCGCTACCTGTGATAGGGCCAAAACTGTACGATGTCGGCTGTGCATGCCGGAATATCATGGGCAAGACACGACGGACTTATGCGTTGTTTCGCTCGTGCCATTGAACCACAACAGACACGAATCATGTCCTCATGATAGAATCGTGGATGAAGTGGCGTTTGCAAGCGCAGAGGAAACCGTTGACATCGCCGCCATACCACTCAAAGACAGCATTGAAAGAGAAGCTATCATCCGCTCGATATTAGAACAGTACAGAGTCGAGCGAAATGGTTGTGTCGATAGCGCCACGACGCTAGAGTGTGCGTGCCCTGAAGCCGTCCGTGTTCCGCTCATATGGGTACAAAGCCGCCCATTCATCGACGAAGTGCGTCACGAAGAGGACGGGCCTGCTCTCAATATACAAACGGCATCGTTGCTCGAGATTGCTAACTTTTTAGTAGATGGACCCGCGAGAAACGACGATATGCGTTATCGGGAAGCTGGAACGTATCTGCGTGATTTCCTTGACACATGCACTGAGTCGGAGTCTATCGAATTGCTCGAAGAAATAAGGAAAAGTGTTCGATGCTCGAACGGATATACTGCGGCGTTCAATGCCTCCGTGAGTGGATTGCTCAGGTGTAACACGTGCATGAAGATCTCGTTCAACACGGTGAGCAGTGATTCGCAATTGGCGTACACCACTGAGTACGTTACCAAAGTTCCAAAAATCCGTAGCGTACTGAACTCGGTTGCTCGAGCAGTCAAGCGATGGAGAGAACGAGAATCGACGGCTGACGATAACGGTACTTTTAACCGGCTAACCATCAACGTCCATCAGTCGGCATCTCAACATGTTCAAGCGACGCAGGGTAACACTGAAATGAGCGATAACATGCTCGCCATGGCAATTTCGGGTGCAGACAGTGATTACTTTTCCTGTCAATTCGTCTCCGTTAATCAAGACCGCGACCTGAACTTCATTCAAAAATTGATCGCCGACGACAAAGACAAAGAGCCTGTCACGTCAGAAGAAGCAATGACAGAGGAAGAAATTATTATATATTTCCCCTCGCCATCACGCGTACAAGAAAACGAGTTGAATGACTTCGAAATGTCATTACGCGACGAAAACACGCGAGCCGGAAATGATCATCCACAATTCGTGGACGGTTTCGAACTATTTGAACGCCAGAGTATCGGTGACGATCTTGTGGATGGCTTTGAAATTGATCGCGATTCGGACAATGAACTCGCACAGGAGCTTTTCGATGTTCGTCAACGCGAACACGGAGTCACGCCATCACGTAACGGAGCAACGGAAGATGAAGATGTCGATTACATCGTAGAAAATGTCGACGATACAGATGGTGACAGTGAATATTCACCAAGTCATGACGAAGAGGATGTCGACGATACAGATGATGACAGTGAATATTCACCGAGCCATAACGAAGAGCATGAAGATGACGTCGATGGCGGTGAGCCCCAAGCGATGCAAGGAAACCATGACGAAGATCGTATTCGACTATATAGACCAAACATGTCTCGAGTTCGAAGTGCGGTGTCTGACCCTATGATGCGCTACGCATGCCGTGGCCCGGAATTAGCTGATATTCCAGCATATGTGTATTTTGCTCGCTATCAAAATATATCCGTCTTCGGCAAACAACCAAGGACACGAAATGCGGTCTTCGCCTACGCCGATGGAATCGGGCCAGGAAATTCGCAGATGATGCGATCGCAGTTTGCTGTTATATCATTCAGTGGGAAAGGCCGACCTGTTCCAAGTCAGAAGCAGATGACCAAAAGCCCAGCACAGAAATTGCGTTTCTCGAAATTTGTGTTGGCGTATTTCAAGCCGTGGAGTATCAATGACCTGCCACAATTTGACAGAGCGAACGAAGCATGTGCTGACTTTTTGGCCCATTGTGAATCCGCGAATGCGTCATTCGTTGAACAAGGGATGTTAGAGCTCATACGTCGACTCATTCGAGAGAACACCGTTCCCGTACAAACAAAATTGCAGATACAAGGTCTTCGTGCACGACACAGCGACGTGTTGCCATGGAGGGGTAAAAACGCGTCAACATCAAACGATTCGGCAGTGACCATGGGCAATACTACAGATGTAGTTGCTGCGCGAAAACAAGAGCTCCTAGAAATACTGCTCGAGACACACGAGCATCTGTCGGAGCTTACGCCACAGCAACAGAAGATGTTGTCCGCGCGGAGCGAGTTTAAACGCGCTTTCGACCGATACATAGACCTCGACATTTCGAACGATGAATCTGACAACGCCATGCGCCATGCAGCCGCTGATTATTGGCACGAAGCATTACTTGATGAGATCGATCAGCAACGCTGTCAAATGGTGCGCGACCGTTTCATGCTTAACGATGCATCTGATGCAGATACGAATGTTGATTTTGGAATTGAACGCACGTTGCCAAGATTCACAGATCAAGACATCGATCGCATTTTGTTAGGGTGTTCGGCTTCTCAGCGCAGTTTCTTGCAATCGTTCATGCCGTATATTCAAGCTTTGAATCGAGCACAAAACGACGGTGGTGTCATACAGACCGTTGATTACAATCGAACAGGACGACACGGCGAACGCAAGCTTGTAGTGCGTGGCGCCCATGGAGAAGAATCTGCACCTGTATCATTTGACGTCTGGCGCTTGAACACTCTACTCCTTGGTAGTCCTGGTACTGGAAAGACTCACACTATCGCGAAACTAATCGTCGCCTTCGAAGAATATTCAGGAAAAAAGGCATGCGTCGCGGCTCCGACTGGGGCGGCGGCCGCGCTTTACGTTGGTCGAGGTAATACTGTGCATACCTCATTCGGGCGTAAGACTGCGACATCAAATACACAGACGCGCCAAGATTTGCTGAAATCCCTCGGATGTGATCCCCAGACTGAGCTCGGTTTGGTCATCGTCGACGAGGTGTCGATGCTCGCCTCAGACAGCATACATCTCATGGACGCATCGTTGCGCGGCGCTCAGGAGTCAGGGCCTAGAAGAGAATTACCTTTTGGTGGCATTCCTATCATATTCGTTGGCGATTTCTTTCAACTTAGGCCCGTGACCGCCAGTTCGATACCGAGCCTTCGGCTCCGCCATGGATCAAATCCTAAAGACAATGCAAACGTTGTAGAGGGTTCCGAGTTGATATGCAAGTGTGTACAACGCACGCTGTCCGAGCAAATGCGCGCGGCTGGAGATCCTGGACACGCGATGCGACTGAAGTATGCGCGTGCTGAATTGTCCAAGGAAGATATCAGAGACGGTATTCTCTGTGGATATTTCGAACCGATCGTTCAGCGCGACGCGCGTGATTTGAGCGCCGCGTCAGATAGACTGCATACGAGGCAGCGCACACACCCCATGCATCCGTTGATTGCACGTCTGCGTCCATTGGATAAAGGCGATGCAGAGTGGTCCTTAACGAACGATGATATCACAGTCGTGTGCTTGGATAATGTCGAGCGCCTTGACATCAACCACGGACGAGCCGTCGGACGCGTTCAACGACGCGGTAACATTTTGGTACGCTGGCGCGTGCAGATGAAACTCACTGATGAGTTACAAGACGTCGATCCTGAAAAGCTGCAACTTTTGCGAAACCAAGAAGATCAATTCGGACAGCACATGTGGCAAACTTTTTGTCGTGGAGAGGTTTGTCAGATTCTTAAAAACATGAACGTCCGTAAGCGCGTTTGCAATGGTAGCAAAGGACGCTTTTACGGTTTAGTTTGGCACGATCCTGAACAGCACCGCCAGTGTCATGAGCTCATACGAATCGCCACTTTGCGCGGACGCCGAACGATTGAGCTGCCTCTTCCACCGGACGAAATATTAGTTGAGTTCGAGCGAGAACAACTCGGTACAGACGTGCAATCCCAGTGGCCGCATGACGAAACCGTGGTTCCTGGAAAAGTCGTCTTACCTTTCGAAGCGAGTAGCAGCGCATCGTATGGTGGGAAGCCCGTTCCTGTAACTGTGCCTCTCTATAGCGTACTAGGACGTCGTTTGAACAGCGGTAGCCACTCGACAAACGCTACCATGTTTCACGTCGACCTCGCGCTTGCCTTGACGCAATGGAAGGTGCAAGGATCCACCGTGGGCAAGATGATACTTTGGCTCGCTCCAAGAGCCAGGTCGCCTCAATACACCGCGGATGGTCTCTATGTACTGTTTTCTCGTTGCACGTCTTCGGACGACATGAGGTACATGCAGCACACAGAGGAACTTTCAGCGCTCGACCACCTCATCAGATTGCAATTTCCGTCAGAATTACACGAGTGGTTGTCGTGTTTTAAGCCAGATCCGGATGACCCACACGTCAAATACTACGACTTCAAAGAAGAAGATCGAATCATACAGAATCGACACCAATCGATACTCCAAAACTCCAAACGAAAGCGTCGATAAATGTAACGAAAACGACTACAACGTGAGTAAAAGTATGCCAACACGCCTCATTCGTGCACTCATGTCCACACCAGTCGATCGCGACATACGGCGGTATCGGGGTGTGGGTTCTATAATATCGCGCTCTCGCGCGTTTAGCGTGTTCGATGGACCGTACGATTCCATGCGAAATGCTGTCGACGCACTGCGGGCGATCGCTTTGCGCGATGGGCGTCGGTTTCAACATCGCCGTTTGAGTGGGAAGAAGAATTTGAGTGGGAGGAACCTCGCTTCGCTCGTTTGTCAGAGTATCGATGACGACAATACAGATACATGCGCATTCGCTGCGGAAGTACGATTCAGAGCAGCAACGAATAAGTATTGGATAACTCGTTACGTACGGCACTCGTATGGGTGTCGCGCACGCGCCCCGTACGTGGATGTAGCTACCAGGACGTTATTATTGCGTGATCCGACCATGATAGGAATCTCTACTCAACGTGGCGATTGCGCTCTCGATGCGTGTATAAAGTTCATGCGCGAAAGATTCCAGTTCATTTTGGACGCGCCATCGGCGAAATCTCTTTTAAATCACGTTCGACGCCACGCGAGCGTCGCACAAAGAATACAGGCGGTGGAGCACGCTAACGCCATGCAAGAACGACAAAACGTTGCGCAGGGATTACAGACTTTTGTGCGACACGCGCGAGAACTCTTGCAATCCATGGACACTACCGCTCCGAGCACCAGAGAAAACGATATTGATTACCTGGACTTGTCGGGAATGTTTGCAGAGCTCTGCGAACATAGCGAACATTCAGACTATAAAGACATCTGTGAGTCTTGGCAATTAGATAATTATGACGGGCGGGTTGACATATTAGAACGCGCTATACGTGTCGCAGAGGACATGGCGAGAAGCTGCAGGGACGCGACGCATAGACAGATTACAGCTCTTAGAAATGTACGGTACACAGGCGACCCCTATGCGCTGAGCGAACGACAAGCGTCTGATGCTCTACGTACATTAGCGGAAAATTTCCGATCATCTACTGCTTAATTTTGTGGGGGACTCCTCTGCAGCTGTGTAATATATCTTTCTAGCTCGTACCAGAAAAGCGTCTTTGTTGGTGATTACGCTCGACGCGCCATCAAGGCGAGCGGCGCCGAGGATTTTGTAGCGTTGCCATGCGTGGAAACGTCGGTTGCGTTACGGGCGTTGAGGGAAGAAATCGACTCTGGATGGGCCACGCATGAAGTGCTAGGCTGCGGACACAGCTCGCAATGGCCGGAGATATTCAAAGCCGCCGAAGCGTTGATTCGCGACGAATTTCCGAGTTTTGGCGAGCGGTGCGAAATCTTGCCCGGTACGAATTGGCTTGAAGACGAAACGCAGGCGATTGATTGGGTGATTCGACGACCGGAGAAACATATTATTGCGAGCAAGATTCACTTTGCCACGCGATTACATCGTGATCCCGATAGTTGGACGAATCCCGCGACGACGCAGCGCCCGCGAGACAACTGGCCCGAACTTTCAATGCCAGAAAGAAATCGCTATCAATACCGATTCATCAACGTCTGGCTCGCCACGAGTGCGCTTGATCCTACTGGTAACGCGTGGCAAAGTCCGTTAGTGGTGATGTTGCCGCGTGAAGGTGGCAGAAAGGAGTGGATATTTGAAAAGCGCAAGTTGAGTATGACATCAGAAGGAGCCAAGGATGAAAACGTATTGTCGGATAAGTTCAATCCGTTCGATCCCACAACGTGGGTACGCAGCGGCAATCGTCTTACGCGCGGCGCGTACACGAGCAAGAAGAGCATGGAGGAATCATCCGCGGCGGCTGAAGAAGAGCTACGAGGCGAAGACGGCATGACGGATGCCGAGCGCGCGTTTGAGTTTCCCGAAGTCGTGCACCAAGACGAGCAGCAATTCGTCACCAATGGTGCGTTACTATTTGACTCTTTTGATTGTTGGCACGGCGCCGCGAAGTGGACAGAGGATAAAACATTCAAGAAGAAGCTCACCGATCTCGACTCTAAAGGTCGACAACCGTTTCATCAAGCGCGGTGTTCGATTGAGATGCGATTTCGTGTGAAAATCGACATGGAAGACGCGACGACGCGAGTGAAATGGGGACCATTCACATCCGCCGTGCGCGATGGCAAGTTTCTCACGTCGCCGTTGCGCGATTCCGAGGCAGTGTATGATTTAGACGCCGGTCGTATTGTCACATAGAAGAAAATCAATTGTAATAAATATTTCGCCGCTCGCCGCATTCTACTACACGTCTCTACATTGTTATCTCGCTACTCGTCGCTCATCACTCCAGGCGGCGTTCGATGCTCATCGTGAACAATAACGCGTCACCAGGTCGGATGAATTGCCCCGATCCTCGGCCACCGTACGCAAGCTCGCTCGGTAAGAAGAGTTCCCACTCGTCGCCTTCGCGCATCATCCGCATCGCCTCTTGCCAACCAGAGATGACTTGCTTGGGCGCAAACGTCAGCGGCTTGCCGCGCTTGTAACTCGAATCAAACTCTTTACCAGAAATCAACGTCCCAGAATAATGACACTCGCACGGGGTGTTAGGACCGATCCCACCAGGCCCCGTGCCCGTCTTTTTCACGCGATATTGCAACCCGCTCGGCGTCGTCGTCACCCCCTCCTTTAACGAGTTCGCCTCCAACCACGCCCGGTCGCCCGGATTCGTCGCGTTCACGGATGACATGAATCGCTTAAACGTCAACTGTACGCTATCCCCTGGGGCGTTCACGAGCGCATCCAGGATGTCATCAAACGCGTACCCTCGCGTATCCGCGCCGTTTACGCTCGTCAACACGTCGCGCGCTTCAATGCCAGATTTTTCCTTGGCTGCGTTCCCGTCGCCATTCACGCTCGCCACGAACGCCCCGACGTCCGCGGTGCCACTTTCCAAGGTCAACCCTAGCGGTTTCGTCACCTCACACGTGAGCGTCATGTAATTCGTCCCCGGTACTTCCTCCAACGTCGACGCCGATATCGTCGTCATCCGTCTCGTCGCCCGGCGTTGCCGATGTCCCCGGATGTGTCGTCGTCCCGCGTGACCGCGACGCGTCGGCTGTGTCGGCTGTATCGTCGCATCCTTCATCGTCGTCATCGTCATCATCATCATCATATCCTCGTCGGTCCTCGTCGTCGGTCGTCCTCGTCCTCCGTGCCGCGCGCGCCCGTGCCTGCCGTCAGCCACTCGGCCTTTCGTCCGCCAGGCCTCGATGGATCGATCGATCGATGGACCGATCGATCGATGGACCGATCGATGGACCGATCGATGGATCGATCGATCGATGGACCGATCGATGGACCGATCGATCGATCGACATCGATGGATCGATCGATCGCCCCGCTGCCCCGCTGCCCCGCGCGGGCGCTGGGGTGACGTGGCGATCCACGCGCGCGCGTGGTCGTCGATGATGGACGTCCTGGGACGTGGACTATGCAACCTCTGAACCTCGAACGTCGAACGTCGCACATGGCACGCACATGGCGCGTGATGGCGTGCGAGTACGACGACATCCAGGGACCTGGACGCCGAATGCATGTCCGATGACGAATGTCCGACGACGATGACGCCGAATGTCCGACGACGACTGTCTGTCCCAGCGACGACGCTTCGCGCGAGCCGCGTGCGCGCGGTCAACGCATGACGACGACCGTGCACGAGGACGACGATGATGATGCGGTCACACGCAGACGCCGCCGCGTGTCGCATATCATCGCACATCATCGACAGGTCGATCGCGCGAAGCGTCGTCACATGGTATTCACCGTGA
>Ga0255755_1003493_pt1 | contig 12031 bp, 13 predicted proteins | sample 011ome_18_FD_179955 | JGI IMG/M metagenome (GOLD analysis project Ga0255755, IMG submission 179955) | Coastal salt marsh microbial communities from the Groves Creek Marsh, Skidaway Island, Georgia - 011501BT metaG (version 2) | ecosystem: Environmental > Aquatic > Marine > Intertidal zone > Salt...
TAATTTATCATGAGTAAAATTAATTTAGCAATCTCTGGCTGCATGGGGAGAATGGGCCAGCAACTAATAAAATCATCTAGATCAGATAAAGATTTTAATTTAGTTTCTCTTACTGAAAGTAGATTAATTAATAAAAAATTTAATGGTATTAAACCCGAACTAAATTCTGAAGATGCTTTTAAAAAAGTAGATGTAATAATTGATTTTACAGTTCCAAAATGCACATTTGAAATCCTTAAAATTGCATCTAAATTAAAAAAAAAAGTGGTAATTGGAACTACAGGTTTTAACAAAAAGGAAGAGGATTTAATAAAAAAATTTTCTAAAAATATCCCCATTTTAAAAGCAGGAAATATGAGTTTAGGGATAAATCTTTTAATGTATTTAACAGAAATAGCCTCAGCTTCACTAGGAGATAAATATCTAAGTAAAATATTTGAAATTCACCATAAACATAAAAAGGATTATCCTTCAGGTACAGCCTTAATGTTGGGAAAAGGAATAGCTGTTGGCAAAAATAAAGATTTTTATAAATTAATAGGAAAAAAATTTTTAAATAAAAAAACTTTTCCTTATGGAAATAAAATTAATTTTAACTCTATAAGAAAAGGTGAAATTATTGGGGAACATGAAGTAAAATTTTCTAATGGTAAAGAAATTATAACTTTAAATCATGAAGCATTTGATAGATCTTTGTATTCAGAGGGCGCATTAACAGCAGCTAAATGGCTTAATACAAAAAAACCTGGATTATATTCAATGCGTGACTTGATGAATTTCAAATAATGAATGAAGTTCAAAGAGCAAAAATTATATTAAAGATATTAAACAAGATTTATCCAACTACAAAGATCCCACTAGATCATAAAAATACATTTACACTTTTACTTTCAGTATTGCTTTCAGCACAATGTACAGATTTAAATGTAAATAATGTAACTAAAAGTATTTATCCAAAATACTATAAGCCAGAACACTTTGTAAAACTTGGGAAAAAAAAAATTGAGGTTTTGATAAAAAAAATTGGATTATTTAGAGTAAAAGCAAAAAGTGTTTATAATTTATCAAAAATTTTGATTGAAAAATATAATGGTAAAGTTCCAAAAACCTTTGAAGAATTAGAAAAGTTACCAGGTGTTGGACATAAAACTGCAAGTGTGGTTATGTCTCAAGGGTTTGGTTTTCCAGCATTTCCAGTCGATACCCATATTCACAGATTAGCTCAAAGATGGGGTTTAACTAATGGAAAAAATGTAAAGCAAACTGAAAAAGATTTAAAAAGATTGTTTCCAATAAAATTTTGGAACAAGCTTCATTTACAAATTATTTATTATGGGAGAGAGTATTGCAAAGCTAGAGAATGTTATGGAATTGGTTGTAAAATATGCAAGACTTGCTATCCTAATAGAAAAAAACCATTAATCACAAAAAAAGCTTGAAATGAAAGTTATTGGAATTGGTAATGCTATTATAGATGTACTATGCAAAGTTGAAGAGAATTTTTTAATTGAAAATAATCTCATAAAAGGCTCGATGAAACTTATTGACGAAAACAATCTTAATAACTTATTAGATAAAATAAAAATAGAAAAAGTAATTTCAGGTGGTTCTGCAGCTAATACAATTTTTGGATTAGCAAAATTAGGTAACAAAGTAGGTTTTATTGGAAAAGTAAATAATGATGAATTTGGAAAAAAATATGAAAAAGGATTAATTGACGAAAATATTGATTTTATTTTTTCAAAAAAAAAAGAAAATTTAGCAACTGGAACTTGTTTAATTTTAATAACACCTGATTCAGAAAGAACAATGTGCACTTTCTTAGGTATTGCTGGCAAAATAAATGAAAAAGATATCAATATTGATAAAATTAAGAATTCTGAAATTTCGTTTTTAGAAGGATATCTATGGGACAAAGGAGAGCCAAAAAAAGCTTTTGATAAAGTAATTTCTAACTCCAATTTATCAGCTATGTCGCTATCTGATATTTTCTGCGTAGAACGCCATAAAGAATCATTTTTAAATTTAATTAGAAATAAACTTGATATTATTTTTGCAAATGAAGGTGAAATAATGGCGATTATTAATGCTAAAAAATTTGATGATGTAATATCATTTTCAAAAGAAATTAATAAACTTATAGTAATTACTAGAGGTGAAAAGGGATCTGTGGCAATAAATGGTACAAAAATTACAGAATGTTCAGCAGAAAAAAATTTAAAAATTATAGATCTAACAGGTGCTGGCGACCTTTTTGCTGCAGGATTTTTACATAGTTATATGAAGAAAGACTCAATTAAAGATTGCTTACTAAACGCTACTAAATTATCATCTATAATAATTCAAAAATATGGAGCAAGAATTTAGATGAGTGATATTAAAATTCTTAAATTGTTTCCTACTCCAATTTTTCACTGCAAAATAGATGATCATATTAATTTAAATAATGAACTTGAAAATTATATTTATAATTTAAGAAAACAAGACAAAAAAGGCATTAAAGTTTCGAATGGTGGTGGTGGTTGGCATTCACCTATGTTTAAAATTTCTGAAAGTGAAGTATTAAAAAAATTTTGTCATAGAATTTCTAAAGATCTTAATGAAATAACAACCAAACACTATGCATGGGATTGTAATATTGAACAAATTCAATTTGAAGCAATGTGGTCAATAATTAATTCTAAAAATTCATACAATTTAAGGCATTTTCATCCAAATTGTCACTTAAGTGCAGCTTATTATGTAAAGGCAAAAGAAAATTGCGGAAAAATAAAATTTTTTGATCCAGTTGATGCTAAAGTTATAAATTCACCCCCCAAAAAAAAAATTGTGGATATTTCAGCTGAAGCTATAAACGTTAATCCTAATGAAGGTGACTTATTAATTTTTCCATCTTATCTTCACCACTCAGTTGAAGAAAATCTTTCAGGGGAAGATAGAATTGTAATCAGCTTTAATGTTTCTATAGTCAAAAACTATAAATAATATCCAAGCTTATTACTCTTAATAAAATCAGTGTCTAAAAATTTTTCTTCTATTTTTTTTCTTAATCTGTATATGTGGGTCTCAACAGTATGAGTTTCTAGATCTTGTGTATATTTCCATATTTCATTTTCTAATGATTGAATATTTTGAGGGTAATTTTTTTTTAAATTTAAAAACTTTAAAAGTTTAAGCTCTTTTTCAGTTAATTTTAAACTTAAATTATTTTTAAATATTGTTTTATTATTAGTATTTATTACATAATCATTTATATAAATATTAGAATTATTTTTATAATTAATATTTAAAAACAAAATATTTAGTTTTTCGATAAATTTTATTAATTGAATTGGAGTCTTATTCAGAACTAAATAATTATTCTTTAATAAAACTTTACTATTTTTTATAATATTTTCATTCTGTACAATAAAAATATAACCTTCTATGGTTTCTGTTTTATTATTTTCTAATTTAGTAAAGTCATTTTTATTAATTGCTATAAATTCATAATGGATTAAGTCACTTATTTCGTTTAAGATTATATATAAACTTTGAAAATTTATTAAAAAAACTTTACGATTTATCATATATCGTGATTATTAGACTAAAGAATAAACATATACTTGAAGTAGATGAATTTCAATTCAGATGTTGTATTGGAAAAAATGGTCTAAAAAAAGAAAAATCTGAAGGAGACAAGAGCACTCCTAAAGGTTTATTTAAATTAAAGAAAATTTATTACAGAGCAGACCGAATTAAAAACTTAAAAAGTAAATTCAAACAAATTATTATAAAAAAAAATATGGGTTGGTGTGATGACCCTAGAAGCAAAAAATATAATAAATTAATAAATACTAATATTGAAAAAAAATATGAAAAATTATTTAGAAAAGATGGTAAGTATGATTTATTAATTGAATTAGATTATAACAGAAAAAAACCTATTCCCTATAAAGGAAGTGCTATTTTTTTACATTTAACAAAAAATTATAAACCTACAGCAGGATGCATTGCTATAAATAAAAAAGATTTTCTTATTATGTTAAAAATAATAAAAAAAAATACTTTTATAAAAATTAATTAAATTCTATCACCAAAAATTTTAGAACCTATTCGCAAATAAGTAGCTCCCATTTTTACTGCTTTTAAATAATCTTCTGACATTCCCATGCTTAATTCTTTTAAATTTAGTTTGGCTGCTAAATTTTTTAAATTTAAAAAAAAATTTGTAGGATCTTGTGTTTTTGGAGGCAAGCACATTAAACCAATAATGTTTAATCCCAAGTTATTAACACACTCTTCATAAAATGGTTTAAGCTCATTAATTGCAATACCATTTTTTTGTGTCTCATTTCCAATATTAACTTGAATAAAAATTTTTAATTTTTTATTTTTTTTTATTTCTTCATTTGAAATTTTTTCAGCTAACTTTAAATTATCTAACGAATGAATGTAATCAAAAAGAGGTAATAAATATTTTACTTTATTAGTTTGTACTTTTCCTAACATATGTAAATTTATATTTGGATATTTTATTTTAATTTCAGACCATTTTTCTATAGCCTCTTGCACCTTGTTTTCTCCAAAATCTAAATGACCAAAATCTAACATTGGTAAAATTTCTTTAATTCCAAATGTTTTTGTCACAGCAACTATTTTAGGATTAGTTTTCATATTAATAGAAAATATTTTACTTAATTCTTGATGAATAACTGTTAAATTATTGACTGAATTATGCATAATCAGAATTTAAATTATTTTTGTTATATTGATAGTTATAATTTAAATTTAATTAATAATTTAACCAAAACTACTTCGGTCATTTACAGAAATTATGATAATAATCAAATTGATTTAAACTCAATCATTAAAATTAAAAAGATTTGTAAAAAAAAAGGTATAAAATTTTACTTAAGCAACAATGTAAAACTAGCTATCAAATTAGATTTAAATGGTGCCTATATTCCAGCGTTTGAAAAAAACTTAAATATCAAAAATTATAAATTTAAAAAAAAATTTAAATTAATTGGATCGGCGCACAATATTAAAGAAATTAAACATAAAGAACTACAAAATGTAGATTATATATTTTTATCGCCTTTATTTGCTTCAAAAAAAAATAAAAAATGTTTAGAAGTATACAAATTTAAAAATTTAATGAAAATTACAAAAAAAAAAATTATTAGCTTAGGCGGGATAACCAAAAAAAATATCAAAAGAGTAAATTTGTTGGACGCCTACGGCATTGCTTCTATTTCTTTATTCAATAAATATAAAAATTAAAAATGAATAAAAGTATTGATTTACAATATATAAAATCAGAATTTTCAAAAATTCAAAAGTTTTTTTTAATTAAAGATTATGAAAAAGTAATATTAAAAACTAAAGTTTTATTAAAAAAAGATCGAACACAAATTACATTTTACAACTATATAGGTTTGTCCTATAGGGAGTTAAACAAGTTTGAACTAGCTGAAGAAACTTTTAAAGCTGGTCTGAAGATTAACGCATATGCTTCAAGCTTATTATGTAACTTGGGTGCTTTATATAGAATTTGGGGCAAATATATTGATGCTGAAATCATTTTAAAGAGAGCTTTGGAAATAAATCCAAAAGATTTTAACGCCTTATTTAATTTTGGAAATTTATATAGAGATTTGAATAAAGTAGAACTTGCAATCGCTAGCTACAATAAAGCTTTTGAAATTAATCCCAAAAACGAGGTACTTTTAACAAGTCTTGCTGCAACTTATCAAATTGATGGTAATTTTGAAAAATCAAAAGAAATTATAAATCTAATGCAAACCTATTTTCCAAATAATGTTGTTTCAGATAAATGGTACAGCACAATGCACAAATACCAGATAAATGACGATCATCAAAAAAAAATGATTGATAAATTAAATAATAATCAACAATCAATCGAAAACAAAATAGTTTTAAATTTTGCAATTGCAAAATCATATGAAGATCAAAAAGAATACAAATTATCTGCTAAACATTTCATAGAAGCTAATAGACTAAGATTTAATACTTTTAAAAACTTTGAAATAAAAAAGGAATTAAATTCTTACACTAAAATGATGCAAAGTTTTGAAAACTATAAATTTCAATTAAATAAAGAGAAACTTAAACCAAATTTAGTTTTTATTGTAGGATTACCAAGATCAGGAACAACACTTACTCATCAAATATTATCCTCTCATAGTGAAGTTTTTGGAGCAGGAGAATTACCAATATTAAGAAATACTTTTACAGATTTAATTAAAGATGAGAATTTTATAATAAAGATTTTAAATAAAGACCAACAAAACATTAAATATAGAAATGATCTTTCTTTAAAAATCATTAATCAATTCAAACAGTTTGAACAAAAATTAGTTATTTTAGATAAAGCTCCATTAAATTTTATTTGGATTGGTCTTATAAAAGTATTATTTCCCAATAGTAAAATTATACATTGTAAAAGAAACTTAAAAGATACAGCTCTTTCAATTTATAAAAATACCTTTGAGGGTTCAACGTTACCTTGGAGTTATGATCAACGATCTTTAATCGAATATATAAATTTTTATAAAGATCTGATGAACTTTTGGGAGATGAAATTACCTGATGAAATATTTCACTGTGAATATGAAAAACTTGTTAATGACTCAGAAAATGAAATAAAAAAATTGGTTAATTTTTGTAATTTAAATTGGGAAGAAGATTGCTTAAATCACGCAGAAAATAAAACACCAATTAAAACAGTAAGTATAGTTCAGGCTAGAAAACCGATTTATAAAAGCTCGGTTAATCTTAGTGAAGAATATTTAAAATACTTAGATTTCTTAGAAAAAATTTAGATAAAAAAAAGGCCCTATAAAAAGTAAAGTATAGGGCCTTTTAAATTTAATATGCTTCTTAATTAGAATGCAAAAGAAACAGCGATTTCAGTATGCTCTGACTCATTAGCTGTTGTGTTAGCTATGTTCTCACCTTTGTTGTTGTGAGCTTTGATAGTCATACCACCCATTGAGTAACCAATTGACATACCAGTGATCTTTTGATCAGTAGTTGATCCTGCTTTTTCAGTTTCTTGGCTACCATAAGAGATAGATAAGTTTTCATTAACAGCAAAAGCTATAGAATAAGCATCTGTGCTTAAGTCTGAGTTTGCAGCAACTTTATCTATTTCTGAATGTTGGTAACCTACTGTTACTGGACCCCAAGCATACTTAACACCGTAAGTATCATGATCGTCATCGTTAGAAGCATTTCCAACTTCACCAGTACCAGCATAGATATTTAAACCTTCAAAACCAGTGTACTGAACAGCAACTGATACAGTTGATCTCAAACCACCTGTTCCAGATTGACCACCTTCATCATTTGTATTAGAAGTTGACTTTGGTGAATAACCAACATCAACTGTGATACCTTCTACTGAAGCATTTCTGTAGTTGAAACCAGTAGTTCCACCAGAAACTCTTCCAACTGGAGTTTCGTTTGATGAACCAAGATCAGCATCAATACCATTCCATACTTCTTCGTCAGCAGATGGAGTTAAGTCATCGATAATACCGATACCTAAAGCACCTGAGTCTTGTTGGTATCTTAAAGTACCAAGATCACCCATATCATAAGTAATTACAGATGATGTAGATGAAGATCCATTTACAGCATGAGATATTGAAGCAGTATGTCCATTATCTAATTCTGCAGTTCCAGAAAATCCTACTGATTGAGCGATACCAAATCTGTTACCGTCATCACCAGCATCTTCATTTCCAGTGTCTCCAGTATATGTAAATTTAGCAGCACCACTTACTGATAATGAACCAGCGTTAGCAGCTGAAAAAGCTACAAGAGATCCAGCAAGAGCTGAAAGTCCTATTTTTTTAAAGTTATTCATATAATAATCTCCTTTGATTAATTGTTAATTAATATTAATAACAATGCTTGATTATCATTTTTGAGGAAATTATTAATTTTTAATTGATTGAGGGGGTATTTTTTTATCAAGTGTTGTAAAAATAACACACTTTTTATTAGTATTATTATAAAATAATAATGATATCTATAAAAAGCTATAAAATCAAAAATAAATGAATTTTCCATTTAGAATTAGTAATTATTTACAATTTATCACTTTTTTCATAATTATTTTTTCAATAACTAGTTGTGGAATTTATAAGCCTGTTGATACTAGAAAGGTTCCTGTAAACGTAAACGAAAGAGTTGAAAAAAATATTCAAGAAGGAAAAGGATACAGACTTTTTGATGGCAATAAAAATAGAGGTGGAACTTTTGATTTTGCTACTTCTAATGCCATGTGGAGAGCCTCAATCGATCTTTTAGATTTTACCCCATTGAGTAATGTTGATTACTCAGGGGGCATAATAATTACTGACTGGTTTTCAGATAATAATTCAAGTGAAAATGAGTACCTAAAAATTACTATAAAGTTTTTATCTAATGAAATTAGAGCAGATGGCTTGAATGTAATAATTTATAAAAAAAATTGTGATATTCAAAATCAGTGCAAGACGGTAAAATTAGACTCTCTTCTCGAGAATGAGATAAAATTAGCTATTTTGAAAAAGGCTGCAGAATTAGAAGAAAAGGCTCCACTAGCCAATCCTGATTTTAAGGTGCCAAAAAACTTTTAAAATAAATAAATTTTAAAATTTAAAAATGGAAAAATACAATTTTAAAATTATAGAGGATAAATGGCAAAAATATTGGGATATTAATAAATCTTTTAAAGCTAAAGTAGATCATAGTAAAAAAAAATTTTACTGTCTTGAAATGTTTCCTTACCCATCTGGAAAAATACATATGGGTCACGTTAGGAATTATACCATTGGTGATATTCTTGCGAGATATAAAAGTCTTCAAGGTTACAATGTACTACACCCCATGGGTTGGGACTCTTTTGGAATGCCTGCAGAAAATGCAGCCAGACAAAATAATTTAGATCCTAAAACATGGACTGAACAAAATATAGAAAATATGAAATCACAATTAAAAAGATTAGGTTTATCTATTGATTGGGAAAGAGAGATTTCAACTTGTTCAGAAGAATACTACAAACATCAACAAGAATTTTTTCTTGAATTGTTTGATAAAGGTTTGGTTTATAGAAAAGAAAATTATGTTAACTGGGACCCTATAGACAAAACTGTACTTGCAAATGAACAGGTAATTGATGGTAAGGGATGGCGATCTGGAGCAACGGTCGAAAGAAAAAAATTAAATCAATGGTTTTTTAACATATCTAAATTTTCTGAACAGCTTTTGGAAGGTCTTAATGAACTAAATGAATGGCCTAACAAAGTAAAAGTGATGCAGAAAAATTGGATAGGCAAATCCTACGGATGCGAAATAACATTTCAGATAGAAAACTCAACAAAAGTTAAAAATATAAAATGCTATACAACAAGACCAGATACTTTGTTTGGCATGTCTTTTTTAGCATTATCTATAGACCATCCAATTGCCAAATATTACGAAAATGACAATGATTTTATAAAATTTAAAGAAGAATGCTCAAAAACAGGTACCACCGAAGAGTCTTTAGCAAATGCTGATAAAATTGGATATAAAACTGATTTATTAGCAATTAATCCACTTAATAATGAGAGTAAAGTTCCAGTATATTTTGCAAACTTTGTACTAATGGATTACGGACTAGGAGCAATTTTTGGTTGTCCTGCACATGATCAAAGAGACTTGGATTTTGCAAATAAGTACGCACTAAAAATAAATACAGTGGTGACTCCAGATATTAAAAAATTAGATTTTTCAGTGACAGACAAAGCCTATACTGGAGAAGGGTATATTATTAATTCATCTTTTTTAAATGGCTTAAAATGCCCAGAAGAGTCAATTAAAACAACAATTGATTATTTAGAAGAAAAAAAATTAGGAGAAAAAAAAATTAACTTTAGATTAAAAGATTGGGGTATATCACGACAAAGATACTGGGGATGTCCAATACCAATTATATATGATGAAAATAATAATCCTCACAAGGTTCCTAGAGAAATGTTACCTGTTACACTTCCACATATCTCTAAGTTTGAAGACTCAGGAAACCCACTTAATAAAATTAAAGATTGGAAGGAAGTTGAAATTGGTGGAAAAAAATTTATTAGAGAAACTGATACTTTAGATACTTTCGTAGATTCATCATGGTATTTTTTAAGATTTTGCTCTCCAAATAAAAAAGATTATGGTTTTGACCGTGAAGAAGTTAACTACTGGATGCCAGTTGATCAATATATTGGTGGTGTTGAACATGCAATTCTTCACTTATTGTATTCTAGATTTTTTATGAAAGCTCTATCATACAAAAGTGATAATTTTGATTTACTCGAACCTTTTAAGGGACTTTTTACTCAAGGAATGGTTTGCCACGAAACTTATAAAGATAGTAATAATAATTGGTTAAGCCCAGATGAAATCATAGACATAAACGGTAAAAAATTTTTAAAAGTAGATCCATCACAAAAAGTAATTATTGGAAACTCAGAGTCTATGTCAAAATCAAAAAAAAATACTATTGATCCTGAAATGATAATTAAAGATTACGGCGCAGATGCTGTAAGACTTTTTATAATTTCTGATAGTCCTCCAGAAAAAGATGTTCAGTGGTCTCAGGAAGGCATAACTGCATCTTATAAATTTATTCAAAAACTATGGAATTTGCATTTGAATATATTAGATCAAATAAAATGTAATTATCTAAAAAACTCTAATGAAGAATTAGATATAGAAACAAACATTTTTATAGATAATGTGACTAAAAATTTATCAAATTTTAACTACAACAAAATTGTTGCAAATTTTCATGAATTATACGCTTCATTGACAAAAATAATTAAAAACAGCAATTACACGCAATTAACTCTATTAGAAAACTACTCTAAAATTCTAATCACTATGAGCCCAGTGATTCCACATTTTACGCAAGAATGCCTTAAAATGTTAAAAATACAAAAAGAGCTAACCTGGCCCAAATCTATCAAAGATCTTGTAACAAAAAATTTTATTAATTATGTCATTCAAATTAATGGTAAAAAAAAAGCTATAATTGAGGGGGCCAGAGATATATCCGAAGATAAATTGCTTCAAATGATAAAAAATAAATCTTTAATCGAAAAATACTTGGGGGGGAAAAACATTAAGAAAAAAATTTTTGTTCCTAATAGATTAATAAATATTATTATATAACTTGTGTTAAAAAAGTATCTTATATTTTTTTTATTAATGAATATCTTACAGGGATGTGGATTTACACCAATCTATTCATCGAATAACAATGTAAGTTTCCATGTAAAAGAGATAAATATAGAAGGAGATTGGGAAACAAATATTTTGATTAAAAATTCTATCTTAAAAGGATCTTCAAGTTCTAGTAAAAATTCTTATAAATTAGATATTACTACTAATTATTTAAAAAATTCCATAACAAAAAATTCTAAAGGTAATGCAACTTCTTATGAAATTATTCTAGAAACAAATTTTACAGTGATATCTGATAATTCAGAAAAAACTTTTTTAATTAAAGAAAAATTCATAATGGAAGATTTTACAGATAAACTAGAAGAAAAAAGATTTGAAAAAATAGTTAAAGAGAATTTAGCAAATATAATTGTAAATAAATTTAAAATAAGACTAAACCAAGGAATATGATTATTAAAGAGTTTCAATTTGATAAGATAAACTTAAATACACACAATTTTTATTTGTTATACGGAAAAAATGAGGGTTTAAAAAAAAAAATAATATCCAAAATCGCTTCAAAAAATGAAAATATAGAAATTCAAAAATTAGATGAAAAACAAATATTAGAGAATGAAGAACTATTTATAAATGAAATATTTTCTAGCTCACTTTTTAGTAATAAAAAAATTATCATAATTAATCAAGCAACTGACAAAATATTAAATAACATAGAAAGTATTTATTATAAAAAAATTAATGGATTAATAATTATAATTAAATCAGACAACTTAGAAAAAAAATCAAAACTAAGAAGTTTTTTTGAAAAACAAAAAGAATT
>Ga0255755_1003496_pt1 | contig 12025 bp, 8 predicted proteins | sample 011ome_18_FD_179955 | JGI IMG/M metagenome (GOLD analysis project Ga0255755, IMG submission 179955) | Coastal salt marsh microbial communities from the Groves Creek Marsh, Skidaway Island, Georgia - 011501BT metaG (version 2) | ecosystem: Environmental > Aquatic > Marine > Intertidal zone > Salt...
AAATATCTAATGATTTACGGTGGATGAACAGTGGACCACTTACCGGTTTGGGAGAAATTGAACTCGAAGCCTTGCAACCAGGAAGCAGCATTATGCCTGGTAAGGTTAATCCGGTGATACCGGAAGCAGTAGCAATGGCTTGTGCTGATGTAATTGGAAACGATGTTACAGTATCTATAGGAAGCCAGTCAGGCAATTTTCAATTAAATGTAATGCTTCCAGTAATTGCATACAACTTACTTAAAAGTATTAGCCTTATGTCTAATTCAATGCCGCTCTTGGCTAAAAAAGCAATCAAAACTTTTAAAGTCAATAAAAAGAATATTGAAGAATCACTTGGTATGAATCCAATATTGGTAACAGCATTGAATAGAGAGATCGGTTATGAGAAGGCTGCATACATTGCGAAAAAAGCATACAAAGAAAAAAGATCTATCATTGATGTGGCTCATGAAGAGACTGGATTGCCAATTCGTAAGTTAAAGATATTATTAAACCCTGCAAAATTAACTAAGGGTGGTTTATGACAGAACTTTCCAAGGAAGCGTGTGCCGCATGTGAAATAGGTGCTCCATTAGTTTCAAATGATCAACAGATCGAGCTTTTAAAGGAATTAGACAACTGGATCATTGATAGTTCAGGTATTTCAAAACTGATAAAAGAATTTAAATTCAATAATTATGATCAATCAATTAGGTTTGCTAATTTAATTGCTGATTTAGCTGAATCACAAGACCATCACCCAAAAATTATTCTCGAATGGGGAAGCGTAAGCCTTGAGTGGTGGTCTCACAAGATTGAGGGTTTGCATATGAATGATTTCATTTGTGCTGCCAAGTCAGATTTAATTTATAATGATTTTGATTAAATTCCATTTCAACTATAATAATTGTTAATATATTAGACATATAATCATGCAAAACTTTCATAAAAAAAGTTACCTATTTTTTCTCGCAGTCTCCTGTTTAACTTTTTTTCCTTCTTCAGTCTATGCATATATCGATCCCGCATCAGGAAGCGCCATTGTGTCAGCAATAATTGGTATTTTTGTTGCGCTATGGATGTCTATAAAATCATATTGGTATAAATTTAAATCTTTTTTTAAGAAGCAGAAATAATTCTGAAAATTGTTAAGACTATTTTCACTTTTAAAAAACCTGATTTCTTTTTCAGCAATAAATGATGGTTCAAAAAAACTAGTTTTTTATTCAGAGGGTTCTAATTACTGGACTCATTTTCAAGGCCTAATACAAGAAACTTTAACACTAGTTGATTTTGAGATTATTTATCTCTCCTCAGACCCTAATGACCCTGGCTTGAAATTAATGCACCCCAATTATCATTCGTTTGATATTGGAGAAGGACATATTAGAAGCTGGGTCTTTCAAAACTTGAATACCAAAGTTCTGGTTATGACCACCCCTGACTTAGAGACCTACCAGCTTAAAAAATCAATTTTTCCAGTTCATTATGTTTATATTCAGCATTCCCTGGTTAGTTTGCATATGGCATATGGGGAAAATGCTTTTGATGCTTTTGATAGTATTTTCTGTGCTGGACCGCATCATGTTAATGAGGTTAGAGAAATTGAAAAGCAGAAAAATATTTCTCCTAAGACTATCTTTAATCATGGTTATTCAAGACTAGATCAGTTGATTTGTGATCAAAAGCAATACTTAGAAAAGAATCCAAATCACCCTAAAGTTATTCTTTTTGCACCTTCATGGGGCAAAAATGGCATTATAGAATCTGGCAAAGCAATTAATTTAATACGTCAGATATTAAAAGCCAATTATCCGATGGTTTTAAGGCCGCACCCTCAAACAATTAGATATGCTTCATTTCAGTTGCAAGAAATCATACAAACATTTGAAAGAAATAAATTGTTTTCTTTTGAATCTAATGTTTCATCAACAGAATCATTGTTTTGTGCAAAATTAATGATAAGTGATTGGTCTGGAGCAGCGCTGGAGTTTGGAATCGCTCTAGGCAAACCAGTAATATTTATCGACATGCCAAAAAAAATAAATAATCCATCTTACCAAGAAATTTCCTTAGTTCCATTTGAGGAAGATATAAGATTAAAGATAGGAAAAATTATTGATAAAGATACTAAGAATTTAAAAAATGAAATTTTTGAATGTATGCATGAACATGAGAAAAAAACCTTTGATCTTTTAGCAAATGTATATAATGTGGGTGAGTCAGATAGAAAGGGTGCTGAACAACTATTACATTTAATTAATTAAAAGGCTGTCTAGCTAATGAACGAATATTTAAAATATTTTCCATTTTCATGGATTTTTCTTCCGTTTCTTTATTTCATTATTGGCAATTTTGATGACCTTAGCCTGTTAGAGTCATTTGTTGTAATTTTATTTCCAGTTTTTTTGTCAATCATTGCTATATTGCTTACCAAACTAGTTAAATTCATTCCTTTTAAAATATTGCAAGAGCATGCATTGCAAATAATCTGCCTTGGGTCTTTCATGCTTTTTAACTTCAGTCTTCTGGGACTAAGCCCCATTATTTTTGTATTTACTTCGCTAATTGTTTTTACGCTTATACCTTTCCTGATAAATTTATCTTCTGAGTTAAAAAAAATCATTGCTGTAACTTCAATATCTATGGTCTTAATTTGCTTATCTCAAATTGGCTTTCTGGGATATCAGTTATATTCATCTTCCACTTCTAATGAAGTTAACAAATTTGAAATTAAATCTTTTAATAACAATGAGCTAGAACAACTTCCAAATATCTACTCAATTTTTCTAGACGCTTACTCAAGATCAGATCAGTTAAAAATTTTAGGTTTAGATAATTCTAAATTAGAGATTGAATTAGAGAAAGAAGGCTTTTACATAGCCCAGAATGCGAAGAGTAATTTTATTAAAACCGATCTTTCTATGTTTACATTTTGGAATATGGATTATCCAAAAATTACTAACAATAAGCCAGATTTTAATAAGCTTTTTATAGAAACTACAGTCTTAGGTAATAGCAAGTCTATCCAAATTTTAAAAGACCTTGGCTATCAGTATGTGAGAATGGGACCAAATCAATCAAGACTGCAGGACTGTTCAGGTTACGAAGACCTTTGTCTTTTTCAGATAAATTCTATTGATGGTGCCGCTCAAGGAATGAGTAGTAATATCATTACTCAAATTTTTCGCATGACACCATTTTATTTGGTTTGGTATAAATATTTTTCTTCATCTAAAAGAAATCTTTCTCTAAAGAGTACGTTAAATGATGCAACTAGGGCGCTTCGTTTAAGAGCTTCAGAGCTATTAGCGCCATATTTTATTAGCATTCATGTTTGGCAACCGCATGCTCCTTATTTATTCCAGAGGGACTGTATGCCTCATGTTGTGCAAATTCCATATACAAAATCATGGGATCGAAATGGCTTAGATAAAGCTAAGAATATTGATTATTATCTTCAAGCTACCGAGTGCACTAATACTCAATTAATTGAGTTAGTTAAAGAAATAACGAGCTCAGATCCCAATGCAATAATTATGATCCAGTCTGATCATGGGCATGCATTTTCCATGGACCTTGAATTGGATCCTGCTATGTGGACTGATGAGGCAAAAGCGGCGAGATCTTCGATATTTTGGGCAGCAAAAGCTCCAAAAGATTGCAAAAAAAACCTATATCCTGAAATAACTTCTGTAAATTCACTTAGGTTTATTTTTGGATGTATTTCAAGTGAAGATCCAATATTCCTTGAAGACATAACATTCATTCATAATGATTCACACTTTTTAAGGCTCAACTCTTCTCATAATGAATAGAGCAAATAACTTTTTTATATTTGTGATCATTTTGATGAATTCTTTAATTATTCCAAATATTAGCGCTAAATCAAACAACACAGATGGAAAAATAAACCTCGATAAATTCATTAATTCTCCAAATTCTGTTTTTCAAAATTTCGTTGAGAGTGACTTTAGGTTTTTTGGCCTAGCTGGATTTTACAATCAAACCGAATTTTTTATATTCACTCAAGACGAACTATTTGAGGTGTCAGCAACTCAGATAATTCAATTAAGTAATAATGAAAAGTTAATTATTAAAAAAAGAGATAATTTAATTGTCTTAACTGCTCCGGGAAGCTTGATAAATATTAAAGATAAAAAAATAGTCAATGTCACCAATATAGATTATGAAAAAAGCTCTATTTCCTTAATTAATAGCTATGGCAGCAATCAATTTGAGGAGCTATTAAGACAGTATAGATATAATAAACTAATTTTTCCGCTGGATAAGTTATCTCTATCAATAGAAAGCCTTTTAATTTTATTGAATGCTTTTTTTAAAAATCTTGGTCTTTCGATTATCTTTTTTGCACTATTAATGAAGGTGGCTTTATTCCCTCTCAGTCGAGCATTATTTAAATCTCAACAAAAAGTTTTAACAATTAACAATACAATTAATCCAAAATTACGAGATATTAAAAATTTTTATCAAGGAGAAGATAGGCATTTTAAAGTTTTGGAAATGTATAAAAAACTTGGTATATCTCCCAATTACAAGATATATCCGGCTTTGATCGCTCTAATCCAAATTCCAATTTTAATTTCTATATTTAACACCCTAGGTGAGATGCCACAGTTTTCTGCTCAAAAATTCTTATGGATAGCTGATCTTTCTAGGCCAGATATGATAAGTTCTCTTCCTTTTTCTATGCCATTTCTAGGAAATAGTTTTAATTTTTTACCTCTTCTAATGTCAATTTTTGTTTTTTTATCAGGCGTTTTACAAACTGAGGCTCATATAGATACCTACCAAAAGAAGAATAAAATAAAACAAAGTTTTTTTATGGCAGCCATATTCTTTGTTATCTTTTATCCATTTCCTGCTTCTATGGTTCTTTACTGGGCAGCATCTAATTTTTTTAACATAGCGCAACAAAAAATGTTTTTTTCAAAATAATGATAATTTTAGTTTCTTAAGACCTATCTTTTTTTCATTACCCTCATAAGTTATAATCCTTTATGGAAAAGATCAAACATAAAGCCTTAACCTTTGATGACGTACTGCTTTTACCCAGATTTACGGATTTCCTTCCAGCTGAAGCGGAATTAGAAACAAAGGTTTCAAGAAATATCTCTTTAAAAATTCCTCTAGTATCTGCTGCAATGGATACGGTGACGGAAGCTGCCATGGCAATCGCACTTGCTGAGAATGGTGGAATAGGAATTCTGCACAAAAATAACTCAATTGAAGAGCAGGCCGCAGAAGTCAAAGCTGTAAAAAAATATGAAAGTGGCGTTGTCAGAGACCCTTCAACCATTCAATCAACCAAAACAATCAGTGAGCTTATGCAATTAACAAACGAGCTCAGTATTTCAGGTATGCCAGTTGTTGATAATGGAAAGTTAATGGGAATTGTTACCAGGAGAGACTTTAGATATGCAGATAACTTATCTGAATTAGTTTCTTCGATCATGACGCCTTATGAGAAATTAATAACAGTAAAAGAAGGCTTTGATCAAGAAGAAGTTAAAAAATTAATGTACAACAATAGAATTGAAAAAATTCTAGTGATTGATGAAGATAATTCTTTAACTGGATTGGTTACCATGAAAGATATTGATAAGTCCGCTGAGCACCCACTTGCAACTAAGGATTCTAGAGGTCAGTTACAAGTTGGTGCTGCGCTTGGAACCGGAGCTGATACTTTAGACAGAGCTAAAGCTTTATTTGAAGCAGGCGTTGATTTATTCGTTATAGATAGTGCGCATGGCCATTCTCAGAATGTAATCGACACAATTAAACTCATTAAAAAGGAGTTTCCAAAAGTAGATGTCATGGGTGGTAATGTTGCTACTCCAGAGGGAGCTAAAGCGTTAATCGATGCAGGTGTTGATTCAGTTAAGATTGGAATGGGTCCAGGGTCAATCTGTACGACGAGAATTATTGCAGGAATTGGAGTGCCTCAGATCACTGCTATTATTTCAATAAAAGAAAAGCTATCTTCCAAGAGCATTCCACTGATTGCTGATGGTGGTATTAGATTCTCAGGAGATATTTCTAAAGCGCTTGCAGCTGGTGCAGATGCAGTAATGCTTGGAGGTATCTTTGCTGGAACTGAAGAGGCTCCTGGAGAGCTAGAGCTTTATCAAGGTCGAAGTTTTAAAACCTACAGAGGCATGGGATCCATTGGAGCTATGTCTGAAAGAAATGATTTAAATCGTTATTCCCAAGATGGCATCAGTAATGAAAAGATGGTTCCCGAAGGAGTTGAGGGAAGAGTGCCGTTTAAAGGTTGGGTTGTAAATGTAATTGATCAATTGATTGGAGGTATACGACAGAGCATGGGATACGTTGGATGTAAAACAATTGAGGATATGCATCAAGAGACTCAATTTGTTGAGATTACAAACGCTGGAATTACTGAAAGTCACGTCCACGATGTGATGATTACTAAAGAAGCCCCAAATTATCAAAGAAGCTAACTTACATTATTACAGCAATATAAATTTAGATAAAAATACTAAAGTTAGAAACCAGGCACCGGAAGATATTTCTACAATTCTTCCTGACGCAATTTTCAACACAGCATAGGATATAAAGCCTAGAGCAATTCCGTTTGCAATAGAAAAAGTTAATGGAATCATCACAATTATTATCAATGCCGGTAGAAGTTCAGATGCATCAGACCAGTTAAGCCTTTCCATTCCGCTTAACATTAATATCGCTACATATATAAGTGCTCCAGAAGTTGCATGTGCAGGGATGATGTTCGCTAAAGGTGAAAAGAAAATTGCAATTAAAAATAAAAAACCTACAGTTACCGCAGTTAATCCTGTTCTGCCACCAGCCTCAACTCCCGCAGAACTTTCAACATAGCTTGTAACCGGCGCGCAACCTAAAAAAGCTCCAACAGCACTAGAAGAACTATCAGCTTTAAGAGCTTTATCAAGATTATTTAAATTTCCAGATTCATCTACTAACTTGGCTTGGTTAGCAACCCCAAGAAGTGTTCCTGCAGTATCAAATAAATTTACGAATAGAAAAGACATAATTACACTAATCATAGCTAAATCTAGTGCACCCATAATATCTAATTTCATGAATATAGGCATAAAGGCTGGAGGGGAGGAGATCAAACCTTGAAATTCGACAATACCTATAAAAATTGATGCAACTGTTACCATCATTACGCCAATGAGTATTGCACCCGGCACTTTTCTAATTGCAAGAATTGCTATTACAAGAAATCCAAGCATAGAGAGGATAGTCTCAGTTCTCAGAAAATTTCCTAAGCTCAAAAGTGTTGCTTCATTTGGAACAATAATCCCACCATTTTTTAAACCAATAAGTCCTATAAAGAGACCCACACCGGACCCCATAGCAATTCTAAGATTCATTGGTATGCTCTCCAACATCCATTGGCGAACAGGGGTGATACTCATTATCCAAAATAAAATACCAGCGATAAACACTGCACCAAGTGCTATTTCCCACGAATATCCCATATCACCAACTACTGTATAGGTAAAGAATGCATTAAGCCCCATTCCAGGAGCTAATCCAATCGGCCAATTGGCATAAAGACCCATCAAAATGCATGCTATTGCAGCAGCCAAACAGGTCCCTACAAAACTTGCTCCTTGATCCATCCCAGCCATCGACATCATTTGCGGATTAACAAAAATGATATATGCCATTGTTATAAATGTAGTGAAGCCAGCAACTAGCTCTGTTTTAATTGATGTATTGTTTTCTTCTAATTTGAAAATTTTTTCTAGCATTAAATTAAATAATTTTATTTAAAATTTAAGTTTACAACTTATACTATTACATTGTTATAAGTTCATTGATAACTTAAAGCAAAGTTTGATTAATATAAAAATTTAATGCTTTTATAAGTTATAAAGTTTTGAAAAATTGATTTCATACTTTTGGCATTAATATTGCATCATTATTAAATATTGGGGTATTAAAATCATCCCTATTAAACAAAAAATCTTGAGGAACTAAATGAACTACAACATATTTTATAAACAAATTTTACTAATTGTTTCTTTTCTCTTTTTTATGACCTACTCATTTGCTCAAGAAAACACCATTGAAGAAGTTTTTGTTACTGCAGAAAAAAGATCGGAAAGCGTTCAAGATATTTCTCAGGCTGTAACTGCTATAAGCAGCGAAGATATTGAATCTAAAAATATCAATTCATTTGTCGATTTAAGCGCAATTGTTCCAGGTGTAACCGTTGCTAAGAATGAAGGCTACAAGACAGTTATTTCCATTAGAGGCGTCGGGAATGAAACCAATCAAAATGCAATTGCGGCTCCTTCAGTCGCATTCCACATGGATGGAATTTTTATTGCATCTCCATTTTCACTTCAAACCGATTTTATTGATGTCGATAGAATAGAGGTACTTCGAGGACCTCAGGGAACTCTTTTTGGTCAAAATTCAACCGGTGGAGTAATTAATGTAATAAGTAAAAAACCTTCTATGGAAGGATATTTTGGAAAATCAGATATTACTTTCGGGAACTTCGGTCTTACAAAATTTCGATCATCAAATAATTTTGTGCTCACCGATTCTACAGCAGCTAGGCTCTCGATCTCATCAACAGAAAGAGATGGATTTAGCGACAATCTAATTACTGGACAAGACTTAGATGATGACAGTAATTTAAGTTTACGGGCAGATTTTTTGATGGATCTTGGTAATAATTCATCTCTACGAATTTTCGGTCAATTCTTTGATTTAGATAGGAATGGTTCTGCAATGAAGGGAATTGATGATCCAACTCCAGATGCTAGAGATTTAAGACAAGACAGCATATCAAATCATGAATTAACCTCTTCAGTCTTTGCTGCAATTTATGAGTCTGACCTTGGCTATGCCAATTTGAAAATAATGGCTAGTATCCAAGAAGACGATATTTCCGTAACAAGAGACAATGATCGTCATAATTACGGAGATCTAGTTATTGCAATTCCAGGTCTGCCATTAGGCTCAACATATCAAAGAGCAGAATTTCGTCCTGAAACTTCCCTGGTTGATACTAAAACTTTTGAAATTAACCTAGTCTCTAATGAGCCTGCTATGAATGGAAAATTAGATTGGACACTTGGTGCTTTTTATATGGAGCATGAAATAGAAAACCACATTCGAGGATACAGAGATAATGATTTAGATGGAGATCTACAATACGTATGTGGTGAATCTTTCGCAAGAGATGATTATTGTTTCACAGTCGGAGGCCCAGCCCCATGGTTTTTATTTGAATTTGATTTTGTGAGCGATGCTTACCCAACAAGAGAATCTTTTTCAGTTTATGGAGAAACCTCCTATTCAGTCTCCGATCAAATGCGTCTTATCACTGGACTTCGTTATATTGAAGATGAGGTTAGCAGCTGTGTTAAAAATTTCTTTACCAGCGTCTGTGATAATCTTGAGGGCAGCTCAGAAGAAACAACCGGTAAGTTTGCTTTAGAGTATGATGTTGATGACGACACCATGATCTATGCTTCATTTACTGTAGGATCCAAGCCAGGTGGAACTAATTTAACTTATGGATTTACTACTCAGGCAGAACTAGATGCAAACTTCTTATTTACCTCACCATTAGTTAACCCCTTGGTTTTTAGGACTTTTGAGGCTGAAGCTTTAGATTCAATAGAATTTGGTTTAAAAACTGATCTATATGATGGAAGAGCGAGAGCTAATATTGCAATTTTTTCATATGATTATGAAAATCTTCAATTCCAAGCAACTGATCCCGATCCATACAGAGGTGGAGTTGCAAACATTCCTGAATCAGAAATGTCCGGGGTTGAACTGGAGTTTACTGCATTAATGTCTGATGCTTTAACCTTGGATATGAATTTAGGTTTTCTTGATTCTGAGGTGACTAAAGATTATGAGGTTTTGGACAATGTCACTGCATATCAGTATTTCTGGGGTGAAGAGGACCTCAGATATGGTTTGAGGGAGAGCATTAAAGGGAATGAACTTGCTAAAACTCCAGAATTTACAGGCGATATATCTTTAACTTATGAAACTATGATGTCGTCGGGAACCCAATTTACCGGAATTATCCAATATATTAAGAGAGGAGAATTTCAACAACGTGTCAACAATAATCCTATTGTCGATGCTATTGATGCTTATGATATTTTGAATTTAACTGCAAGTTTTGATTTTGTTGGTGACAAGTGGGAATTAGATTTGATGATACTTAATGCAACTGATGAAGATGGAGTAAATTCAAGCATGACAGATGTGTTTGGTGTTGCTGCAACAGGCATAGAGTTAATTCCACCTAGGCAGTTTATGGCTCGCTTGAGCATGAATTATTAATTAATTTATAAACTAGACAACTCCTTTAGATGGCCAAATCTTTATTTGATACAATTCAATATGGACAAGCTATTTATACAAGCAGATGAGTTACTAAGAGACTCTTTCAAGCTTGCCTGGCAAGTTTATGAAAGTGGTTATCGGCCAAACTATATTATTGGCGTTTGGAGAGGCGGAGCCCCAATTGGTATAGCTGTCCAGGAGTTTTTAGATGTCCTTGGCATATCTTCAGATCATATCGCAATTCGCACCTCTCATTACAAAGGAATAGATGAGAGAGATAGCCAGGTTCAAGTTTATGGTTTGAACTATATTATTAAGCAGGTTGAGTCAGAGGATTCCCTTCTAATAGTTGATGATGTGCATGATACAGGCATATCCATTCAAAAAATAATTTTAGATCTTCAAACTGCTTGTAAAAAAAATACACCTGAAATTAAAGTAGCCACCCCATACTTCAAACCAAAGAAAAACAAAACAGATAGAAAACCTGACTTTTACATTTATGAGACTGAGAAATGGCTCGTTTTTCCTCATGAGCTTGAGGGTTTATCTATAGATGAAATTATTGAGTCTAAACCAGAGCTTTCCGACCTTGCAAAAAAAATTAAACCTTTTATATCATAAGAAAGATTCAATATAGTTTCCCTTATAATATAAATTCATTCATTTACTATTAAGTATGATCAATTACAACAACCTCTCTTTAGATAAGAAAAATGTTGACACGGTTTTGGTATTGGACTTTGGATCTCAATATACTCAACTTATTGCAAGAAGAATAAGAGAGTTAAATGTGTTTTCGGTAATACTTCCGTGGGATATTTCAACTAAAAAAATTAAATCCCTTAATCTTATGGGGGTAATTTTATCTGGAGGCCCTGAATCAGTCGCTGAATCTAATACTCCAAGAATCCCTGAAATCATTTTTGAATTAGATGTACCTGTTCTGGGTATCTGTTATGGGATGCAAACTCTTGCAGAGCAGTTTGGAGGGCAAGTTTCAACTTCAAAAAATAAAGAGTTTGGCCATGCTCAAATTATATTGGAAAAACCATCTTTGCTCTTTGATGGCTTTAGCTCTGGCTCTTCGGTTGATGTTTGGATGAGTCATGGAGATCATGTATCAACTCTACCAGATGAATTTAATTTAATTGCCTCAACTAAATCAGCTCCGATAGCTGCAATGGAGCATGTCCAAAAACCTATTTATGCGTTGCAGTTCCATCCAGAGGTCACCCATACTAAACAGGGCAATACTGTATTAGAAAATTTTACATTCAAGATATGCAAATGCACAGCTCAATGGAAAATGGAAAATCTTATTGAGCAACGAATATATGAGATTAAAGCAAAAGTAGGAGATCAAAATGTATTACTTGGTTTATCAGGCGGAGTAGACTCGTCTGTTACAGCAATGCTTTTAGATAAAGCGATCGGAAAAAATCTAATTTGTGTTTTTGTTGATAATGGATTGCTCCGAAAAAATGAAGCTGAAGATGTAGAAAATTTATTTAAAGATAAGATGAATTTAAATTTATTAGTCGTTGATGCAAAGAAAGTTTTTTACAGACATCTCAAAGGCATCTCAGATCCAGAGCAGAAAAGAAAAATTATTGGTAGAACTTTTATTGATGTTTTTGATAATGAGGCTGCTAAATTAAAAGATGAGATTAATTTTTTAGCACAG